>Ga0116230_10007168_pt1 | contig 11011 bp, 8 predicted proteins | sample S1TSphfallax_3_FD_88678 | JGI IMG/M metagenome (GOLD analysis project Ga0116230, IMG submission 88678) | Host-associated microbial communities from peat moss isolated from Minnesota, USA - S1T2_Fd - Sphagnum fallax MG | ecosystem: Host-associated > Plants > Peat moss > Unclassified | place: USA...
CATTCATCGCGAACAGGGCGGCGTAAAGGGCGGCTGCGCAAATCGTTTTTTGGGCTAAGTGGATCATTAGTATGCCAACCAGACCAGTCCGTACAGGGTATTGTTGTCGCTTGCATTACGGCCGGCCCCGTCATAATTGAGTTTGAGGCCGTCGAATTTTTCATAGGCCACGTATTGCAATTGAAGTCTAACGTTAAGCCAGGGCAGGTAATTGACCTCGGCAATATACCCGTTCGAATTAGGGCTGTTGTTGGCGCTTCCCACCACCGGTGCAGCAGCATAAAGAATCATGTCGGAACTGCCGGTCGTGCTGAAGTAACCCAAGGAGCCGCCAATCTTTCGATGGAAGCTATATTCGCCCGTCAACTTCAACGTCTTGAGGTTGTTCGACGCATTCGCGGAAAATTGATCGATTACGCTGGCATCGAGGGCTTGGCTCTCGTGAATGTACGTTGCCAATGCCGTTGCCAGATGATTTTCGCCGATAAACTGGTATTGAAAATCGACGGCGGTGTCCTTGTAGCGATCGGTGGCACCCTGCAGCGGTGTCCCGTTTCCGGGATGAATCTTGGTGTCAAGGCCGTAGGCGCCGATCGACATGGAGTTGCGCGCCCATCGTTGTTCGTACGCCAGACGCCAGTAGGGCGAAAGTCCATGCGCGACGTTGCTTTGCGTGCTGTCGAGCGGGTGCGCACCGCCGGCGATGGCGGCCGTATAGGCCGTGACCTCGGCGTAGAAATGGTCGTCAAACCAGGTATACAACCCGACGCCCGCGACGCTCTGGCCGAGGCGGCCATCAACCTGCGAAGTGGCAATGGGGGTCGGTGCGACTGAGGACCCCGAGTAAGGAAAGCCCCATGCGGGTGTCGTGTTCCATACGTCCTGAACCGTCGGGTTATTGTTCAGAGTGACGCCGAGGATCAGGTGATGATCGGAGCCATCGATACCGCCGAAAGCAAGGTGATGTGCATAGCGGATATCGGTGTTGTCCAGTGCAAAGTGATCGGCCGCTCCGTCATAGGTGAGCTGCATGAATGCCCCGAGTTCTTGGGCAATTTTTCCTGCATAGAACAGGCTGACCTGGTCGGGAAACAATACTTCGCCGTCCTTCGCCAGTGCGCCGGGGAGCGCACTGTCTGGAAGCGCCGATCCCGTATGCGTATACGAGACCTCAAGCATCGCGCTGATGGGAGGTATGGAATTCAGCGCCAGCGTTTGTTTGTTCTCGACGTCGATATCGGTGATCTGTTTGATGTTGTCGAGAACATACCCGTTGAGTTTGAACTCCCGGCCAAACGGAGTGAGTTCAGGAAAAATCGTGTGGCACGCCGCACATGCCATGCCGGTTTGTCGAGCAAAACTCGGTACGGCCCAGCTTGGTACCGCCGCCAACCAAAACGTGTTCAGGAACAGAAGCTTTGATAGCCCGTGTTCGAATATGCGCGACCGAGAACCCATTCACCGACTCCTTGTTGGTCTTCAGCAAAGCGCTTCTCGCGTCTTACAGTGACTCTATCTGTCGAGGCGAATGTCGTCTGTTCGGAAACGTACATAGAGAATTGCGGTATATCGCTATTCCGCGACCACGTTGGTCGGCGCGCTAGCAGAAACCGCGAGCGTCCGCTGATACTTCGTCGCGCAAAGCTTGGCTATATGCGGGAATCATTCGAATGAACATCATCGACGAGATCGAGTCCCTGTTTCGCGGACGCGGCGTCGACGCGTACTTTGGCGAGAGCGTATCGGTGACCGAGCATTTGATCCAAACCGCCTACCTCGCGCAACTCGCGTCCGCTGCGCCGGCGCTCGTCTTGGCCGCGCTGCTGCATGATGTCGGTCATTTGATCATGGATGTTCCGAACGACATTGCCGATTGGGACGAGGACGCGCACCACGAGCGGCTCGGCGGCATCTGGCTCGCGCAGCGTTTTCCGCCCGAAGTATCGGAGCCGGTGCGGCTGCACGTCTGTGCGAAGCGCTACCTGCTGGCAACCGATCCCTCATACCTCGCCCGGCTGAGTCCCGCTTCGGTCACTACGCTGAAGCTGCAGGGAGGTCCCATGACGAGTGAGGAAGTGGCTGCGTTCGAGGCGCAGAGTGCTCACCAGGACGCGGTGCGTCTGCGGCGATGGGATGATGCAGCCAAGGTTGCCGGGTGGAAGACGCCGGCCATCGGCCACTACGCGCCGCTCATCGAGCGGCTGAAGTTCTGAAAACGTCTGTCGTCAAGCTCGCGCTCTAGCGGCAAACCTCCGGCTGCGCTGCCGCGCCGTACGTTACCACCGACGCCGTGCGTTACCAACGACAGAGGAGCTGGGGTCCGGCGTTCGACCGGGGTCTCACGTCCACCGTGGCGCCGAGTGTACGCACCTGGTATATCAGCTGTCGCAGCCGGTCATCGTGGGAGCCGAGGACCACCACCCTGTCGCCGTCGTGATAGATCGCGAGCTGATGACGTTCACGGTGCCGGGAAAGTTCGACGGTCATCTCGCGCGCTCCGCGATCGCGAGCCGCGCGCTCGATCACCTCGCGAATGAGCGAATAGAGTAATTCGCGTTGCACGCGATCCGGATCGCGAAAGGTCCGGGTCACCGTCACCGTGCAAATGACGTCGAACAGGCGCTCGGTCATCGCTGCATATGTCAGCACCGCATCATAGAGGGATGCTCCTACCGGTCGTGGAGACGACTCTTCGGCATAGGCCAAGGTTGTTTGCAGCGCCCGGTCCAGTTTCTCGATCAGCTCGTCGATTTGCGGGGTCAACTCCACGGGCGCCTGCGCCTTGATCCCTCGCGCCTGCATCATCGCCAAGAAAATTTCCGGAGCCAACCGGTCGCGCAAGCCGTCACCGATGTGTTGATCAGCGTTGCCGATGCGCTGCTCGCCGCCATCGGTGCGTTGAACCGGGATCAGTTGATCCTTCACCACATCGCGCACCATCTCCCGCGCGCCGCGCCGCGCGGGAGGGTCACGCGCGTCGTCCGATACACGAATCCCCATGGGTCGTTCAGGTTGCAGCACGTGCGAATGCGCGTTGCAGACGGAACGGAGGCGCTGTGCCTCGGATTTGGTGGGCGTCACCCGGTAAGCGCACAGTAGATTGAACGAGTACTCGCGCGCGAGGTCGTTCCACATCTCCTCGAGTTGGACCGCATCGGCGGTTCGACCCTCCGCCCACAGGAGATCGACAATTTCTCCAAAGACGTGAATGGGTGCCACAGCTGAATTGGCGCAGGACCTGCCGACCAACGCGGCAATCTCGTTGCGAAAGGCTTGCGCGTCGAGCGCGGCGCCGACTTGCAGCTGCGCAAGCAGGCGGCGAGCGTCGCGCCACACATAAAATCCGGTCTTGCGCAGCCTCTCGAGCTCGAATCCCGCGGCCCGTAAGGCATCGTCGATGGCCCACAGGTGTTCCACCGTGCACAGGACCAGAGCGACGCCGCCGCCCCTCAGGTTCGATGCCAGGAACGGCGCAACGATTTCCGCAAGGTATTTATCAGTTTCGTAAAACTGGATCACGTGGTCACTGGGGCGGGCGTCGCTGAGCATGGGTTTCGCGGACTCGAGCAAGATAGGGGTCGACGACCGCTCCGATGACGAAGCGCCTGGCGACGTGTTATTCCGGTCCAGAATGTCGCGCCTGACGCCGCGTTTTGTCAATTGTGCAACGCATCAAGGCCGTTGCACACTCACCCTGTAAGCTCAGTCTGGAATAGGGCCGGTTTGCTCGATCCCGGTGTCGAATGCCCGCCGCAACAGGCGTCCACACTGGGCGGATTTGTAGCCGTTGCGAGAATCCGCAGCGGTTCCCGTTTGACGCGAGATGACTCCGTAATACTCCTTGGATGACTCGATCCAGGGATAAAAGCCGAACGCGCCCGCACTGCTGAATGCGCCGTCGCCATGGGTCATCGGATCGTCTTCAACCCAATGACCGATCGAGTAATGCCATGCTTCGGGGCTGGGGCTGTAAACGGCATTGCAGCTGGCCGACGGCAGAGTGCAGACGGGATGGGTGCCTAGCGCCTCGAGCATCCTCAATCTACCGCTCAATATATTCCGCAGCATCTGCGTGTAGTCATTGGCGGAGGAAAAGATGCCGCCGGGCATCAGCGGCTGCGTGTAGACGAAGTGGAGGTTCGCGCCAAGCGCGGAGCTGATCGTGGGTCCGAGTTCGGTGTCCGGAACGTTCCCGAGTTCGGTATATCGACTGGCGTGATTCTCCATGTGGCCGGCGTCATAGTCGAATCGTCCAATCGTATCGGGATTCTGCGTATCGTAAGGAACGCCCTTTTTGGGCCGACAGGGTCAGGCACTTATTGATGGTATCAGGGGCATCCGTGGCCGGGCATTCGCTACTCTTCGTGTTGCTGCCCATGTACGTGAAGCCGCTGGTGAAATGCAGGAAATTGATGTCCTCGGCGCTCAAGCCCTGCGCTCCGCCGCGCAACTGCACGACGTAGGTGCCGTAGACCCACTTCGAAGCCGACGCAATCAACAGTGCCGTGCCGGCCTTCACCGCCTCACCGTTGATGTCGGTGCCTTCGCTGCCGCTGGCAAGCGGTCCCGACTTGTCGCCGATCTCCCAGTAGAACGGCGTGATCGACGTGCACAGAGGATTGCCTGTGACGGTGGCCACCGTGGCGGCGATGCTGTTCGGGTTGGGCGGGCCTTTGGGGGCGCTTATCGTGGTGGGCACCGCGATTGCGGCTCCGTCGCCCATCGCCAGCAGCGACAGATAACCGATCCAACAACATCCTCGCATGACGAGATTCTTCATGGCATTTTCTCCGTATCGATGGCAGATGCAAGCGCCAACGCGCCGTCCCCGCCCGTGTTGACGCACACGTGGCAGCGGGGCACCGAACCGTGAGGCGTTCCTCACTTTCACCGCGGAGATCCGCAGGCTCGTCAGCCGACGCCCGCTGAGTGGGACTCTTCCCGGGTCGCCCACGGGGCGGGGGCTAGTGTAGGATTCGACGCCATGGCTCTTGAGGGTGTTTCTATTGCGATGGCCACCTTCAATGGTGAGCGTTTTTTGGCGGCACAGCTTTCGAGCCTGGTCTCGCAAACCGTCAAACCCTTGGAGTTGGTCGTTTGCGACGATCGATCGACGGACTCGACGTACACGATGTTGCAGGCCTTCGCGAAGGAGGCACCCTTCCCGGTTCGATTGTTTCAAAACGACGCCAACGTCGGCTATCGCTCGAATTTCACCCGGGCGGGATCTCTCTGCCGTGGATCGTTCATTTTTTTCTGTGATCAGGATGACATTTGGCGCAAAGACAAGATCGCGCGGGTTCTAGAGTATTTTGCGACGTCCGATTCTTTGACCGTCAGCCATGATCTACGCGTGTTCTTCGAGGATGGCAGGCCGCCCATCGGCTCGTACTTTGAGTTTCTGCGATTGAGCGGATTTTCGCCCGCGCTCAGTGTGAAGGGCTGCGCCACGGCTTTTCGATCGGAACTCATCGAGCGGTTCGGCTGGCCCGATCAATTGTCGAACGTGAGCCACGATACCTGGGTGTGTCTGATGGCGGCGGTGGTCAAGCGGCGCGGCTACCTGTGCGATGCGCTGATCGATTACCGGATCCATGAGCAAAACGCCTCGGGCTTGCTTCTCGGCGGGAACAAGCGGCTCGCACGCCTTTTGCGCCGCCTGCGCCTGCCGCCGTTCACCAGCAAGGATGAACTCGACCTCACGTGGGGTTACTTCCTTCCGAGCCTCGTGCCGGATGAGAAACATGAAGTCGTGCGCAGCGCCATTTCATCGGCCCGCGCCCAAATCGATGCCCGGGACCGTCATCATGCTCTCGCTGGGCTGGCCAGAGCCGTGGCCATTCGTGAGTTGGTCACCTGCGACGCCTATGCTCATCCGGTGCGCAGATCGCTCAAAGCGCTGCGCTTGTTTTTGGGCCTGGCCTACCGCAGCAGTGAGGGGTTGCAGGGACTGCTGCTGGATATACTCGGGAGAAGAACTTGATGCGCGCACCGGTGGGCGACTACCGGCCGTCGGCTGACCCAGGCGCGGCGGCAGTCAGCTTTTGAAACCCCTCGAATGCTGTGGATCATCGAGTTCGTCGGCGAGTTCGTACTCATTTTCATCGAGGAAGATCACGCCTTCGTTGTCGGCATCGGGTAATTCGACGTCTTTTTCCGTCTGAATTCTCGCAAGAGCGAGTCGCAACAGATCCTCACGGCGCAGCGCCTTGTCAGCTCCATAGAGATCCTTGTGTTTCGCTGCAGGGGCATCGACCGGGATGACCAGCGGCACAATGACGAGCACTTTCATGGGGGTCGGTACCTCGAATAGCGCGAGCGTTTTTCGCGCCGCCAGCGTACCCGTTTCCGGCAATGAGTCCAGTGCTGTCGCCCTTACCGCGACGGCGTCGTCATGGCGATAACTTGGCCGCAAACAACGTCGCCTCCCGCGGTCGTCCCGTGTCCGCATACAGATCGCGCAGGCTGGCGTAGGTAGTTTGAGTGCGCCGATAGTGCTCGCCGTGCGCCGACTCGAGATATAGCGGCATGCCTCGGCAATCGACCACCCGGAAGGTTCGGGCTAGCCTTATGGTAAATCGGTAAATATCAGGCATGGGTTTCGCCGTGGCGCAACTCGGGCGAGAGCACCTTGTCAGTCATGGGGCTGCGGGAAGGTCATACATGCCGCGTCGCCAAGGGGGTGCTGCACACCCATCGTGCAGCACCCCGAGCGCGAGTCGAGTGGGATCAGGTCGGCCAGCGTCCAGTTGGTGATGGTCGCCGAGCTGCCATCCGAATACGTGATCTTGCCGTTGCCGGACTGATCGATCGCGCCGGTGGCGATCGCGGCCCACCACTCACGGAACGCGTGCGCCAGACGGCATCTGGGCGTGTAGTAGAATTGTCATATGTTAAAACTTCTCTCGCGCCTGCCCATGGGGGCGCTGTATGCGCTTTCGGCGTTCGTCTACTTTCTCGCCTATTACGTGATCCGTCACCGGCAGGCCGTGATTCGCGACCAGCTGTTACTCGTCTTTCCCGCCGCGAGCGTCGCGGAGCGCACGGCCATTCACAAGCGCTACTTGCGCAATTTCTGCGACGTGCTCGTGGAGGTATTGAAGTCGGTGTCGATGAGCGCGGCGAGCCTGCGCGACCGCGTGCGGATCTTGAATCTGCCGGTGGCCCTTCATCATCTGGAGTCCGGTCGGTCGGTCATGTTCGTCACTTCGCACCTCTGCAATTGGGAATGGCTTTTGCACGGCGTAGCGTTGCAACTCGGCCATCCCATCGACGCTGCGTACAAGCCTCTGCACGATCCATGGGCTGAGCGACTGATGCTCGGCGTGCGATCTCGATTCGGTGCGCGGCTCATTCCGGCCAAGGAACTGCTGGCGGATTTCATTCAGCGCCGCACTGTGGTTCGCGCCGTGGCGATGAATGCCGATCAGGCTCCGGTCTCCACCGACAAACGCTATTGGACCCGATTCCTGGGACAGGATACGGCGTTCTATGTGGGCGCCGAACAGATCGCGCGGGCGATGCGGTTGCCCATGATCTATCTGGTCATGCGCCGGGTTCGGCGCGGGTTCTATGAAGTGGAGTTGGTACCGCTTTGGGATGGGCGCGAGGCGCTGCCGCCGAATGCGATCACGGAGCGATATGCCCGGGCTTGCGAGGGTGACGTCTTGAAGAGTCCGGCGGATTGGCTCTGGTCCTACCGGCGGTGGCGGCTCAAGAAGCCCCTGTATGGTGCCGATTGAGACCGAGATTCATGGAACCTGGGCTCGGGGCAGGGGAGCGGGCGGCGCTAGCGCGGCTCAAGGTGTCGGCTTCAACATCTTCGCCTCGAGGTGTTTGGCCAATTCAGCGATGGTGGGATGGTCGAACAATTCCGTGAGATCGATCAGGCCGGGAAAATCACGGTCGATGTTTTCGTGGATTTCGATCAGCTTGAGCGAACTCGCGCCGATCTCGAACAAATTGTCGCTTACGTCGACGCGCTTGCCCGGCAGCGCGGCTTCGCAAATGGCCTGGAGCCTTGCCTGAAGATCGGAACCGCTCACGGTGGATGCGCCGCCGGCGGCACGCAGCGACGCAAGTTCGGTGAGTTCCGCATCGAAGTCGCCGGCCATATGCGCGGCCGCCAAAAGGTGGCGCTGCACCTTGCCGCTGGTCGTCTTCGGAATGCGCTTGACGGGGATGACCTGGGCAACTTCGAGTCCGGTGTGTTCGTTGATGAGCCGGCTCACGGCGCTGGCGGTGGGCAGGAATTCAGCCATCCCAGCGCGATGCAGGACGAAGACCACCAGTTCTTCGCCCGGAGACCCGGGCCGCGCCACCCCGGCGACGACAACCTTGTTGAGGTCCAAGCCGGGGGCTCGCTGCGCGATGTTCTCGAGATCGTAGGGATAGTAGTTCAAGCCGTTGATGAAGATGATCTCCTTGGTCCGGCCAGCAATGAAAAGGCTGCCCTCGTGCATGACGCCCAGATCGCCGGTATCCAGCCATCCCTCGGCATCGATGGCCAGCGCCGTGGCCTCCGGATCGCCGAAATAGCCGCGGGTGACGCTCTTGCCGCTGATGAGAATGTGGCCGACCCGCCCATCCGGCAGCGCGGTCCGGCCCGCATCCGTGATGCGCACGGCGATGCTCGGCACGGCACGGCCCACGCTCATCAGTTCGAGCGCATCGCGCGCATCTGCCGGATTGAGCTCGATGAGGTCACCGACCTTCAGTTTTTGCCGATTGACCCTGATCCAGCGGTAGTCGGTTCCGGGCTGCGGAAAGGTGACCGCGAGGCTGGCCTCCGCCATGCCGTACACCGGGAACATCGCGTGGCGCTTGAGGCCCGTATAGGCGAGCGTTTGCATGAATTCATTGCATAAGGGAACCGAGATGGGTTCGGCGCCGTTGTAGATCGAGCGGATGCTCGATAGATCGACGCCTTCCAGCCGGCGGTCGCCCAACACTTTGAGAAAGTGGCGATACCCGAAGTTGGGCGAGCACGTGATCGTCGCCCGCTTCTTCGACGCCATTTGCAGCCACAGCAAGGGGCGGCGCACGAACGTATCCGTGGGCAGCAGATTGATGTGCACATGCTTGTTGAACTGCATGATGAAGAAGCCGATCAGCCCCATGTCGTGGGTGAGCGGCATCCAACTCAACGACACGTCGTCCCGGTTGTAATGATCCACCTCCGCCGCGCCATTGGAATTTGCCAAAAGGTTCTCGTGCGAGAGCATGACCCCCTTCGGTTCGCTGGTGGAGCCCGAGGAGAACTGGATGAACGCGAGGTCGCCGGGGGCCGGATGGAACAGCTTGCCCGGTTTGGAAATGTCGGTGATCGATTCGACCAGGAAAGTTCGGCTCTTCAGTTCGTCGAAAAGCGCCGCTTCGCCCGTCTGCGCGGCCAGCGCGGCGAGACGCTCGAGCGTCTTCGCGTCCGTATAGAGGTACGGCCTGCCAATCTTGCGCGCCACACGCAGCAGCTTGTGGCGGTGCTCGTCGCTGATGCCGACGGCCAACGGCACCGGCACGATGCCGCCGCACACCGCCGCCCAAAATCCGTCGATGAATTGTTCGTTGTTGTTGAGGAATATGATGAGCTTGTCGCCGCGGTTCGCTCCGAGCGCCTGAAGGTGATAGAGGATGCCCAGCGCGCGCGTATGCAGTTCGCCGTAGCTCACCCGCCGCTCGGCATGGTCGCTCTCGATATAGGTGATTGCCCGGTCGACCGTGCGGTTGTTCTCGAGCATCTCGACCAAGGTCGTGTTCATCATCGTATTTCTACCATCATCATGAGATTGGATCGCGGCCGCAGATTGATCTGTGCTTCCAGCTCGATCGGCTCGTCGGTCGCGCGGGTGAGACGAAAACGTTGGGACATGCGGTGCACGTGCACCAGCATTTCGAACAGGGCTAGACCCTCGCCGATGCAATGCCGCGGGCCGACCGCGAACGGGATGTACGAGAAGCGATGTCGTTCCGCGGCATCGGCGCCCGCAAAGCGTTCCGGCTTGAATGCCTCCGGATCGCTCCAGTAGGCCGGATGCCGGTGCAGCAGATAGGGGCAGATAAAGACGTCGGTGCGCGGCGCGATGCTATACCCGCCAAGTTCATCGGCGTCGATCGTACGCCGCGTCAGCAACCATCCGGGCGGATATAAGCGCAGCGATTCCTGGATGACCTGGTGGGTGTAGGCGAGCGACTCGGCGGCATCGAGTTCCAACCCCCGCCGCGGCAGCCGCTCAGCTTCGGCCTCCAAGCGCCGGGCGACATCCGGGTGTTGGCTCGTCAGATACCACGTCCAGGTCAACGCCGCCGCGGTGGTCTCGTGTCCGGCCACGATGAGAGTCAACACCTCGTCGATCATTTCCTTGTCGCTCATGGCCTCGCCGGTGTCGCGGTCGCGTGTGGCCATGAGCATGCCGAGGAAGTCGACGTGCTCTTCGGCATTGCTGCGCCGGTGTCCGATGAGTTCGGCGACCAGCTTGGTCAGCGAGCGAAAGCGGAACGCGAACTTCAGATCGCGGTTCGTCTCTTTGGCAACGACGGCGAAGGGGTTGGCGCCGAGGTGCGCTTCGAGCCGCGCGAGGTCTTGGCCGAAGATCGACCGCAAGACGATTTCGAGCGTCAATTCGCTGACGTCGTCGGTGAGATTGATCGGCTCTCCCCGTACCGCGCTGGCGGCCCAGCGCTCGGCGAATTTCTCGTTGACCTCGTCCAGCAAGTTGCTGAATCGATCGATCACCCTGCGGTGAAACGAGGGCTGCATCATCCGCCTCTGGCGCCGCCAGAATTCTCCCTCGCTGGTCATGATGCCGTTGCCGAGTAGGATCTTGACGCGGTCCATCCCTTCGCCTTTGGTGTAGTTGCGATGGTTCGACAGCATCACGCGTTTGATGTCGTCGGGATGGTGGATGACGTAGTTGTAAACGCCGCGTGCGGGGGCAAAAACGCGATACGTGTCGCCGAAGCGCGCGTAACAGTCGCGCATCAGAGCCAGCGATTCGTCGGTGCCACTCAGCTC
>Ga0116230_10007169_pt1 | contig 11010 bp, 9 predicted proteins | sample S1TSphfallax_3_FD_88678 | JGI IMG/M metagenome (GOLD analysis project Ga0116230, IMG submission 88678) | Host-associated microbial communities from peat moss isolated from Minnesota, USA - S1T2_Fd - Sphagnum fallax MG | ecosystem: Host-associated > Plants > Peat moss > Unclassified | place: USA...
CTCCTCCTCCTCCTCCTCCTCATGCGACAGCTGCTGCTGCTTCCTTTCGTCTGCTACCCATGCCTCCTCCCATCTTTCTCCGTCGCTCTACAAAAAAATCCCACCCAGAAAAGCCTGCTGCTCTTGGCTATGGCGCACAAAAGATCTGAGAGAGAGAGAGAGAGAGAGAGAGAGAGAGAGAGAAGCGGGAGAGAGAGAACACAAACCGGTTTACCCTAATCACCTGCCTAATTGCTGCCCTAATTGCTGCCCTAATTCCTGTAATTAGTATTTTTTTTTGTCACCAGAATTGGTGATGTATGTATAAGGTTCATTGCTACATGCATATAATTTTGTAACAATTACAACAACATTCCTACTATAATTGCAAACTCAATTGTTTATGATAAGATTGATGGATGTCCTTCATAACTACAAGGACATCATTTTCTACTTATGCAAGTTCAACCATTAATGGGTCCAAACTCAACCATTTATAATAGGGTTGTTGAATGTCATTTGTTAACATGAACGGTAACATTTTGATTTTTTTGCAAGCTCAACAATTCATGGTGCAAACTCAACCATCTATAGAGGATTGATGGATGCCAATATCCTTAACAACTAGGACAACATTTGTGCTCATTCAAATTCAACAAATTTCAATACTAGGGTTGTGGGATGTCAAAGTCGGGAGGACAAAAGTAAAATTCCTATATTGTTGCAAATTCAACAATGATGTTGTTGTTTTTCATCTTGTGAATGTAATATCCATCAATTTGTTTTCTCAATCTTCATGTAATATATGAAATTTTGGTAATTTTAACAATATTGCATTTTCATGGCCTTTTCTCATGCAACACAACTCATTTCATTTTTCAAAGATGGCATTCTTAGGACCTAACAAAAGATTGCACAAGTGGTGCATACAAAGTTGCAATTTTTGGTTTGCTTTTGTTTGAGAAATGTGCTCTAAGTTATGGATTTCATAATCATACTATAAGATTTTATTTGAAAGATGTGTTGTCCATAAATACATGTGTCAACAATGTTAGTTTTTATTTTGGCATTTTCATGGTTAAATGTTCATGCCCCTTTATCAATAAGGTTTAAACCTAAATATTGGAATCTATCAATTTATATATAATTTAATATGTAACATAAGTTTATAAAACTTAGCATAAAATGTTTCCCGTTTAACTGGATTGTTAAAAGCCATTGCTAATGATGCACCTCAAACACAATTCGAGATAATTTTATAATCAAAGAATTCAAAACCTAGGGGTGCATGGCATAGGTATGCTAAAAGGAGCCATAGTGACCAAGGTCAAAATGTTTTTTTTCACAAAACACTCATGTAGTTTTCACATATTAAATTTTTTTTTTCAAAACTAAATGGAAAAATATTATATAAATATATTTAACATCCATTTGATTAAAAAAAATTACTTCTAAAATGTTGTTCAATGTTTTTTTTTTCCCAACATTAACTTGTCACAATGTGTTTTAATTCTTAGGAAAATTGATGCCCAAATCACAAATAGCATGCATTTACTAATATATATATTTTTATAGTTCCAAAATTTTCATTAAATTCAAATGTCACAATTTCATAGTTTTCCATGTAGTGTTTTTTTAAATGTAAAAATAATAATAACACATCAAATTTGCTAAAAGATGTAACTTGGCCCTCCACTACAAAGGAACAAACATCTAATTTTTAAGGAAGTTGATGAAATTATTTATTTGTGGGAATGAAAAGAAAATTTAAAATATTTTGACATTTCATTTTAGTGAAAATATTGTTCAATATTCAATAACTTTTCCATATAACCTCATGGAAATTGGTGAAAGTTTACTATGAACTATGTAAACACGATAGGACATATGGTTTTTTCATGTTATATACATGAAACAAAATATAGAAATGATCATGTTTGTTCACATCAAATACAACATATGTCATAAATTGCATAATCAAAGATCAACACATTATGCTACGCTTGGGAAAGCTTACTCCATCTGTTGTCACAAGGTTGTCACAAGGGGAACTTAGGTTACAGCCTTTGTTCCTATGCCTTCAAACCACATGCAACTTGGGACTAGGGCTCCCTTGTGAATCTCAGTGAATTTTTTTGGGGCCAACTTTTGTATTGTTGCTACAAAAAATATATAATTTTTTTTGGTAGATTTTTTTTAAAGTATTTATTAGAGAAATTTTGCCCAATTTTTTAAAAAATATCCAAAGTTTAGAAACCATTACTAATATTTTTGACGACAACTTCATCAACTAATGGCAATTGTGGGTAAATTGTTGTTGTTACATGCAACGTAATTTTTTTTAAGAACTAAGCTGCAACTACAAGGGGTTAGAATGGACATATTGCAAAAAAGTTCCAACAAAATCTTAATGAAAGTTTGTGGTCTATGCTTGTGCCCATTTGCGTCACCTCATCAATGTGACTCAAGGGATCACAAAAGCCCAAGTTGTACAATTTTGGCAGGGGATCTGGGAGAAAGATTTGCAACAATGAATATAAAATGCCATGTTACTTCACATTGGTCAAGTTCAACTTGTTGATAAGTTCTAATTGTCAAATGAATTAAGTTCAACATGATCAAGGAAAAGGTTGTGAGTATTATATTTGGCCAAAACCAATAAGTTTTTGAATCCCAATAACCTCATAATGTTGGAAACAAAATCAAGACATATTAAGGCCAAGGTTGGCCTGAAGCACTCAACCACAATTAACAAGATTTTTTTAATGGATTGTTTAGGCTCAAACAAGGGGTAAAGTGGCAACCATGGAGGAGCACATTGACAAAACATTGGTGTGAAATGTGATAAACACAAAGACAAATTCATCGACTCCATATAAGTGTTTTCATTGTCATCAAATGGGCCATGAGGTCAATTGATGCTACAATTTGCACCCAAAATTATATCTAATTCACAATTCAACATAGTGCAACTCAAGGGCATACATTCATGAAATGCCCAACAAAGAAAAAAATTCTTGAAGGAGGAATTCACGTAAATCCCAAGTCTCCAACCACGGCCATGGAAACTATTCCAATGCTCTTGAAGGTCAATTGACTATTTTAAAACACATGTTTGCTAGCATGGATGTTCTTGATTCAAAAATTTAAAAAAAAACTAAGAAAAACCATGAATCATAAGTTTAGGCCACCCTACCCAAATTGTTTGATTATGGGGCACAACACTTGATGATTGGGTGAACCATGGCCATTACTTTGGGACTTACAAAGGCCGATTTGGAACCATGCCCATACCAAATCCAAATAGCCATTAATGAATCAAATAAGGGACAAAATGTGACCATGAACCATTAATTGTAATTATCGTGATGTTGTCATGGTAGTTGAATCTTGATTCATTAATGCATGTCATTGTCTTTGATTTTACAATGTCTCATTCTTGAAATAAATTTCAAAAAATACACAATGCATTTTACATAAATTTATAGTTGAACAATAGCCTATGAAGTAATATATGTTTGATTTTTTTAATTAGAAAAAAAATGATTTAATTCAAGTCAACATGCAAAATGACTTTGTACATATCCAAGCCTAATTGCATTCATCTTTGGGACATGTTGTTTGAACACACCAAAGGATATCAATTGCATAAAAACAAATATAATTTGATTAGTTCTTTAAAATTAAAATTTGACTTTTTGAGTGTTGAAATTAAATTAACAAGGTATGACATAGTTTGTTTAGGGAAAATCTTGTTGTAAAATGATTTTTTGCCACATTTTATAATAGGTACATAGTTTCCCTTCACATTCCCAAATCCATAACTTCAATTCCAATGAATATCACCAAGTACATATAGTTCCAATAATGGAACTCCCGAATTATGCACATTAATTCACTATGTGGCTATAGTTCCAACAACTTTTTCACAAACCTGTTTAGAATGATGACCTTCCTTCTCTAAGTACTTCCCTTCCATTAGATAGCTACTCATTATCAAGATAAATTATGATTACTTAAGGATCATAGCCTACTTTGTGTTCTATTCTCTTTGGACCTTACATTTATTTCTTAGTTATTACAATAGTCCCTCTTAGATCAAAGGGGGTTAAGTGAACAAATTCAATTTTAGCTAAATGTTTTTTTTAATAACATGTTGTTGTAGTACCTACAATAGTTTTATTGTTCACCCTTAACAAACATTATAGTCACAATGCACATAATAATTCATTTAAATCACATTAGTCACAATAGTCAAAGTAAAAACTCCATGTGTGTGCCACATCCACCATGTTTTTAACATTTTTTTCAATTTGATTATATATTTACCATTTTTTAGTCATAATGAACATACTTTAACATTGGTCAAAATGGGTAGCGTTAATCATTTCATATTAATAACCTTGATTTTATAGTTAGTTTAATCAAGATGTTGTTAGCATTAAAAATTTTTGATTTTGTAATAATGTCTGACAAATTAATTTTTTGATTGTTCATCATTTACAAGTGAGACCACAAGTTAACCATTAGCGTTTTGGTCATGTCATGATTTGTGATTATGATCAAATGTATTATGTAAGGTGAAAATTATAATTAAAACCATTCTACACTTAAGTTACGATGTGTGCATGTGAATATACTTTACATTAAATATTTTTGAGGTAGTTAATTAAAATGATGAACTTTTAAACATTAATTAATTGTTTTGAAACAAAAAACACTAATATGTTTTGGATTTGGTGAAAAGGCTAGGGATGACAATTCATGTGCATGAATATGTTGGCATCATATTTTCCTTGCAATTATATAATTAAATATGGAAGGCATGTGATTAGTTTGAAGAATCAAATCCACGCCTTTTGATTAAAATAATGTGAAACTTGAATGTACATATATGTCTAACAAGTATTTTGTTGCATACATGTTGAAGATGCAATAAAATGCTACCACAAAATCATAGTTGCAAATTATAATGTACCAAATTGGGACATGGGAAGAATTTGAAATACTATACTTTGTATGGTATTTTTATAGTGCTAGAAATGTAAAATTGTTAAATGTTCATTTTCATAGCAAAAAAAATTGAAATTTCCAAAAAAACAATTTCATGGAGATTGTTTAATACATCTTAAGATGTAACATCTTTATAAAAACATGATAAAAATTCACTTGAAAATCATGACATAAAGGAATTCATTGTTTTCCTTAATTTTGGAAGCTTCCAAAATATTCCCCATAAACTTCCATGCCATTTTGAAATAGTTTGGAAAGTTACCCCTATTTTGAATTACTTAAAACATTTATAGAATTTGGAGATCGGTAAAAGAGTCTCTGCTTACAAAATATGATTGCAATGAGTCCATTTATAATTTTTATATATATTGTTACACATGGGCTCATGCATAATAAAAAGTTGTTCATTTGATGTAAAACACTAATCTTCAAACATTAATTCCACAAATGTATGTAACTAAATTACTTGAAATCCATAGCTACATGTAGTTCATTTTCATGAAATTAAATAACCATTTGACTAAAATTACACATTATAATCCACATGGGTGCTAGAAATATTTCTCCATTATGTGTTTTTTTTAATGCTCCAGTTTGCAACTACGTAGAAAAATTAAATTTACTATGATTTTGATTGATTTGATTGTTTATTTTGGAAAGAAAGTTAATTTATATGAATATAGTTGAATAATTTGTATTCAATGGGATCAAAGATGAATTCCATTCAACTTGATTGGATTTCCTTTCAATCCTTGCTCCAAAAAAACACAAAATTTATTTTGGGTGGTATACATTCCAAATAAGTCTTTTGTTTTTTTGACAATGTTTATGAATGATGTGAATGAATGTAAGTACACCGTAAGAAATGGAAGTCAATGGATAAATGTCATCCAATTGGATGAGATCAACTTTAATGTATTAAATTAAAAAAAAATTCAAATAAATTCGTTGGATAAATGTGAGCTCATTAAATAACCTTCCATGGACGAATAACTTTGTAGTATATGTGTTTTTTTGATAGATTGATCACCCACTTAAAACCACAAGGAAAAAGGTTCCATGGGTAGATTTTTTTGTGTCTCTCTTGGATTGGGAGAAAAAATGTGCATTATTAGACATGCTTGCCCAAGTTGACTTTAGGTAAGTACATGATATGCACCAAGCCATACATTGCTTTAAAGCCTTGGGTTATATTCACATGTCTACATTGGTCCCATCTATGTGCAATCCTCCTAACATTATTTTAAGTATTTAAACTACATTAATGCATAGATTGCTAGTAAAAATCTACGAGAAGAAAACGAAAATCTAGGGTAGGGAGGCCGGTCATATTACACTTAAGAACATAGAGGCTCTTGGCGATCTCATGAGATTCTGGTTGGATCTGAGGTCCAAACATGGATTGTAGAGGAGGTATGGATGCACCTAGTGCACTTTAGATCACCCAATTTGGACTTAAAATGCAAAAGTTATGGGCTCTAGAAGGTCCTGGACTCATTTCGAAAAATCTTAAGAGTTATCAAACAACAAGCCTCCCTACTTTCAAACAATGCATATCCTATAAACAAACATTCGAACATTGACACTTGTCGAAAATCTACCTTATCACCAAACACGCACATTCTCAAACTAATCACAAATGTTGAAAAAACCAATATTTTTAATCAATGGTTCAAATTGAAACCTCAAAAAAGGCAAAAAAATGTTTGGTTATCGAACCTTAAAGGTTTAGGAAACCTTAACTAAATAGCCACTCTCATGTGCAGCATTGTTCCAAACCCTGAAACCAATTCCCCTACCCTCTCCTCTTTCCACACTCAGAAGCCTTTAATTTTCATTCTCTTTCGTTTCCCATTCACAGGCTCAAAATGGTTTTTTTGCAAAGCTCCTTTGACAATGGTGGCTAGTTCCTCTTTCTCCTTCAATGCCCATGCTTCTTTGTGTTTTGATTATGTACATTGCCTTTGACCATCTCTAATGCCATGTGTTTTGTGCATGTGTAGGTGGTGGCGTAGCTCAAGGCACCTCTTGAATTTGTGAGTTCGTGTAGACACCCATGCATGAGTAGTGGGGTATTGTATTAGGTCTACCTTAGGTTTCTGCATCACATTAAATTTTAGCTCCTCAATGCCACATACACTAACTCTAGAACTTTTTTTGCTAAAAATGTTTTTGACGATGACTAAATTTATTGGTAGTACTTTAAGTGCAATTGGAAAATTCAATCCAGATTCCACTATTCCATTTTCTTGGATTGATGATTCAATTGTCAATTTTTGCAAGTCATTATTCTTTTGTTCCATGCGATTTGTATGTTTTTTGTTTGTAGTTGTTGTTGCCATAGATCTTAATAGTTGAGATTTGAAACTTGATTTCCTTCTTTATTGAAGTAGTTGCAACATGTTTTATTTCATTATCCACATGAACATGCAATTTATTGGGCTTTGTAGCTAGATTATTACTGCCAGGTTTACCTATTGGTTGCATTGTTGACCTCAAAATTACACTTTTTAAAGGATTGTTTTGACATCAACCTTGTTGTTCATGGTCATAACATATTATGTTGCAATTAGTTTCTTGGCAATCTGAGAAATGAACTTATTGTTCAAGTTGCTTCAATGTAGTAGCTAGGGTATTGTATTAGGTCCACCATCACCACCACCACCAATCCTCTTGATCCCTTTCAATAATTCTTGTTTTGTTGAACCTTGTGTCATTGTTGTTGTCTGGGTGGTTTCTTTTCGAATCATGTCCTTTACCATCAACCTAGGCAGCTAGTTCGTTTGACTTGGGTGCAACCATGCACATTAAAAGTTCATTGCCATTTTGTTTAGGGAAATTGCATTACATTGCCTTTACAAACAATGATCTATTATGCAGGTCTTCGTAATTTCCAGATGGAAAATATGGATATGTATGTGAGAAGGAAATATAAATGAAATCATTAGACAATGGGAACTAAAACATAAACTGTAGATAGAGAATGTGGTTACTTATTATTATTTTTGTTGGCATGCTAGTACTCTTTTTCAACATTGGTTTGCTCAGAGCTAATGGCTACAGACCTTCCTAAGATGTCGAGTTTACTAGAGACACTCCCCAAATATTCTTTAGGTTGAATCGGAGGTGCGTTCAAAAAATCATCACAGTGTCAATATTGGGATCTACATCATCCAAAATTGACTTTGGAGCTTGAAGTCGGCTAATCTTTGTGTCTAGTGACTTCTTGTAGTTAGCAAGTCACAGTAGGGGACCCTTGAGCATTGCCTGAAGAATATGTCTTAGCAATCTTATTGATCCCAACAACATTTGTTCCTCCCCTTCTTCATCCCAAATAGGTGTTGTTTTCTTTTTGTTGATCCCATTAATAACTATTCCTCCCATTAGTTGTAACAACTACTGATCTTTCTTCTTTTTGATCCTCAACAATAGCTATTTTTTTCCCATAACCAATTTTTTTTCCCCATGAAATACCTTTCATGTGCCCCCCCTTGCATAATAAAAACCATCTCATGGCCCATCACTAAAGTAATCTCGTGTAAAACCATTCAATTTTTTTACAAATTTGCCCATTTAAACTCCTAATACTGAACACTAAAATTTGATGGTTGGTCACCAATATGAAAAACCTATAACACATTTTTTTTCAACCAAATGTTTGGTAATTGGATAAAAAGACAACACCCATAGGATTTTTATTGTTCTAACACAAGCCAACGATTGCATTACATGAATGCTTGGCGATTGACTTGTATTTGGTGATGGGCCAGTTTACCTTAATCATACAAAAGCAACTTAAAGCACGAAACATGCATTGACATGAACATCCCTAGTGGTGTTCAACAGGTGACCTTGCATGTGCATAATAAAATTGGATGAAAAAAAGTCAAAACATGGTTGTTTGGTTTTAGGAAAATGGTTTTGGCCCAAATATTTGCATAGTTTAATAAAGCTAGTAAAGGCCATAGCCAATCTATGCACCTACCAAAGAAAAGTGCAATAAATATGTTATGATTGATGTTCTTTGTTTTTAATTGGCTAATCATAATGATTGGTTATGTGGTTTGTTATTTACCTATTTGTTGTCCCAATTTTAATTTTATCATTGCAAAAAAAAAAAAAAAACTAAACTTGGATATGAGACATTTTTTTCTAGGGCCACATATTAAGCATTTTTGGGGATGTTTGAAGAACATCTACAACGGTGGCATTGTATGCCAAAATCTAGATGAAGCTTCACCATGTTGTGGTGCTTGTGAGATGGGGTTTGGGTTTGACTTGCCAAAGTGTCACATTATGGCATGGTTAAAAGAACCACAAGACATTAAAATGATTGCTTTTCATTGGTTTCCTCTTACGATAATTTCTCCATTTAAACATTGTCTCACCTTATGGCATCTTGCTTTCCAAAGTTATGGGTAGGGAGGGGAAAACAATTAATCCAAATCCTTAAAGAGCAAATGGCTCCCACCATTGGAAATGTTTTAAGGCAACCACTAGTCATATATAACATTACAATAAAATTATAAGCCTTTTAGCACATTTCTTTATAGCAATTACTAGAGGCCATGTTGCACAAAAAGTGGACCAATAAAAAAAATTTAAATGATTATCAAACAAAAAAGCAACTTTGATTCAATATACAAGCTTCAACTATGTGCTTACAAGGGTGGCCATGAAAAACGGTCTACAAACCAAAGACATTGAAATTGACTTGGATTCTTTTAAAATTACAACCTTTTCCAAACTTGCTTTGTTTTTACCTTATGTTTCACAAGCAAAGTATGAGCTCTTCAACAACAATAATCATATTTATTGAAACATAATCTGGAAGACTAAACATGAAACTAAACACAAAGATATCAACAATTGAGATGTTGATGGTGAAAAGTGAAAAATCAAAATTATCATGTTGTTTATCTTATTGGAGAGAGGAAAACAAATCTCCATTGCTAAAGCACAATTTACAAATATGTTGTCTTGGTTTAGGCAAATGTGCATAACCAAATACACTAAGGGCCACTTTAGATGACAAAATTCCAAAATCTTAAGGACCAATTTAAGATAGATTGAATCCTTCAATTTGAACTTTTTCATTTTTTTTCTTTTGTAAGGTACAATGAGTGTGTCTAAGGCATAGGGTCCAATTAGTAAAAAATGAAGGATATTTATGTGAAAGGAATAGGTAGACATTTTATTTTATTTTTCCCTTCATTTTTCTTATTTTTTTTCTTGTTTATTGTTTCCTACCACACACACAATGGATGAACATAGGCACAAGATATTGGTGGTCTTACTTTTTAGTATGGCAATGCATTGAATCGTATGTTCTTATTTTTTTTTGGCTTAATTTGTTTTAAAAAATTATGTCACTTCATTCAAGTTTTAGATTGAAAAAAAAAAAAAAGTTTCAAATTATTAAAAAGAACTCTTCAAAAAATTTATTGCACAACTAAGGTTTCAAGTAATTGAAATTTACCTTGTTTTTTTTGCACTTTTAGCAAATTCAAGCTCCAATTTTTTCTCATAGTGCAATCAAATGTAATATTTCACCATACAACATTTTTTGCCAACCTTCTTGCTTTTCTCATCTTCCTTTTTCATCATCACTATAATTGTTTTCTTCCTTGTTGCTTTCTTTTTGGGAAGGGGAGCCAATTTAAAGATCTTTTGAGAATTGTAATCTCCTTCAACTTGTGAAAGTGACCAAATTTTTTCTCCTCACTTCTTAAGCACTTTCATTTTGTGCACTTGCAAACATTGAAAATGCACTCCTTAAAGATAAAACCTTGTGTGGATCTACAAATCCAATCATGCCAACATTAGTTGTGTTAAAAAATGGAGTGATGTGTGCGATCTTAACAATATCCTCAATCCACAAAATGTCTTCCATTTTTGCACAATTTTAATTTCAAAAAGAGACAACCTTAAACCCTAGCTTACATCTTGGTTCTCCAAACTAATAGGTCTCCTTTTAACTTCATGTTTTGATCTAGACCAATTGAACCTCCCTTCAAC
>Ga0116230_10007170_pt1 | contig 11010 bp, 6 predicted proteins | sample S1TSphfallax_3_FD_88678 | JGI IMG/M metagenome (GOLD analysis project Ga0116230, IMG submission 88678) | Host-associated microbial communities from peat moss isolated from Minnesota, USA - S1T2_Fd - Sphagnum fallax MG | ecosystem: Host-associated > Plants > Peat moss > Unclassified | place: USA...
CCAATGACCAACATGGAAAACAAAACTTCTTATTGTAAAATTAAATACATATATGATCATCACGTCTCCATAATTTCATTTCATCTATATGAACCTTGAAATTTGACTGGTCCTCTAAGTCCATTTCAATCTCAATCAATTCAATTATAGAGTATAGTAGCTTAAAGGATTTTGGCCCCTAGATAATAGGATTTTGGCCCCTAGGTCTATTTTTGTAAGAGGATTTTTGAGAGATGATATGTTGGCTTGTGTTGAAACTTGAGATTAGTTCTAGAGTTATAATATCTTGAAGGATTTGGGTTTCTTTTAGAGGATGTTTATAAGATTATATTTTTGCATGTTGAAATATCTGATTTTCCATAATTCTTCATTTGCCTTAAGATACTTTTTAATGCAAATGGCAAGGCCGCAGTGTGACACACCCCTTGTTAGCCCCTTAATTGACTTTTGATCAAAACATTCCCAACTGGGAGGACCCTGGTCATGCAATTACGTAACTGCCCCAAAGTCATGGAAAATGTTGGAATTTTGACTTGTTAGAGAGTTGTCAGGAATTTCTTGAAGTTGAATGTTTGAACTTTAGAGGAAAAGAAATTTGGGTGAGAAATGGAAAATGCCAACCAATCAAAGTGCAATTCTACTAATTACCTACAACTTCAAAATGTTCATGCTTTTTGAAAATTTGATCAAGCTATTATCCTTCATTGATGATAAAAATTCTAAGGTTGGTTAGATAAAAGGCATCCATAATGAAAAAAGCCATTGACAAACTGGGAGCCATAACTAGCACCCAGTGCTGGCTCCGAGGCATAATGGACTAAATGTGCGGCTTAGGTAGGTCTTAACATAGTCCAGGTAGGTAAGAGAAGGCAGATCTGCCCCTGGCCGTTTATGGAAAAGTATCAATGCCTGAAAACGTGCAGAATCGGCAGGTTCAGTCCATTATGTTTGTCATAATATCCTCTAAAGGCCCTGGTGTCAGGGCGGTACACCCAGACCTCGGGCTCCGCCCTCAATTCCAGGGCGTACTGCCCTGATACCAGGGCCTTCCCTTACACTGAAACCGCCCGTCTTTCAGCAGAGGAAATATTCTGTCTAGTGAGCTGCCCTGCAAGTACAGCTAAGCAATATGTACCGCTTATTTCCCATTACTTGTTTGTGACCAGGGATTTTTTCTAGTTTCATTGGGAAGTCCCTTGGGGAACCCTATTGATTTAAGCGATCAAACCGTGTCAAACTTTATTAAGACAAAGCACCCAAAAGAGGGGGAAAACAAGGAACAAAAGGAAAGGACCCATGTCCAGGCCAGAAAACAAAAATGGTGAACAAGGTGGGCAAGTAAGAGGAGTGGGAAAAAGTCACACAGTCGACCTCATTATCATAAGAAGCATGTTAGAAAAGGAGAGGGGAGGTACACAACAAAAAAAACACTTAGCCTATAAGAACCCTCACCAGTAATAATGGTTTGTCACATTAGAATGGTTGCAGCATGCAACTGCTGCGAAGTCACTAACACCCTCTGTCTATAAAAAGCATGCAAAATCAAAAGTGGAAGACCTCCGGAACCCTTTGCTACCCAAGCCATGTTCACACAATGATGGACTACTTGTTGATGTTTGAATAGGTCACCCTTGAGATTTGCAGAAAGTTATTTTTAGCACCAAGAAATCCTCATGCCAGTCAGGCGGAAACCTGTGGCATGTGGAGAGTAACTGAGGCATCTTTATTTGCATCAACCCTTTTTTTTACTGCCCAAATTTTTCCAAAAAGAAATTTTAAAAATTGAAATTGAATTATTTTTCAGGGTTTCAATCACCAGAAGTGAGAAAATCGCCCAATTTCTGAGTTTGGTTTTTCATATGTAGCCAAAACTATGGAAGGATAACTAAATATTTTGGTTTTCATATTTGGAAAATTTTGTCACTTTTTGTAGTTTTTGGAGAAAATTCACTATTTTTGAAAAAAATGAAAGAATTCACCAATTTTTGTGTGTTTATTGGAAGCACAACAGCAGACGCACTTTTCTCTGCTGACATGCGCAGTTGCAGGCTGTGTGCATCATCAAGCAATGACCTACTGCATCCATTTTGTAAAGGCTAAAAACTTTACTGATCATAACAAAGGGGTGTGTATCACTGTGCCCTTGCCATTTACATTAAAAAGTATCTTAATGCAAAAGAAGAATTATGAAAACTCAAATATCTCACCATGCAAAAAATATAATCTTCAAAAAATCCTCTAAAAGAAACCAAAATCCTTCAAGATATTATAACTCTATAACTAATCTCAAGTTTGAACACAAGCCAAAATATCATCTTTCAAAAATCTTCATAGAAAAATAGACCTTTTAGATAGGGGCCAAAATCCCTCAAGCTGGTATACTCTATAATCAATCTAAAGACAATATCCTTGCCTTGGTAGGCAAATCCAACAAAAATCTCAAGTCTAGGCGTAGCACCTACACATGCCAAAGTTTGAGGTTTGCATGTGCCATGACTTTATGGGAAACAAAATATGAACAATGTTTCCCAGTAGCTGTAATCAAGGGAGAAAAAGTTGGACAAATCGATGTAATTTATGTAAGAGGAAAGTTCAGACAAAGTACTTTGGGAAACTCTAACTGGCCTCAATTTTCTCTGCTGACACACACATGGTGGGCACCAGTCCATCAATGATGGACCACTTGCCTCCATTTTCTAATCGCCAAATATTTCAGTGATCAGAGGAAGTTCCGTGTCCAGGACGCATGCATAACTTTATTAAAGACTTCCGATCTTGAACAGCTTGAAAGCAGACAACACCCAGAGAAAAAGTCAGCAAAGTATCCACTTGCAATAATATATTCCAGAGTAAAGTTCTGAGTAGGTACTACGGAAAACTTTAACCAGCCTCAATTGTCTTTGCTGCCACATGGTGTGCACCATCCTAGAAGGACCAGTTGAATCCTTTTCTCAACCTCTCTTCGCAACCACCTTCTAAGTTGTTCATGGTCTACCCTAAATGCAGGGGATCCCATGGACCAGTTCGTCCTTGGCTTAAATTTGCATCTAGATGATCCCTTGCATCCTTTCTTCAAAAACCAGAAGTTTTTCAACAGTCTAGCATAAATGGAAGGAATCTAACAAATTATTTCTCCCTTGGCTTAGATTTGCATCAAGGAGCTTGCTCCAAATTTCTATCAAGGTTGGTTCATTTGTTCAGCTATTGCCAACATCACATGCGTATAGAGGGCTTGATGGCTCAATGCAACAAGAAGAGTATTCATCATCCACTTGCCAAATGTAAGTGCATCTCACATACCATCATGTTTTTATGGTTGACCCTAATATGTCTAAAACTTTGGTTCCATGTCCTTCAAAACAATAAGAATACCGTGCATATTGGACCTAGATGCATAATGGCTCAAATTTGCATAATGGTTGATCTACTATGATTTTATATTTAGGCAAGTTAATTTAATCCTCTTTTGTGCAATAGTCTTCACATGCATTTCATTGGGCTAACAATTAATCTGAAAGGACAAGAATTATTAAGGTCATTCAAGTGCCACCTTTTTTGCAATTTCTCAAAACTTGTAAGTATGTGCTTCGCATTTTAACATCTATCATCTTGAACTCAATATGTCTTGTAATGTCAAAATGAAGTTTGTGTTTTATTGAATGGTACGAAGGTTGTAATGCGTGCAATTTGTTTCAAAGTTCAAGTAGTGAATAATTAAAACATGGACACAACATTCTTAGGTTTCAAGAGGGTTTATACTAAAAAGTTTAATCTAACTATTCCAAATAGTCTTGCAACAATGAAAAGTCATGAATTTCATTCAAAAGCATATTGGATGACTATCAAGGAGCTTTGCAAGACATTGACAATGCTTGTGTTCTTGAATTCAACAATGTAATCATTTTGCCAAGTTGTGAAATGTCCAAAAGGTGTTAGATAACTATTAAGGAGCCTTGCAAAACTTTAACAATGTTGATGTTTTTTAATCAAATAATGTAATCATTTTGCAAAGGCGTGGAGATGTCAAAAGGATGTTGAAGGAATATCAAGGAATTTTGAAGGACCATCACAAGGCTGATGTTATTCAACCAAACAATGTATTCATTTTGCGAAGCCTAGGAGATATCAAAAAGATGTTAGAGGAATGTTAAAGAGCCTTGAAGGACCTAACAAGGCTGATGTTCTTCAACCAAACAATGCATGCACTTTGCGAAGTCGTGTAGATGTCAAAATGATGTTGAAAGATTGTCAAAAAGCTTTGGAGGACCTTGACAAGGCTAATTTTCTTGAACCAAACAACATATTCACTTTATAATGTCGTGTAAATGTCAAAAGGATTTTGAAGGACTATCAAAGAACCTTGGAAGACCTTGACAAGGTTGATGTTCTTGAACCCAACAATGCATTCACTTTGCAATTTCGTGGAAATGTCAAAAGGACATTAGAGGATGGTCAAGGAACCTTGGAGGACTTTGACAAGGCTGTTATTCTTGAACCAAATAATGAATTCACTTTAAAATGACGTGGATATGTCAAAAAGAATTTGAAGGACTATCAAGGAACCTTGGAGGACCTTGACAAGGCTAATGTTCTTGAACTAAACAATGCATTCATTTTGTGTGTTGCAACCTTCGCCTTGGCTCACAATCAAAGCAAAAGCTTGCAAAGTTGCAGGCCAAGAAGGAAACTTAGGAATCACACCTCATGCTCCTGGGAGTGTAGGAAAGTGTGAGAGAATGAACCCTCACACTCCCAAGGGAACTTCCACTTTGGGAATTGGAGTCCCAATGGACTTCTGAAATTTCAGAGAGCAATTACAAAGGTAAAAATTCAATGGATTGAAAAGTTCCTTACATCATTGAAAAGATCTTGGAACTTAGATGTTTAAAATGGGCTCGCATGACCCATTTGGACATCTGAAACATAAGTTATGGCCAAAAGAAAGGTTGGGAGTCAAATTGACAATTTGAATCCCGATCACTAAAAGTTGAAAATTTCCTTAATTTCCTTGTGTGCAAGTGGCGTGCAACATACCATTAGAAAGCTCTTGACGAGGGCTACAATTTTGCTTTAAACCTGATCTCCATCAAAGGTTTGCACGCAAAGTTATGGGCCCCCAAAGTCATGAAAATCCTAGTTGAAGAATTTTGAAATTCCCAAATGAGAGTCCCGAGACAAAATGTCATTTTGATGTGGGCCTCGTGGAGAGGAATAAAGTATATTATAAGGAGGAAGGTGGTGGCTTCCCCCAAGTCTAGGTCGTGGTGAGTCTTATGAATTCAAGTTTACCCGTGGCTTGTCCTAGCACCAAAAGTGTTCCAACTATGCACTAACCAATTTGTTGTTTGGTTTGTGTAGGTCCATGTAAGTGATTAAATGTTTGTCATTCTTCCTAATCCCATCTCGGAGCTCCAGCATGCCCTTCCACCCCCAATGACACACTCCCAAGTCCCAAGTTAAACCCAAGATGGGCCTTGGTTTTTAAAAAAACGGAATTGTGGGGACTTGAGGGCATGCTCCCAACTCTTAGCACTAAAAGAGGTAGAGGGGCGTGTTGAAGCTCTGGGATATGGCTAGGAAGAGGGACAAGTTTTAGTTACTCATTCGAACCTGCATCAAACCAACCAACAAGTTGGTTAGTTCACTTTCTGGAGCACCTTTAGTGTTAGGATAAGCCAGGAACGACTCTAGACTCACAAGACTCACCATAGCCCGGACTTGGGGGAAGCCACCACCTTCCCCATATAGTATTCTCTGTATTACTCCACCGCACCCACACCCGAATGGCTTTTTGTCCCAGGACTCCCAAGGTGGAGTCCTAAAATTGTCTCGATTTGGACTCCCAGGACTTTGCGAAGTCATAACTCTTTGCTCAAACCTCCGATTGGGATAAGGTATGAAGGGGTCACAATTTTGGGCAAGGTGGACTAGATTTATTTCCCTCAAAGTGAACCTATGTGTCCTAGGGGTACCCTTAGCCTTGACTGAAGGTGCAGTTCTTCAGTTGAGTTCAAATTTAACTTCCAAAACAGACACAATTTCAAAGACAAACAAATTAGAAGTGTGTTGGGCACCTGGTGGCCTTCAGCTTCTCACCATGGCTTGCCACAAATCCTTAATTTTTGCCCAACTGCCAGTGGCTTGGTTCCTATCTTGACCTTACCTGAGCTAGCACCAAAGGGACTATCCTAGCTCTGCATGCTGTAAGCTGCCTTTCACTGCAACATTCATGAGTACAACCAATAGAAAAGTGAGGAATCTTATATTTGTCATGCATATATGGCATCTGTGCATAAAGCTCAGAAAATGGTCAAGTTGGTCCCTTCAGCACAATGACAGCTACTAACAGTACAGTTGCATAATATGTGACCAAAAAATTGTACATGCTTAACAATACATGGCCAGTTACTATACCATGTTCTTAGGCTGATTTCACACAATGGAGACAAACCAAACAGCAGCTCAACATCAATTTAGAATACCATTGGAGCCACCCACAACCATTTAGACATGTATTGAAGTTACCTGCTAGCTATACAACAAGCTCATGCAAAAGCTTGTGCTCAAACTCTCCCAACCTGGATCTACATCCTACACATTGTGTTGGATCTGAACACAATTAATTAGAAGGGGCTGATTGGTGTAAGGTTGTCCAAGATTTAGAATTGTAATGCAAGAAAGGTCAAAACCATGGCTTTTTCTTCAACAAATGGCCAAAATATTTTTGAAATTTATAGTCTGACCTCCTTTATATAACTGAAGCAAGTCTATCACTTAGATTTGCATGTTTTGCTCACGATATTGCTGATTGCCTGCATATTGTCAAACACAAACAAACTTCAAAATGCAAAAAACCAAAAAAAAAAGGTTCACCAGTATCTTGAAAACTACAAAACCAACATTGTTTAAAATTGAGAAAGGAAGCACAATGATGTCCAACAGCAGACCCACCTTTCAGAAACTTAAAAAGTCTTTATAAGAAGCTTCAAACAGGCACCTTATAACTGTTTTAGCACCCAGTTGCAGATGTACATAGCTCAAACCCCATGTCAAGTTTGCGAATATCATGTCCTCTAACACATCCTGATTTCAATTGAACCAACTGTGTCCAAGTTACAGGTAAAGAACTTTGGGAAAAGCCTTTGCACTTTCTGTACATAATATATACAACAGTACTGTATCCACACTCTTGCAATTCTCAAGAGATCTAAAAGGAAGTAACAAGCGTGTCATCTGGAGAGTGCAAGGTAACTCACCAACATTGATGATTTTCCCTTCTTTTTCTATCATAGTTGTTCACTAACCCTAGAGCATTCATATGTGACGACCTGTATACGTCGGATATGATCTATTCATGTGGGACGACATCCCAATGAAGCAGCAACAACAGCACACACTTGCTTGTTCCCAAAACCACCAGAGCTTGACCTTCCAAAACAACAAGCGTTTTGGACTTGACAACAACAAAAACAACAAATTAACACACATAAATGCAATAACAAGAACAACATAACGTAGAGAAATTCACACGAATGAAAACCAAACCATGCAAAGACCTTGCAAACAAGAAGTAGAAAGGAGAAGAGAAAAATAAAATGAGAAGGGGGGAGAAATCAAAGGCAAGTGGGTCCAAGTGGGTCCGTGGATTTGCAACTACCGTGGATTTTAGTAACAAAATGCCTACAAAATTACATTGTTACTTTGGACATTCATGTTTACTTGTTGTTATCTCATCCTCTGTTGAAGCTAAAAAAAAGGCTCAATGGGTGCAATTGGCAGTTGAGAATTGTAGTTTCCTAGGCAAAGCCAATGCTTTGAGTGCCTCAATACTCTAGAGACGTCATTGTTCCAATTTGATGCACCTAGTTCAATTCACAATGAAAAACATGAACATCATTTATGATTTCTTATGCGTCTCATAATTGTACTTCAACCCCGTGTACCATCCTAACATAAGGTGTAGAATGACTTTTGAGTGCGTGACCAAAAAAAATAGTAGAGCTTTTATAAGTCATAAGAACTAAATATCTCAAATGAGCTTTATTATAACCTTGTATAACCAATTAGCAAAAGCTAAAAACCCATTGAAGCCAATAAAAAAAACAAATTTACCTTCAATAGAAGTGCATCACACACCTTCACCTTGATGACAAGCAATAGGTTGGGCAAGAAGACAACCCAAAAATAACATTGTCAAAGATTACACCCAAAACTTAAAATGGTTATTAAAAGCATGCTCTATTTTGAACTTTTAACAAGGTTGCAATTTGAGAATTACCATGACATACCTCAAGCAATTATCCGATTGTTCACAACTTTTTAACATTTGTAGGAACAAATTTTGGACTCCATCCTTCTCCATTGCAAGCAAGTCAACTATTCCTACTTTGAACTTTTTTAATGCCCAAGATACCACTTAGTCCAAATGTTCCATTCTCGGATTGCCATTGTTTTCTTCTTTTCCTTTGTGGTTGAACAAAGTAGCAAAAATTGTGGCAACAAACTTTAAAATATTTGATACCATGTCGTGGACATTGTCCAAATCCATAGGGACCATTGCAATGGTCTTCTTGGCACTTATCGAAAGGTCTTCAAAACAAACTCCTTGAAGTAGAAGTTTCAAAAGGAAACATGTCAAATTACTACACACACCTTAAATAAACCAAAAACCTAATGTTCAACAAAACCCTAAACCTGAAGGAGCATATTGGAATAACCAAGTCATAAACAAAAAAATATAATCTAGAGTTCTTACTTGGAGTATTGTGTTTGGGGTGGTGGCCACTCCCACTAGAAGTTCTTCAAATTTTTTTTTTTTTCTTTCTTTCCGACTTTGCCTCAATTGAAAACCTACAATCACAATACATTTTATATATTGATAGGTACCTATTAGTTACAATATTGGAAAACAACAACACACAAACAAAAACAAATAAAATATAAATCTACCCTAGAAATCCAAATTAACTTACAAAAAGTTTCATGATGGAACACATATCCATGTAGAACTTGATCCTTGGAGCCCATCCTAACACTCATGGTGTTGATCATCATAATGATCTTGTGTGTCACACACAATGGTTATAGTCTGCATGATAAAAAGGGGTGCATTAAAAAAAGTCCAAAGTCTTTAAGTAGTTTAACTTTCTACTATAACTTAGAATCTTGAGACCTAATTAATCTATCATAAACATTAAAGGGCTTTTGCAAATCCATAGTATTTCAAGGAAAAAAATAAAAATCCAACTCACCGAATGAACCTTGCATTTTGGTATCCTTACACTTAATTGCAAGGTTTTTCTATTAAGTGCTCTTGTGGTAGCAATGTTGGCCTTTTCGCTTACATCATGGCAAGAATTGTTTCCATGCACATGGTTTGTAGAAATTTGCCCTAAAGGCACCCTTCGAACTATGAGTTTGTGGGGAAATGATCACTTAGGTCCTTTTGTTTATCACGTGAAATGCCCTACCTCCTCCTAGCTAGGCTATTGATTGTGACGTTGATCATCATAATTATCCTATGTGTCACACACAATGCTTGAAGTGTACATGACATCAAGGAGTGCATGAATTTCTCCCCAACATTAAAAGGCTCTTCCAAACCCCCACCTCCCCCCAAACACTTCCAATTCACCAAATGAGCATTCTATTTTGGAATCTTTAAACTTAGAATCCTTGCACTTAATTGTAAGGCTTTGTTACTAAGTGAACCTATGGCAACAACTATAACATCTTTGCTTGCGTGGCTTGCACAAATTTCAATTCCTTTACTTGCATGGCTTGCAAAATATTTCCCTAGTCTAAGCACTTGTTGAAGTACAAAAAGTCACCTGAGTCCTTTTGTCTATTGTGGGAAGTGTGGTACCTCTTGCTCTTGGTTGGAGTGTTGGTGGTGATGTTAATCATGAAAAGGTTTGTGTATGTCACACACATTGCTTGTAGTTTACATGATACAAGGAGTGTGTGAAAAGAAATTGATGTAGAATTTCCAATTATTTTAACTTTTTGTAGCTTATAATCTATACACCTATTTGAACTATCTCAAACAAAGGGCTTTTGTAAATCCCATTTATAGAAAAAAAGAAAAAACATTATTCTTCCAACTTACCATATCAACCTTGCGCATTGAAATCCTTGCACTTAATTGCAAGGGTTTGCTAGTAGATGCACTTGTGGTAGACGTTATGGCTCCTTTCTTTACACAACTTGCAAAACTCTACCCTAGAGGTTCATCTGTGCACTACTTATAATTTGCATGATATCACAGAATGCATGAAAAAAAGTCCAGAATCTCCAAGCCAAGTGAAACTTTTCATGAAAAAATGGCCCAAATCTATATTCCAGACAACCCACCTAGCAATGGAAATTACAAAACCTAGAAGAAAGAAAACAAAAGAAACCAACATGTTGGTTAGTCTCACCTTTTCTCCTGTGTTTGAGATGTAGTGTTTATGTTTTTTTGTACCATTCATAGATATGTTCCACCTTCCAACACATACATGTGGTGGTGCCATTTTCCATGAATAGAAGGGCTGCCAATGTTCACTCATGGTCTAATATAAATTGTTTAACAACGTGGACCACCTTTTTTTGCTCCCATAGATTGGCATTCAAAAAAACATTAACTTCCTCATCTTTTGTATCATTAAACCATGAACAAACCATGCACAAATTTTGGTCGTGGACCTTCCATTGGAGGGGGTGAAAAATCCAAAGGAAATATTTACCCCATTCCACAGACATTGTGTTAAGTTTTTTCTTGAAAATCCTATCATACATTGTGAATTTTACATCAGTAGTGCAATTGTTTTTTTTTTTTGTTCTTTGCATCTGTATGATCTATTTTGATACACTTTTTAACATCCTTTTCTTTAGACTGATATTTTACAACTTCTACAAATGTAACTGCTGATCAATATCTATATTTAACTTTGATAAGAAATTACTTGAAAACAAACTAAATTTTGGAGCTAAACAAGCTCTGTATCAAAACTAAATCAATAGAAACTA
>Ga0116230_10007171_pt1 | contig 11007 bp, 3 predicted proteins | sample S1TSphfallax_3_FD_88678 | JGI IMG/M metagenome (GOLD analysis project Ga0116230, IMG submission 88678) | Host-associated microbial communities from peat moss isolated from Minnesota, USA - S1T2_Fd - Sphagnum fallax MG | ecosystem: Host-associated > Plants > Peat moss > Unclassified | place: USA...
AAAATCTCTCAACCTCAATCTCTCAATCACAACTGTCGAAACCTCGTCGAATTTCCTTCCCTTCGAAGCAATTTATCGAATGCCGCTCCTGGGTGAAATTCTTCTTCGCGCACCCTTCTCGCTCGCAAACCCTCCCTCGGCAACAAACAGGAAGCAGGTTTTTAGGGTTTGGTGTTCTGGCTCCTGTTCACACGGAAGACGAAGAAAAGATCGAGTTCAGCGCATGGGTTCTGATCACACAGAAGACGAAGAAAAAAGCGAGTTTCACGCATGGGTTCTGATCACACGCCCAAAAAATAAATAAAATAGATAAATAACAGCGAGTTTCACACTTGGGTTCTCATCACAGCGAAAGAAGAAGAAGCCAAAATAAACAATTTACAAATTGCAATGTTTCAAAATGTTTTTATGGATCTTAAGATATCGAAAGAGGAAAAAAAAAATTATAATTTTTTAAATGTATTTTGGAATCCTTGTGTCTTTTTTCTTATTTAAATAATTGAATATTTGTGTCTTTCTAATTTCATACACATGTTTGTTTACATGTAATTTCATACAAATGTAAATATGTGTCATTTCATTTGAATATGTTAAAATTATTTCAAGAGATTAACATGTTGTTTTGTCTTTGCGATTAAGCTAGTTTCCAATAAATCTACCCAACAAAAAAACTCTTGTTTTTTCTTATAATTTTCTACCCACTTGTTGGGTTTCTTCTCAAAATATGAATGTTGTGTAACTGATCTAATCATGCCCCTATATCATTTCATTTTTTTGGGTTGTCACTTGCCTTTTTGTATCATGAGGTATCGTATCACTATGGAATGTACCAAAAAAACAACTAATTTTTAAAATCAAATTTATTTGATAAACATAAAAATAATTAGCTTCAATTACTTTAAATCTTATTAAAATGAAATTCTTAAAAAAATGATTTGAAAAATAATGCAAGAATTGATTAAAATAAAACACATCAATTTTAATATTATTTTTTTGGAGATATAAATGTTTTTAATTAATTTGATGTTATTTCAAAAACTTCAATAAGGCTTTGACAAAGATTTAATAATAAAAAATCTTAATGAAATTAATTTTTAATTGATTATTATTTTTGTATTGTTCATTTTTTCAATGTTATAAAAGTTTATTATTACCCTAAGATCATAGTGTCTTAGGGTAATAATAGTATCTCCATCCAAATCTTGATCAACTAAAACTTTTTTTTTAAAAAAACCTCCAAGAAATCAAAATAAGGCAAACAATCAAAATTAACTATCAAAAATTCAAAAATCCAAGTGCTTTTGGGAGGTTTTTAGTTGACACAAGTCAGAGGGGAAAAACTAATAATCACCATATTTCTATATTTGATTTCTATGCAATGTGCAGCCAAACATGTTGCATTCACCAACCCAAGAAAAATTATGCCACCTTGACATCCCACCACAAGCCCCCTACCCCCCCCCAAAAAAAGACACTTGGAATTATTATTATTTTTAAATCTCATTTTGGGGAAAATACTATTTTAAAAGAATCAATACACTTGATGGATTTAGGTATGGTTTTGAGTATATTCAAGGACTACCTTGGTAAATTGTTTGTTCTAGTAATTTATGGGGCTAGGTTGAAATGATTGTATCTAGAATGTGTATCAAAAGACAAGTTCATTTTCCTAAGTCATAAAAATTTATGGTTGTTTTCATTCTCATTTTGACTTTTTTATTTATTTATTGTGTTCAAGTCATTATAGCTCATCATCACAATCCTCTTTAATTCTTGTTGTGCTTATTATTATAAGAGCATGTGTCCATAGCCCTTCAACATTCATAGGCCATTGCGATTTTTCAGCATGTTGCCATGCTTGGGAGGCATTTCTCATCTCTTCCACACATCACACCCAATGCAACTCTATAGCTAACCGATTTGTGACAAATAACACCTTTTTTGTTTATGACCTTTGATTTTATTAATGTATTAATGGTGTCTTAATATTATGTTTTTTCATGACATGTGTTTTTGTGTGTTTATTTGCCTTATACTTCTTGTGGATGGTTCCCATCCTTGCTTTTTTATATACACGATTTTTTATTCTTGTACATAGTACAAGACAAGGGCTTGTGAAAAAGTTTGTTGATATGGCATTGATTACTAGCTTTGAATAGTAAACACAAGAGGAGGATATGGCCAATTTTTTTCTATTCTTATTGATTTATGAAACCAAAAAGTTAAATAACTATAAATAGTTTTAAATGTGAATAGCAACCATGATTACCTATGTAAGGTAAGTATCAACAATTTTTTTGGGGCAAAAAATGGCTTCAATCCATTAACTATAAGAATGAATAGTTTGTTTTAGGGTTTCACATGGACTCAAGAGGTTTCAAAATTCAAATGTCTTCAACCAATGCAACAAGGTAATTGCAAAACAATTGGTGTAAAAGATCACAACTCTTAAACTTTTCTTTTTGTGAATCACTTTCAATTTTCCAAAATCCGACCTCTAAAGCTTGGATTCAAGGTTTGGACTATGTGCAACCAAAAGAAAAGGGTAGAAAACATACCTCCTGATTACAAATCCTAACAATGTGCAACAATGTTTGTAATTCATTTCCTACCAAACTGACACTATCACAACACCTTGGTTCTATAGTCCTACAATACATGATTTTCCATACCATGTGAATTTTCAAATTGTACATACCTATTATCTTTTCTTAAATTGTTATAGTGGTAGCCTTCAAATTGTTGTTAAGATTTCATATTTTTTCATTTTATTCTTATCATCTATCACCATAGCTTAGATTTCATCACAACTTGAACAAAAGCTTTCAAAAACAAAGTTTTGCACACATTGACATTATGACGCACATGAATGAAAGTTTCACCCTAGACCTAACAAAAGATAATCACACTATAAAAAATTATGTTTATCAAAACCAGATCTAGACTAACATGTAACTAAAACTCAAAAAACAATTCATATACAACTCTTGTACAATTATCCCCCTATACATACGGTGTATTAATAAATAAATTGCTATGTCAAAAAATCAGTTAGTTGTATTATAGTTGCAAATGCATTGAAAATGGGTCTTTTATACAATAATTTATATACATCATACAAACATATATACTCAACCATGTTTGACTTTTCAGGAATTGCATTTGAGTTACATGTGGCAATTACTTTAAAATTGTTGTAAATGTGCCATTAATGTGACAACTATATTGCAATTGGTGTACAATTTACATACATGCATTCATGTTGTGTGTTCACATTTTTAGGACCCATTATGGGATATATTTGTAATTATTTTTTGATTATGATTCCCATTGATACAATTAATATGACCACTAATGTGCCATTACTAAACTACTACTTTACTATATTATGATTATAATACAACTACTTGTAATTTAATAAGGATACACATTCATTAATTATTTATATTTTCATAATATGTGTTTCATTTTGAATGATTTGAAATGTTATGGGATTACTACTTCAAGATCTAGAGATCATCTTTGAAGTGCAAAGGAAAGGAATAATAAAAAAATAACAAGAAAAGAAATAAACTTTCCAATTTACAAAACACATTTTTTTCCTTTTTTTTTCCCCCCTCTTTGGACCCCTCCTACTTTCAAACCTCATAACTTTCTTAATTTTTTAATCACTTTAAACGATTTAAAGTGTTATAGGAATGTCACTTGGAAATTCTACAAATGATTTTTCAATTTTAATATCAACAAAACAACATACAAGGAATTTTTTGGGTGTTTGGGAACTAGCCTTTGTAGCATTTCGTGGTTTATTTTTTTGAGTTCTTAACCCCCTTTACTTTGGGGGGCCATTATTTTCTCAATTCTATTTTGTTTTTGACAATTTTAATGTGTTAGATGTGTTAATAGAAGGGGTTCAAGTTTTGTTTAGACGTTAGAAACAATGGAGCCCTTGCCTTGGATTTGGCTTGCCTTGAGCACTTAAGTGTTATTATTGTAACTAAATTGCAATTAAGGACAAATTTAAAGATTTATCCCATATGTTTTGTTTTCGAATCCCATGTTACAAAAAAATATAAAAAAGGCTTGTTCTCTTATATTTTCACAACAAAATATAAATGTCATTTTGGGATGAGCTCAAAAAAACTTAACCTAAAAGCAAAACATATAAATTTTTAAAAACAAATTTCATGGTTATTTTTTAGTTCACTTAATCTAATGTCTTCCTACCTAGTTACTTACTTACATAAGTAAGTAGGTTTTATTTTTTCTACCTACCTATGTAGGTAGGTAGGTAGGTCCTAGGTAAATATGTACGTATGTAAGTATTAAAAACTACCAACCTACCTACCTATGGTTATATATGACCTACCTAGCTACTTTTTTTTTTAAATATTTTTTTTTCCAAAATATAATTAATATGCCATGTGAATTTATTTTTTATTGTGCCACATGTCATAATCTCAGACCATCATTAACAATCATAATGGATGATGGAGATCAATATTTCGAAAAAAAATAAAATTTTATGTCCAAAATTTTTCGTAATACCACATGTTAAATTTTAATAGATGGATGACAATTAATGACACTAGCATGACATCATGAATGTAGTTATAATGGAATTGCATAGTAATTCAAAATGAATTGTTTTGACAAAGTTGCAATTGAGTTGCAATGAATTACATTGTATATATGATGAATTGCAACTTTACAACTTTTCAACTCATGCAACTTGTCTAATAGCACTCACGACATATAAATATAATGAGTTGCAAGTGTCTTCTACAATTCAATTTTTTAGTTGCAAGGCTAGTTGCAAAAACACCGTTTTTTTTCATAATGTCAAGATTTTGCATTTGTGACCACAAATGTCATTCCTTCCACAAGCATTCAATTTTAAATTTTAGAAAACACAAATTTGTCTAGTAAAAAATAATGGAAAGAGGTTTTTGACACTGAATTCCTTGACCTTTATGAGGAAAGATGGTTAGTATTGGGAAAAGAAGGTTTTCAAAAATGCGATTAAATGGAGATTGCAAACAAGTTTGACGAAACTTGGCCTATGATTCCAAAACGTACAGTTAGGCAATGTTAAGACAAAATTTACAAGATGCAAAGATGTACAACAAATATTGACAAAAACAAAAATGAAACAAGTGCAAATGTTTGTAAATGGGTTTGGTACGAAAAAATGCATAACATTTTTGCAAGAACATCAAAAGCTAATAGGGCCCATGGAACATATGATGATAAGAATCAAGTTGCACCTAAAGGTACAAGTATTCTGAACCTTGTTGACATTGATAAAGATGTTGCATAAGATATTACCAAATCTTATAGCAAAATAGAAATAATGAAAGTGGAAGGACATCAAACTTTTATTATTTTACAAATTTAACTTCAAATGGTAACAATTTTTGCAAATGTGCTAAAATCTAAACCAATTAAAAATTAATTAGTTAATCATAAAATGTGTGTAAACAAAACATTTTGGCAAAATTTTCAAAATTTTCAAATTGAGAGAAACACACATTTTAAATTTCAATGTGAACATTTTATTTTCAAAATACATGTTTGTTAAATTGTAGGATGATGTTATATCCAACATGCAAATAATGCATCTTTTAATAATTCATTAGTTGTTGTTTTTTGTTCTCCCTCTTAAAGATAATTCACTTTATCAAAATCAATCAATAGGTCACCTTACTCCTTAATATTATGAACAACTAAATTCAAGTATGCCATGTATTTCACAAAAGTTGTGCGAAACACAATGGGCCACAATGATGCATAATGTTTTGTCCACATGCACTAGCAAGCCTTTACAAATCCACCATTAGTTTTGAAGGGTGTCAAATGCATTCTTGATCATAACTCAATTTCCATTCATTGAAACATCAAATTGAATTTTGTCAAATGCAACAAGTTCATAGATTTTGTAATTTTTAATGAGGTATGGTTGAATTAGGTAGGTTGAATGGCCTAATATGAATGGTTGAACCTCCAAACCTTGAAAGTTGATTACTAGTTTTTATAAAATCTCACTTGAGTTTGTAACTATTTGTATAAAATAAAATACTTAAATTGTCCACCATGATGAACACCATTAGGTTGTCCCACACATAGAATCCAAAAAACTTTATTTGCTTCACAAATGCCTTGCACAACCATGTTAAAAAAATGTTTGTGATTGTGGAATTTTTTGGGGGCAATTGTAATCCTTCTAAATTGTTGAAATGATAACAAAACATGCATACTATCAATGACACTTACAATTTGTTGAATACCATTCAAATCTCTAAATATTTCAATGGATATTAAACATTATTCTATAGGAGGGTGAATATAAATCCTATAAAATTTATCTATATTTGCCAAATTGTCACACATAATGTCAATGCATTTTCAAATAATGAAACACCAACATTGTAAATATTAGTTTAAAACATTGTCCTATAGGAAGATGAATATAAATCTTGTAAAATTTATCCCTATTTGCCAAAATGTCACACACAATGTCAATGTACTTTCGAATATTGAAACACCAACATTCTAAAGATTAGTCGTTAACTCAAGTTGAATTCCATCAACTAATTTGTGCAAAACAATCTTCACAACTTTACAAATGGGAAGAGATTTTCACACAAAAATAAATGAGCATGTAATGAAAGGCGTGATTTGTTGGACAAGACTTTTGAATGTAAAAAATGATATTTCATGAATTTGAATATATCATTTATCTAACATTTCAAGATTGGTGAACCAAACATCTCTTTCTATAACATCCAAATGTGTTCTTTGTGCATGTTCTTTCCACCACAACCTATCAACAAGGCTTTTCTCTCTACAATAGATAGTAAAAAAAATGAGTCATTGATAACTTCTTGTAACTATGTTTTAAAATGCATTTCTAAGCTGTATGTGATGTTCTCCAACAAGATTGGGGAATGAACCAGGAAAAGGGATGGAGGGCACATGATCCACATTGCTCAATTCACATTTGGTGAACTTCCATGCATTCCTGGAGAAAGAAAGGTAAGAAAGTTTTCATAAGAAACAAATTGGATTGCAGTTCTACACAGAAGATCACATTTGACATGTGTGCATCCTTTTCTTCCATGGTAAGTTTCTCTTTGCATAGTATGTAGCACTCAGGATGGACTAAAAACATTTCTAGATTGATAGATCATAGTGACAAAACATATCTCCCTTATCAAGGTAGGCTACCTGATGATGGCAAGTAGAATGGAGAATTGGAAGAGAATCGTCTGCCAGGAACTTTGCGAGTAGTTTTCTGAAACATTCAAAGAGCACTCCAAACATTTTCTTTGAAGGCTCTGCATATGAGGAACCAGACGACCTTACTCCTTCATTAGTTGCATCAAAAACCCATGGTGTCACCACTAATACTTCTGGGATATATTCACTTCCAAGTTTGGAGACACTCCACTTGCAACAAGTGCACTATGCAATCTGTTTTCAATGAGCATCTGGTAGAGGAGACAAGTGACAGTGTTGCAAGGAGATGGTGAGACAGATAAGGCCCATACAACAATGTCAAGTGGATGTGATGGGTACTTGGCCAAAACCAGGTTGCAGATACATGCTTGATCACACAGAAAATAGGGTGAGCTTGTGACCATGTTGCCTATGAGCAAGTCCTTTCCCCTAGATCAGGAACAAATGTTGCAATCAACTCTGCAAGTTCTTTTGTTGTTCAACAAAATTCTCCACTTTTGCTGCTCACTATTTCCATTGTATTTGTGTCATCAAATCGTTGCAAGGGGCTCATTTTTCTACCCACTTCAACTTTTCTTACAACCTTTCTCATTTATCCCTCACACCAAGCTCATTATTATCAGGTCAATGCAATTGAAAGGCAGATGCAAACTTTTGCCACTCTAGCATTTCAGAAAAATTGCAGTGCAATTTGGCCACCCATATTGTTGTAGCATCTCACATAACAAATCAACTCAGGCAACAATGAATGCATGAACAAAATGCAATATTTGTATTATGATCTTTCCATAACTGCTCCACGTTGGCAAAAATTCTCCTTATTTCCCTGTTTCTGGATAACCAATTGAGATCAGTCATTTCTTTTGCAGACTATCTCGCAATTTTCTTTGTCTAAAACATAGGTTGTGGTGGTGGCATGGCGGTGGAAGGGCAAAGCCCAAGTGGGTATTGTCTTGTGGCAAGCATCATGATGCATTCATTTTTCATGCAGAGAGTCTTCTCCCTACGCTTGCAAAGTTGTTGCAGGAAGAAGACCCTCCAGCAAAACAAACAAACAAACAAACAAACAGTCCATATACATAGAATTTTTTGCTTCTTCAACACCTTGTTGAGTCTGAAACATCTCACCCAATACAAAACCTTCTTAAGGCGAAAGAAGAATTATGGAAACTCAAATATTTCACCATTGCAAAAATATAATCTTCAAAAAATCCTCTACAAGAAACCAAAATCCTTCAAAAGACTATAACTCTGTTACTAATCTCAAGTTTGAACACAAGCCAAAAAATATCATCTTTCAAAAATCCCCATATAAAAATAGACCTATTACCTCCTAGCAGCCAAAATCCATTAAGCTACTATATACTCTATAATGAATCTAAACACAATATCCTTCTTGCCTTGGTAGTAGGCAAGGCCAATAAATGGAGTTTGATGAGCGAAAACGAGACTCCAAAAATTGGATAGTATAAACCATGACATATTATTCAAATGCAAATCACCTAGGCCAATCAAAGGCAGTCATGTTTTTCCACTAGGCCTTATGGAGACCATTGTATTCTCTGAAAACTCTTAAGTTCAAACACATTTTCACACTAATTTATTCTATATATATATATATATATATTTATTTATTTATTTATTTATTTTGTGATGTAGCCAAAGTGACAATTTGGCTACAATCATCAAAAGGAGGATACCTATAGCAAAAGTGGCAACGAAGATTTAACCCAATCTGGCTATAAACTTATACGAACGTTTTTAATCATCCTTTTCTATTTTTGGTTACTTAACTTGACAGCAAGTATAGCAATATGGCAATATATATTTATATATATATATATATATATAATTTTATTTTCCTGACTTCTGCTGATTGAAATTCCCAAAACTCACTTCATTTTTCTTTTTAAATTCAATTTTAATTTCACTTTGTGGTGAATTTTCACCAATTAAAAAAAGGCTGTACTTCATCCAAAGTCTAATTTTATTGCTACTGGTAGACTTGCTCTTACAATTGCAAACTGTGCCTTGGGGGCCCCCCATCAAGCTATGTGGTACAAGAAAAGGTCATACATACTGGGTGTCCTGATTGACTAAAATGGATTCTGGATGCTGTCAACCATACCAAATGGTGCAAATGACCGTGTCAAAACAATGGAGTCATCATGCAACAATACTTGAAACCATATCTTAGGAAATCCAAACATACACAACTGAAGAACTCAAGCCCCATTGGAGATCTACCCATTGGAGATTCATTCTTCTCTCACCATCAATCAGCAATGTCCCCACCACACCACACCACACCACACCAAGAACAACAATATTGTAGTGAATTCTGCACTAGAGTTGCATCATACACTAATAAGGCACTCACATTCTGCAGGCACACTTTCTACTTTCATTACCTACGTAACAAACAAATCTAACTAAAAGACAAAAACAACAAATCATACAACCCATCACGAACATAACACCCATAAGACAACCCACTACCTCAAATAGCTATAATTGTCATTTTCTGGCTTCAATGTTTGTTTTGGTGTCTCCAGGAATTCATTGTAGCTTTTTACTAGTTTTTTACTAACTTGTATTGACAAATGGGCAGGAGAGCTTTTAGACTCTCCAGATTTTGTAATCAATGATGTGTGTGCAAAGGATGAGATCAACTCTGGCAACAAAAAGCATGTCTAAATTTTGATCATGCTTACGCCATACATCACCTTGGAGACCTCCTCCTTACTTTTTCTTTTTTTTTTGTTTCTTGAGGGATACTCAAATGATGTACACAACAAACATTTTGATTAAATTCACCACCAAAATCATACTCGTTTCGACATATGAGTTTTGAGGGTTGGTTACCGTGGTTTTTGAGCTTGGCTTACCACAGTTGGTTAGTTTCATACTATTCACCATTGCACAACATTTACAACACAAAGTTGAGGTCCTAAAACTCTTAACCTAACCAGTGTTGGTCTGGTATTGACTTTGAACATACCAGCCTGGTCCTTATATTGGGCAATGGGTACCTTATATATATATATATACCAGCTCGGTCCTAGTATTGGGTCCCAGGGACCAGGTCTCTTTCTTGCCTTTTATGAGGCAGGTAGGTACTTATAATGCCTACCTGCTGGTATTTAGGTACCAGCACTCGTACAAGGGCCCATATTGCCTTAGCTCATACCAGCCTGGCGAGGTCCTTACGACTAGTGTTGATACTAGATGCAGGCCCCTACACTATATACCAGACCAACCGTGGTCCCTACCAAGCTGGTACTACTGATACAAGGATGGTATTTGCCTCAGGTCATACCAAACTTTTATAGGATTCTTGATACTCGTGTTGATACCCGTTCGACTCACGAGCCTAGTTTATACACTAGACCAATATTGGTTGTAACAAAACCATTGAAACTCTTAAGAACAAGTAGTGTGTCAGTCACACTCTGGCCTTTGCCATTTACATTAAAAAGTGTCTCAAGGCAAAAGAAGAATTATGGAAGCTTGAATATTTCACCATGCAAAAATGTAATCTTCCAAAAAAACCCTCTAAACAAAACCAAAATCCTTCAAGATATTATAACTAATCTCAAGTTTGAACCCAAGCCAAAATATCATCTTTCCAAAATCCTCGTATAAAAAAATAGACCTAGTATTAGTTACCTGGTAGGGGCCCAAATCCCTTAAGCTACTATACTCTATAATGAATCTAAACACAATATATCCTTGCCTTGGTAGGCAAGGCCAACAAAACAAAACAAA
>Ga0116230_10007172_pt1 | contig 11006 bp, 6 predicted proteins | sample S1TSphfallax_3_FD_88678 | JGI IMG/M metagenome (GOLD analysis project Ga0116230, IMG submission 88678) | Host-associated microbial communities from peat moss isolated from Minnesota, USA - S1T2_Fd - Sphagnum fallax MG | ecosystem: Host-associated > Plants > Peat moss > Unclassified | place: USA...
CCGCGTTGTACTTGAACACGAAACCGATGGCGCCGATCACGGTGCCCGAGGCGTCCTTCATCGGAACCTGGACCTCGAACTTGTGCGGGTCGGTGAGGTTAGGCGCACAGATGGTCTTCCGCTCGGTCGCAACGGCGATGTCGTCATCGTCGTCCTTCTTGCCGATCCGGTCGAGATTGGTGGCGATCATCTTCTCTTCTTTCGCGCCGGGCGCGATCACGTGGAAGCCGACGACCACGAGTTCGGGATGCTTCGCCATCAGCGCATTCAGGATCGCCTGGGCGTAAATCTTGTTGTCGGCGGCCTTGCCGAGTTGGACGGGGGCGTCGTCGGCGCGAAGCCCGAGGGGGCTCAGCAGGGCGGCCGCGGCGGCGGCGAGGAGAAGCGCGCGGCGCGAACGCCGGACGAGCAGTTGGGGAAGCGAACGAGGGGAGGAGGTATTCATGGGAGGGGGTAGCCGAGCCAGATCAACCGAAGCCAGTCAACCATCGGGATCGACCATGGAAGGAACACGCTGCCGTTTCGACCTAAAGAAAACCTGAAGGAAGGATGAATTTTGTTTTAGCCGCGGTCGAGTTTCCACGGGGGACCGCCCGGCCCTGAAACTGACCGATTTTTAAGTCTGACTTAAGCCTTGTTTCAGGAATCGAGCCGATGCTCCCGCCCTTTCCCCCTATGCAAAACCCCTCCCTCCGCCGCGTCCTCGTGGCCAGCTTCGCGCTCGCGCTTGCCGCCGGCGCTTCCATCGCCCGGGCCGCCGATTCCGGCTACAATCTGGCGCAATACCTCGTCGACCATGCGCTCAACGACCACCCCGAACTCGTCGTCATGGGCATGCACGTGACCGCACCGGGCGCCACCGACAACACGATGATCGCGAGCAATCTCGACCGCATCGGCAAGAAGTCCGACGAGGATGACATGAAGGTCTTTCGGACCAATCAGCCGGCCGGCGAACCCTCCAAGGGCCGCTACGAAGTGCTCATTCCCCAGCACGACAGCGACGGCAAGACCATCGGCACCCTCAGCATCGTCTTCATGTGGGACAACGGCAGCGACACCAGCGGTTTTGTCGCCCAGGCGACCGCGATCCGCGACGCCATCGCCTTCCGGACCCCCAGCCTCGAGGCACTGTTCGGCCCCGCGCCCGCGAACGATCTGCTGCTGCATCCGAAGAACGTCCTCGAGATCGACGACGCGACGGGTAAGTTCGATTTCCTGGAAGTCGACGGGCCCCGCGACCGCCTGCTGGCCGCGCACGAGAAGGGCGACACGGCCGATTTCTTCGACTTGAAGACCGACGCCCTCCTGGCGCGGGTCAAGACCGGCCCGGCGGTGCACATCGCAGTCGACCCCAAGACCGGCACGTATTACGTCAGCGCGAGCGACGAAAAGAAGATCGTGATCGTCGATGGCGCGACCTTCAAGATCCTCGGCGAGATCCCGACCGAGGGTGAGCTCGATGCCCTCGTCTTCGATCCGAAGAACCGCCATATCTACGTCACCAACGACGAGAGCACGCACGTCTGGGCGGTCGATGTGGCCACGAACAAGGTAACGGCGACGATCGATATCCCCGGCGCGCCCGAATATTTGATCTACGATCGCCACGCCGACCGGTTCTATCTCAACATCAAGGCGACGAGCGAAATCGTCGTGATCGATCCGAACACGAACACGCTCGTGGCCCACTGGCCCACCGCGCCGGCGATTCAACCGCACGGCCTGGGCTTCGATCCCAAGACCCACCGCCTCTTCTCCGCCGGCGCCAACGGCAAGCTCGCGGTGGTCGACACCACCACCGGCAAGGTCATCGGCGCCGCCAACATCGCGACCGGTGTCGATCAGGCGGTCTTCGATCCGTCGACCAAGCGCATCTACTGCGCCTCGGGTTATCTGCTGAGCGTCGTGCAGGAGACCGAGAGCGGAGCGCAGCTGCTCGGTGACATCCTCGGCTCGCCCACCGCCAAGAACGTGGCGGTCGATCCCAATACCCATCGCGTCTGGACCACCTTCACGGTGGGCAAGAACTGCTACGCCAAATCCTGGGCGCCGTAATCGGCCGCTGCGCCGCAGCCCTCCGAACTTCCACGGCGGATGCAAGGCCCGCTCGCCTCCCGGCGAGTGGGCCTTTTTTCTGGAGGGCGAGAACCGCTCGGGACGTTCGGAGGTCGCGTCGCCCCCCTTGCTCCCGTCATCGCCGGACGGGGGATATCCCTAGGCGAGGGCGCAGGCTGGATGACTCCTCCGAGTCGGTAAGGTTAACGAAGATAAAGGTTGCTTTAACCTACCGTTAAGGTGCGCAGTACACCATCCCTTCGACTCAGCGCTGAGTCGCCCCCCTCCCCCTCGGTGTCTCCCTCGGTCAGCTTGCGCCGCTCCCGCGTCGGCTGATCCCTCAGCCACCGCCTGACCCTTACCCCACTCACCCCTTCCCTTTTCGGGCTGACCAGCCCGAACACCCAGAACCCAACCCCCATGTTCAAACTGACTCCCGCCTGTCCCGGCTACCGCAAACGCTTCGGCGCCACCGCGCTGTTCGCTGTCCTCATCTCCGCCCGCCTCATGGCCCAGACCGATTCGTCGGCCGCGGGGGGCGCCCCCGCCCCCACTCCGCCGGCGGATGCGTCCGCCCCGGCACCCGCACCGACGCCTTCCACCGCGCAGGTGGAGTCCGAACCGGTCGTCAAGCTGGACACCTACACCGTCACCACCGACATCGGCGCCTATCACGAGGAAACGTCCTCGATGGCGACCAAGATTCCGACCGACTTGAAGGACTTGTCGTCCTCGCTGCAGATTTTGAACCAGACCGCGATCAGCGATCGCAACGCCAACAGCCTCCAGGACGTCTTCGGCTACCTGACGGGCGTGAGCCAGTCCCAGACGAACATCAACGGATTCACGTTCCGCGGTCTGCCGGTCTCCGGCTCCTATGACCAGAACATCGAATTCGACGGTCTCCAGGGCACGCCGCTCAAGAAGAGCGCGCAGAGCGCCGCCGATGTCGCGGACCTCGAGTTCCTGAAGGGTCCCAATTCGGTCCTCTACGGCCAGATGCACCCCGGCGGCCTGATGAACATTGTCAGCAAGAGCCCCGAAGACGTACAGTTCGTCGATCTGCGGGCGACCTATTTCACCTATGCCGGCGCGTTCAACGGCCCCCTCAACAAGAACGGCGGCAGCTTCTCCCTCGACGCGACCGGACCGATCGATTCGGGCGGCCATCTGCTTTACCGTCTGATCGTCGACGTGGAGGACAACCCGCCCTCCCGGCCCGGCGATTTCGACAAGCTGCTCTCCATCTTCCCCTCCCTCACCTACAAGTGGACCAAGGAGACCTACCTGACCGTCAAGTTGGAGTCCGATCAGGATTATCGGCGCCAGGATGACGGTGTGTTCCCTGTGTTCACGGGTCCCCTGATCAACACCCCCACCGGCACCAAGTCAGCCGCTTACGGCGAGACGGCCTATTACTACACGGCGCCCCTCAACACCGTCTACCAGAACACGTATGACTATGGCCGGGACAAGGGTGATGCCCTCTCCGCCTTCTTCCACACCGTGATCGGTCCGTGGACCATCCGGCTGCAGACCCGCTCGGTCTGGCACGCGGATTACACCCAGGAGGATACGCAGAACAGCACGACCGTCTTCCTGCCGAAGGCCACTTACGCGACGCCGGGCACCACGATCTCGCGCCAATATAATCTCGTGATCAACGGACACCGCTGGAACTCGTTTGATTACAATATGTTCGCCAAGTTCGGTCCCGAGCAATTCCAGAATACGATCATTCTGGGCGCCGGCGGCGGCACCGAACAGTTCGACAACCAGCGTTATGCGTTCGGGCCGAACACCCTGCCCGCGCTCACGATTCTCCATCCGATCATCAACCAGCCCTCGACGACCAACGGCCTCCAGTATCCGGCCAATGGCACCAAGATGCAGGACGTGGTCAATTATTCGACGACGATGGGGTATTATTTCTCGGATCAGATGAAGATCTTCGAGCGGCTGCATCTGACCTACGGCGTGCGCCGCGATCAGTACGTGCAGGCCGGATACGACCTGCTGAATCTGGCGACGTCGCCCTATCAGAGCGAGGTCATCCGCGCGACCGACGAGCAGCTCGGCCTGGTCTTCGATATCACCCGGAACGTTTCGGCGTACACGAGCTGGAGCCAGTCGACCACGCCGAACACCGTGACCGACGTCAATGCCCAGGGCCAGTCCGGCTTCGCCCCGGAATCGGGCACCCAGTATGAGAATGGGCTCAAGTTCGAGTCCATCGACGGCAAGCTGTTCGCCTCCCTCTGCTACTATTACATCGACCGGACCAACGTGCTGGTCGCGCAAAACGGCATCACTATTCCCGCGACCGGGCAGGCCATCTACCGGCTCGACGGCGGGCAGCATAGTGAAGGCACCGAATTGGAATTGGAATACCATCCCATCCCCAACTGGCAGATCCAGATCGGCGGCTCCTGGGGCAAGGCGTTCGTCGCCCAATCGGTGCAGAATCCCTATACGATGGGCGATGATCTGGCCAACGCTCCCCGCGTCAGCGGCAACTTCTGGAGCCGGTATAACTTCACGAACACCCAGCTCAAGGGCCTCGGCATCGGCCTGGGCGTGATCTATCAGGGCAAGTACTGGGCCGGCGATCCGACGACGACCACGTATTTCCCGATTTCCGGGTACACCCGCGTGGACATGGCCTTCTACTACAAGTGGAAGGGCATCAACTTCGCCGTCAACATCCAGAATCTGGGCGACCGCCGCTACCTGCAGTCCGAGCAGAGCGCGGAATACATCGTCCCGGGCGAACAGCGGAAGATCACCTTCTCGGTCGAGCGGAAATTCTGACCCTCGAGTCCCATTCTCCGCACCCACGAGGCGGCCCGGAAACGGGCCGCCTCGTTGTGTCCGGCGCCGGCTGGCCTCGCGCCTGACCACGCAACCTTCTCAACCGTTTCAGCGTCCTGCCCAAGTCTGCTCCGCCCCCCGCACTCCGCCGTTCAAGCCATGCCACGTTCCCGCCGTTTCTTCCTGGCCGCCTCGGCGGCCCTCCTCCTGTTGCCCGGCCTCGCCCGCGCCCAAACGCCGCCTGCAGCCAAGCCGCCCGCCGCCACTGCGGCCACCCTGCCAGCCTACGTGCCGCAGACGGCGGTCACCGGCACGCTGACCACCTGGGGGCACGCCTTCGTCAAGGACGCGATGCACCTCTGGGAGCATGGCTTCCAGCACTACCATCCCGACGTTCACTTCCAGGACAACCTGGTCAGCAGCGCCGCCGCGACCGGGGCCTTGTTCACCCGCACCGCCGACATCGGATTCGTCGGCCGGGAGATTCGGCCCCTGGAGGTGGCGGGTTACGCGCGGGTCATGAAGCAGAAGCCCCTCGGCTTCCGGGTGATGACGGGGAGCTTCGCGAACGCGGACAAACTGATCGCCCTGGGCATCTTCGTCCATCGCGACAATCCCCTCACCCACCTGAATTTCCGCCAGCTCGATGCCATCTTCGGCAGCGAACATCTCCGCGGCCCCAGTCTCATCCGCACCTGGGGCCAGCTCGGTCTGACCGGACCCTGGTCGGACCGGCCGATCCACGTCTACACCGGCGAACTCGACGCCGCACCGGGCTTCTATTTCTCACAGACGGTGATGCAGGCGAGCCTGCTGTGGAACGGTGCATTGCACCACTACGACGATATCTCGGTCCCCGGCGGCAAGGACATCGAAGCCGGCCAGCGCATCGTGGATGCGCTCGGCAGCGATCCCGACGGCATCGCGCTTTCAGGCGCGGGCTATCGCAATCGCAACGTCAGACTGCTGGCGATCGCCCGGGACACTGAAGCGCCCGTGACGGCCACACCCGAACACGTGGCGGACCGGACGTATCCGCTGAGCCGTTTCGTCTGGCTGTTCGTCAACCGGGAGCCGGACGGCTCGGTCGCGCCCAAGGTCCGCGAGTTCCTGCGCTACATCCTGAGCCGCGAAGGCCAGGCGGAAGTCGCGCGCGAGGGCGAATATATGCCATTGACCCCCGAAGTGGTACAGGAGGAGCTGAAGAAACTCCGATGAAACTCTTCCGCCATCTCTACATCCAGGTGCTCGTCGCGGTGATCCTGGGCTGCCTGTGCGGGCACTTCTTCCCGCACTTCGGCGCCGCCCTGGATCCGGTCAACAAGGGGTTCATCGCCCTCGTGACGATGCTGATCGGACCGATCATCTTCACGACGATCGTCGTGGGCATCGGCAGCATCAGCGAGCTGAAGAAGATCGGACGGGTGGGGCTCAAGGCCCTGGTTTACTTTGAACTGGTGACGACCGCCGCGCTCGTGATCGGCCTGATCGTCGTGAACGTGATCAAGCCGGGCGCGGGGGTCCACGCCAACGCCGCCCACCTCGATGCCAGCGCCGTCGCCGCCGCCACGGGTTCGGGCAAGCTGCCCACGGTGGCCACCTACCTGCTCGAAATCATTCCTGCCACCTTCGTCGGGGCGCTCACCTCCGGCAAGATTCTGCAGGTGCTGTTTGTCGCGATCCTGCTGGGCGTCGCGCTCGTCCGGATCGGGCCGAAGGCCGCCGTCGTGGTGGAATTCACCGAAATCGTCCTCAAGGCCTTGATGGAAATTCTGGCGATCGTGATGAAGCTCGCGCCGCTCGCCGCCTTTGCGGCGATGGCCTTCATGATCGCCAAGCTCGGACCCGGGGTGCTCCGCTCCCTCGCCTCGTTGATGGCCTGTGTCTACCTGACGATGATCCTGTTCATCGTGATCGTGATGGGCGGCATCCTGCGGCTGACCGGATTGAATCTGTGGAAGTTCCTGCGCTATCTCCGCGAGGAGCTGTTCCTGGTCCTGGGTACGTCCTCCTCCGAAACCGCACTCCCCGGGCTGATGCTCAAGATGGAAAATCTGGGGTGCTCGAAATCCGTGGTCGGACTGGTCGTGCCGGCCGGGTATTCATTCAACCTCGACGGCACCTGCATCTATCTGACGATGGCGGCGGTGTTTATCGCCCAGGCGACCGACACTCCGCTCACCCTCGGTCATCAGATCGTCCTGCTGCTGGTCCTCCTGCTCACGTCGAAGGGCGCGGCGGCCGTGACGGGCGGCGGCTTCATCACTCTGTCCGCCTCGCTCGCCTCGAGTCCCATTCCCGTGAGCGGTCTGACCCTGATCCTCGGCATCGACCGCTTCATGTCCCAGGCCCGCTCGCTGACGAACCTGATTGGCAACGGCGTCGCGGTCGTCACGGTCTCCGCCTGGGAGCGGGAACTCGACTCGGCCCGGGCCAAGCGCGTCCTCGACCGCGAGCCCTTGGAGATTAGCGAAGCGGCCGTCCGCGAAATCGTCTGAGCCGCGGCATCGCGGTCCCTCCCGTTCATCCGGGACGGGCCCGCACCTCGGCGGGTCGGCGGCCAAAGCCGCGTTGACCGCGCAGAACCCGGGATTTATCTCCTAAATAAAATTCAGGTTCGTTTCAGTCCCGGCTCAGGCAAAATGCCCAGGCTCCAGACCGGCGCCAGCCTGATACCCTATAGCCCTGATCGGTCCCCTCCGCCCCGGACCGACCACCCCAGACCCATTCCGATGTCCCGACCTATGTTACCGGCTACTGCCATCGCCCCGTCAACTTTCGCACGACGCTCAGGGTCGGCGACGCGCTGGCGCAGCCGCCTCGCGCTGGCGCTGGCCTGCTGCGCGCTCGCCCCAGCGGCCCGGGCCCAGGTGACGCCCCTCAAGATCAAGGCCCCGACGGCGGCCGATACGGCCAATTTCCAGAAATTCGGCCGGCCGCTGCCCGCGCCGGAACTGCTTCAGCCGACCCTGGACCCGGAGCTCCCCGCCTATACCCCGCATGCGCCGCGGGATCTCTCGGGCCACCTCGAGGGCGCCGCGTCGGATGTCCTGGCCAATCTCGCGCAGCGTTGGATCGCCGCATTCAAGGCCTACTACCCCAACATTACCGTCGTTGTACCGCCGCCGTACTCGGGCAAGGTGGGCGCGAAGGAGCTCGTCTCGGGCAAGGTCGATTTCGCGTTGGTCTCGCGCGAGCTCGTGCCGTCCGACGTCACCGCCTTCCAGGCGAAGTTCGGTCGCCCGCCGCTGAGCATTCCCATCATGGGCGGGACCTACCGCGATTTCGGCTTCCTCGATGCGGTCGGGTTCTTCGTGCAGAAGGACAACCCGCTCACCCAACTCACGTTTACCCAGCTCGACGCCCTGCTTTCGACCACCCGGTACCGGGGCGGCGAGCCGATCCGCACCTGGGGTCAGCTCGGACTCACCGGCGCGTGGGCCGACCGACCGATCCATGTCTGGGCGGTCAAGCCGTGGAACGGATTCGAGGAGTTCGTCCGCGAACGCGTGCTCAGCCCGGACAGCCGCCGCGGCGAATGGCGGACGGACCTGAATTTCGCGGAGACGGTGTTCCCGATCGCACCCCATGTCGCCGCCGACCCCGAGGCGATCGGCTATGCGGGCCTCGCCTACCTGAACGACGGCGTGAAGCTGCTCGCCCTGGCGAAGGACGACCACAGCCCCTTTTATCCTCCTTCGTACGAGGAGGTGGCCCGGGCCCGTTATCTCCTCAGTCGGCTCGTGTACTGCAACGTCAATCGCGGACCCGGCCATCCGCTTTCGCCCGCGCTCGATGAATTCATCCACTTCATCCTAAGCCGCGAAGGTCAGCAGGTCGTGCTCCAGCAGGCGGTCTTCCTGCCGCTCCGCGCCAGCCAGGTGGCCCACAGCCTCGAACTCGTGGCTCCCTGACGCGGCTCCAGCCGGCCACGAACCCGCTCGGCGTCCGACGCCCACCGGGGCCGCACGAGCCGCAACGGGTCTCCCCGCTTTCTCTTCCCACCCCTCAATCCTCCCCAACTATGACTCGTCCCCGCCCATCGATCCTCCGCACCGCTGGTCTCGCCGTCCTCGCGGCCGCCGCCGTGATTCCCTGTCTCGGCCTCAAATACGCCGCGGTCGAACATCACCTCCAGGTCGATCCTTCGATCCCGACCTGGCAGCCGGGCAACGTGCCCTCGGTCCCGGAAGAGGAGCTCAATCTCTCCGGGGCGGACATCATGGACGAGATCACCCTTGGGTGGATCAAGCTCTACCGTCAGGCCTATCCCCGCCTCAGCGTCACGATGGAAGCCCGTTCCTCCGGTTCCGGCGGCCCGGCGCTCGTCAACGGCACCGCGCAGATGGCGCCCGTCGGACGGGAGATGCTGCCGGCCGAGGAGCAGGCCTTCGTGAAAAAGTTCGGCTATCATCCGTTCGCGATCAAGGTGGCGACGGGCAGCCTGGGCTCCCTGGGCAAGACGGCCACGAGCATCATCTTGGTGGCCAAGGACAACCCCATCCAGGGTCTGACCCTCGACCAGCTGGATGCGATCTATTCGACCACGCGCTACCGCGGCCATGCCGACATCAGCACCTGGGGCGACCTCGGCCTGACGGGAGCCTGGGCGGCCCGACCGATCCATCTCTACGGACTCAAGTCGCCGAATGGCATCGAACAATTTTTCAAGGCCGTGGTGATGGAAGGCGGGACCTACAAGCCGAACATCGAGTTTGTGAAAGGCGAGGGCTTCACCCACGCCTTCACGGTCGCCGCCCATAAGATGGCCGCCGAAACGGACGGCCTGACCTACGCGCTGCTCGCGAACGTCACGCCCGACGTCAAGGTCGTGCCGCTGGCGGAGAAGGCCGGAGAACCCTTCATCATGCCGACCATCCAGTCGGTCTACACCCACGAGTATCCGCTCAGCCGGTTCGTCTACATCTTCGTCAACCGGCCGCCGGGCAAGCCCCTCGAACCCAAGATCAAGGAATTCCTGAAGCTCGTGCTCAGCCGGCAGGGCCAGCAGGTGGTCGCCGAAGAAGGCGTGTTCATGCCGCTCACCCCCGAGGTCGTCCGGCAAGAGCTGGCCAAGCTGGAGTAAGCCTCGCTCTTCACGAAGCCCGGTCGGATCTCGTCCCATTCGCCAGGGGCCGGGGATTTCGCGGAGCACAGAGCCGGTGAAATCCACGGGTTCGCCGCTGCGGAAGCGTCCGGCAGGTCGGTCGCCATGGGCGCGAGCAGCTGCCTGGTTTCGCCTTGGGCTGGGCCTAGGACTGATGTCGGTGGTCCGGGCCACCGCGCCGGTGCCGGCCGGCGCGGATCCGTCGCTCCCTCCGTATGCGGCACGCCCGGTGCCGTTCCCGCGCGGCGCCGATTACGTCGATGCTGATGGAGCCATCGCGATCGTCGGTTACAACGACATGCGGGATCTGCTCGCGGCGTGGGACCGCCGCTTCGCGGCGGCGCACCCCGGGTTCCGGTTCGCGCTCGATCTGCGGGGTACGCGGACCGCGCCGGCGGCGCTGCGCAGCGGTCGCTCCGCCTTTGCGCCGATGGGCGCGGAATTCTCCGACGCCGAGCGCGCCGCCTTTGCCCGGACCGTGGGCGCCGATCCGATCCCGGTCCGGGTGGCGCACGCCGCCGTCGGACCCGCGGCCAAGAGCGGACCCGTCGTGATTCTGGTGCATCCCTCGAATCCGCTCGCCCGGCTGACGACCGACCAGGTCCGCCGGCTCTTCACGGTCCCGGCGGACGGCGCCCCGATCCGCCGCTGGTCCGAGCTCGGCATCGGCGGCGCCGGGCGGACGGCCCTCATCCATCCCGTCGGTCTGGCCGCGCCGACCGCGCTGGCCTTGTTCATGACGCGGCACCAGTGGGGCGGACGGCCCTTCGTGTCAGGCTATGACGGATACGCCGAATCGGCGGAGGTGGTCCGCCGGGTGGGCGCCGATCCGGCGGCGATCGGCTTCGCCGGCATGAACCTCGTCAATGCGGGCGTCCGCGTGATCGCCGTGGCCGCCACCCCGGCGGGACCGTATTCCGCGGCCTCGGCCGAGGACGTGGTCCATGACAGCTACCCCTACGACCGCTTCCTCTACCTCTACGTCCGCCGGGCCCCCGGCCGGCCGCTCGACCCCTTCGTCGTCGAATAC
>Ga0116230_10007173_pt1 | contig 11005 bp, 12 predicted proteins | sample S1TSphfallax_3_FD_88678 | JGI IMG/M metagenome (GOLD analysis project Ga0116230, IMG submission 88678) | Host-associated microbial communities from peat moss isolated from Minnesota, USA - S1T2_Fd - Sphagnum fallax MG | ecosystem: Host-associated > Plants > Peat moss > Unclassified | place...
ACATAGAATATCCAACAATAATTTATAATATAATAATCACCAATAGTTGTAATATAACATATAACAACCAACAATAACCATTAATAAAACAACCATCAATAACGAAATCCGGGAGTGCCGGGCCGGGTCTGTTTGTAACAAACCTCTCCCTCCCCCACCCCCCACGTCGGGCTCGGTCGGCTTGAACGCCGGGCCCTATCTGTAACAAACCTCCCCACCCCCCACCTCGGGCCCAGTCGGCCTGAACGCCAGGCCCCGTCAAAGATAGATGTAGTGAATTTATATATAGGATTGGAAATGTTAAAATCACTTCTAGTATCGAATTTCAATCAAAATCCTCTTTGAAATTGTCCAAGAAGAACTGCATATGACAGGAACCATCCCAAAGACGACAACTACATGAAAACTTATGCAAAATATCCCATATTCCTGCTCCTCAATCCTTTGTCACTGGAATTACCTTCAGAATTTCACAAGGGGGAAGAATATGATTGCGTTGCAATCTAAACTGCAAAGATCGAGGGAAAGATCATCACGGCGGCTGCCAGAAAATAGAGAAAAAAAAGGAGGAATCACGGCTGCGAGCTTCTTCTAGACAAGAGCTTCACGTAAAATCGGCCGTTGGATTCATGTGGGATAACTGACATGTCAGAATCTGAAATAAGATAAGGCAAAATCGGATCGGAAGCCGAGATCCGGCCAATCGTGTATCAGGTTCCATGGCGTCAGATGATACAAAAATCTGATGTGGCAGCATCGTGGCTCTCCTATAGATACCATTCTCTACACACTGAGAAGCCAGCAGGGTCGTCGTCGGTCCCTGGTTTCTCCAAGACTGTTTTTGAGTCTCATCGATTTTGCGGTTTTTTCATAAATCCTCGCAATCTTTGTTGTGATCAGATCGAGTCCGGAAGTTCTTTTTTTGTTTTGATCTCTTGTGTTGTGTGGTGTTGATTTGTTTTTGGGTGCAGGTTTCTGAGGTTTCAACAAGGAGCTTGACACTAGTGAAGTGAGAACCCCAAGCCCTTCCCCTTATTTTTTTGCTCAAGGGTTTCTGTTTAAGATGCCAGCCCCCGGCGCTGGAGGAGGGCTTCTGCAGGAAATTTCACAGAGAATTGAGAAGCAAAAAGTCCCTTGAAAAATTTGGCATATACATGTGGTGTGCCCAATGTAGGGTGGTGCAAAGTGCAAATCCTAGTTGGCAGGGTCTAGGGTTTCAATTAGAAGGCTCGCAGAGAACTAAGAGGAAAAAGACGAGTTAGCTTTTGATGAATTGTGTGGTGTGATGCAGCCGATGTGCAGATTTTAGGGTTTCGACAAGAGTTTGCATATACATGTGGTATTGATCTTTGTGCAGGTTTTCAACAAGGGGCTTGACAGTAGTGACGTGAAAACCCAAAACCCACCTCCTCATTTTGTTGGTCATATCTGTTATGATGCCAGCTCCAAGGCTGTAGTAGGGTTTCTGCAAGAATATTCGGAGAGAATTATGAAGCGAAAAGTCCCTTAGAATTTGGAATACACATGTGGTGTGGCCAATGTGCAGACTCTAGGGTTTCAAGTAGAAGGCTCGCAAAGAACTAAGAAGCAAAAAGATGAGTTATTTTTTTAATGAATTGTGTGGTATGATGCAGCTGATGTGCAGGTTATAGGGTTCGAGAAGCAAAATCCCATTACTGCATATTTGGGAAGAGTATAGACAGAAAATGGCGAGTGTTTCAACTCCAAATCAGTGCACCCTGCAGCCGTGTGGTGTAACTTTGTGCTCATCATTGAACAGGCGAAGCATTCACAGCACAAGGCTGAGAGCCATTCCTCTGTTGCGGCCCTGCAGCATGATTAGGGTTAGGGCAGTTGCAGAGGGGGAGCCAAAACCAGTAATCAGGCGCAAGAGAACTGCTCCTTACCCATCTCCTGATGCTGCCCCTAAGCCTGAAGTTGATGAGATTGTTCCGACAGTGATGGTGGAGGATGATGGTGTTTCAGTAGAAGGTGTGGCCAAGGTTGATAGGGAAGGCCCATCTGCACGGCCTTCTTGGGGGTGAGAATTTTTTTTTTCTTTGTGTGGTTTCTTTCTTTTCTGTGAAGCAGCATTTCCTTCCTTACCTTGAAACAATTAAAACAGAGAGATCCTTTGTTTGAAGCAAGAAAGACAACTACAATGGCACCAATCAAGCAGTGCAAGTCATCACTGTGTAGGGATTCAAGACAACAGCACAATACCTACAAGCTGAAAACTGTAGGATTGCACTCAGTGATGAGTTGCATGGGAGCTTAACATGCATCCTTGAAATTGCATGTTGTGGGACCTAGCAAGTGATCAGACATCCAATTGTTGTGATCTTTTTGGGGCCATTTCTCTAATAATTGCAGGACCCATGACAGACATGCAATTGCAATTTTTGAATTCCACCCTTGCTCTAAGAATGCAAGGTTAGCACATACAATTAGCATTCACAAGGTTATGACTGTGCTCATTCTTGTGGAGATTGTTTTGGTTTGCTGTACTGGTACAACAGTTGCCTTCAAAGTGCTCTTGTGGAGCTTTCTCTGCAGTTTCGTAGATATGTTTTCCAGCACCTAAAGTGGATTACTGCATCCAATTGGTCACCAGTGGTGTGCTTAGAGGATATGTTGAAGGTGTAGGAGGCTGAACTACTAGGGTCTATGTAGACCTCTCTGTGCTTAAGTTTGAGATGCTTGCTTGTATAGGGGCAAGCTAAAATTAAATGAAGCTTACCCCCTTAACCTTGGTGCAGCTTGAATGAGGATACAATTGAATTTTTTGATTAAGTGTTTCTCTTAAGTGATAGCCAAGATCATGACTGAGTCTTGGCACTGATGCCAGAAATACAAAAGAAACTCAAGGATGCAGACTATTGGATAACTGTCTGCCAAAAAAAAATAGCAGATTATTACATACTCATCTACCCCCCATTTCAAGTCATTATCTGGAAGACTTTCTTTGATCTAAAAGGAGGACTTTTAACCTTGTTCTGGATTTCTTAATCATGAGTATGGAGATTTCTCAATGCTCATCAGAGTTATTATCTACCCTCCATTGGGAGCTGATGAAGTCTGTGGGGAGTAATGGCAGCTAGTCACTGCCATTCATGATGGTGATTATTGTCTGATACTGTGTGAGTAACACTCACAATGTGATGACTGTACTCATTCTGGTTCTGCTGGAACTGACACAATACTTACCTTCAATGTGCTATTTTCAAGTTTTTCATGCAATTTCATAGATATAGATGCAGTTTTCACTACTTAGACAATGTGCTGTGAATGCAGGAGGGTAGGGTTGCTAGCAGGTGGTGATGTGGTTGCACTCCTATCTTTTGCAGTTATTGGTCGTTTTAGCCATGGCATCACAACTTTGGACTGGGATGTTGTCCGCACTGCAGATCCTTTCATTGCAGGTCTGTAAGGTTTCTGATCCTAAAGTCTAGTTGACTTTGATAACAGTCTGTTCAAAACCAGTTAGTTTTGTTTTTGGTCTTTTCTCTCTTGTCAGTAAGGTTGGGTCCCCTCTTTTTCATGCTTGTGATTGGTTGCTGTTATGCTGTGAGATCTGAATTATCCATAACCTTATTATTGGGTCATCTCTCAATTCTTTTCAGGTTGACTTCCAATTGCAAGTATGAAGTAATTCTCAGAACTTATAAAGATAATTGCTAGCAGTCTATATTGAACCATTCGGTTTTCCTTACGACCATGCATAGGTGCAAGTGTTTCACAAGGATTCTTACCTGATTGTAAGGTTGCTGCTTCTGTTGCTTGGTGATGACAAAACTATGTGATTTGGTGAACTGGACTAACCAACAATCAGTGTTTTGCATTATTCTTGCATTCAACTTTCCAACTGTCCACAGCACCTAGTCAATTAGTGACATGTACCATTGATCTTTTGTGATGTTCCACATCAACTTCAAAGGATGCAAATGTGTCTTGCTGCAGGGTGGCTGTTGGGGTCATATTTTTTGGGGGGGTTTGGACCTGAAGGACAAGGCCTAAATGGTGTGCCTTCTGCAGCATTGGCTGCTATCAAATCATGGGCAGTGGGCATTCCTGTAAGATACATATTCATTCCACCTGATCTCAATTTTACACTGGAGCATTGAGTTCTGAAGTTGATGTTATATATTGAGCTTTTGGTTAAGGTGAGCTAATTTGAAACTAAGGTGGTGCAATTGGATGGGGTGAACAGCTGGGGCTTGTGGTGAGGGGGCTTGCAACTGGCCATGTGCCCCCACAACCATTTATATTGGTTTCTCTGGGCAGTTTGTTTTTTCTTATGGTTGGTTGGCGAACTGTGTTCACATTGGTTTTTCCCAATGATGACAATAGTTTGCAGAAAAGGACAGGCAACAGGCAAGGCGGTGTGTTTGAGTTTTTTGAGGTATGGCTCTTTCCATGGATTCTTTGTTCTATTTCCTTTCAAGGCATGTAGAGCATTTGCCAATGATGATGATAATGGTTGTCCTGTCTGATGTAAAGGATGTTGTATGTGTTGCAGCTTTTGACGTCGCTTGTCAGGAGATGGTAAAAATTGGAAGCTGTTTGAGATGATGTTTTCTTTTCCTGATCAGCACTAGCACTAGTCAACCATTGCATTAAAATTGTTTTGAAGATGGGATGCATAGCATTTGAGCTAATTTTTTGAGACACCAGTAAAGGATGACAACCAGAGAGTGGATGGACAATCTTGACATCAGAACATGGTAAGAGTGTGTAGAACATGCTGTATCAGTATTGTAATAGCTTTTCCAGGTTCCACTGATGGCTATGAGATTCAGACACAAAGTAGTGTGAGTACAGGAACTGCTTCTTTCACTGGAATCAGCTTCTGCAATCTGAAAGTTGACATACATGGAGAGAATGGCATCTGTTTGAAATGTTCAAGCAGTCTACTTTTTTAACAAATGGCAATTGCTCATTACTCTATCCATAGTCACTTTGTATTATACAAGATTTTATGTATTGTGTTCACAATCTTTCGCAGGGATCCTGCCTGTGAATTGTAGTAAGCTAACAAGCTTTTCATGACCTCTCAAACCTCAAGGTCTGTAGTCTGTACTTGCTGATTAAGCAGGTTTCCAGGCCCCTCTTAAATGGCAGAAATTGGTGGATTTAGGTTATGACCTACCTGTGCTACTTTGTGACCCACCTACAGACATTCACAGAAGGGAACGGGCCCTTGAGGGTGCATTTCTCCTAGTTTGTCACTAAACTTGGGCTCTTGAGGAGGGAGAATAAGGGCTTGTGCTCTCTAATACATTTAAACAGATGTAGCATTCAACTGAGTGGGAATTTAACTACTTTGTGTTGAATTCTTCACAAATTAATTCTACACTAAACTTGTATAAACCCTTTTACCAAATTCCAAATTCATCATGAGGTCTTGTATGTACCATTTTGCCCTCTTGCCAAGTCCTAGCCAATTGAACACTATCATTATTGTTCCACTAGTTTACTTCAATACTGTACCCACTACAGTCATTGGCTTGGAGCAAATTTGGAGTCCAGTTCTCCAGTTTTTCAGCTGTACTTCTTTTAAATTTTCTTTGCTTTTGAATTTTCCTTTTGGGAATTTATTGAATGCTGAACCTTAGTGGTAGGTATAGTATCTTACTTGTGCTTTTATGTGGTAGGTAAGGCCCTCAGATGGGGCATGTTAACAGAGTGAAGAGTCTGCCCAAGGTGGAGCAAATGATGGATTCAAGTCCTGGTTATGCCCCTGTCTGAGGGCCTTAGTGTGCATAAAGAACTGACAAGGAACCTTATGAAGTGTAAGAACTGTTCTACAAATGTAAGATGCCTGCCTCACAGTGGAGGTAATCTTACCTTCTTTCTAAGTACCCTCCAACTACACTAAGAAATTTTCACCAGGTCTTTACATGGCACATATGCTTTCTTGTCTGTTAGACCTGATTTTCACATTAGTCAAACTTTACAGCTTTGGGCAGGAGTCACAACAGCTGTTCATGAGCATGGACACCTTATGGGGCAAAGAGAGACAGGGACATTAGAGAGAGATGGATTCCACAGAATTTTGATGGATTGCACAGAAGCATCAGCTTCGTCAACATCAAATTTCCACATCATGATTCCCGGTTGTTTTGACGATGATGTAACTTTCCTTGAACTAGATTTTGTATCCTTGAAGAGAAACCAAGCCTTCTCCAATGAGGTTCAGAACCGATTGGGCCACTGTTAAGTCTTGGTCCACTGGTTTAACTTGGGGATAATCTCACATGGATAAATCTCATTTATGCTTGAAGTTTGATTACCACAATCCTGTTTTTCGACCACTTTCACAGAGATTTAAACATTGTCAGCAGAAGGCAATGCTAATAGAATGATTTCTAAATCTGATCAATTTTTTATTATCCAGCATGAAGAATGGCATCTCATCTGCAATATTTGTATTGATTTTTTTCCACAAAATTTGACAAGAGATGGGCCTGGTGGAGTCATGCTGCTAAATTTGCCATGAGACAACAGGAGCAACAACATTAGTGGAGCATAATTTTTGAAGCTTAGAACAGTGCTAGATTATAAGACTTGGTGGAGCTTTTGCTTTTGCTCGTGACTTGCTCTCCAACTCATTGGCAGCTTCTGCATTTCCTGGAAGCTCATTCTCCTCAGGTTCCTGCTGCAAGAAAGCGACCAACTTGTCCATCACCATGTCAGGATTGTCCTTATCGAGAATCAGAATTTCACTTATTTGGGCAGGTGTGACCTTGTGTTTGCCTTCGACTAACAAACTCTCCACAGTAGGAAATAATGGATGGGTTTCAATCATCAAGTAGTTGCGAACAAGGATCTTGAAAGCTGGAAAAGTGCAGTAAGACATCTCGATGTGCATATCCATTCGGCCTGGCCGCAGCAGTGCATCGTCAAGTTTCTCAATGTGGTTGGTGGTGAAAACCAGGATGCGCTCATCACCACAACAGGACCATAACCCATCAGTGAAATTCAACAGCCCAGAGAGTGTAATGCGATTGGTTTCATCCTCTTTGATCATATTCAGCTCCTCTGCAGTGAGTGCATCTTTGTCGCTGCTATCTTTTCCTCTTTTTGAGCTTGATTTTGGTGACCGCTGACCAGAGAGATTGATGGAGCAGTCAATGTCTTCGATCACGATGATGGACCTATTTGTTGTTTGGATGAGCAGCTGTCGGAGCTCTGTGTTGCTGAATACCTGAACTCTCAACAAGAGTAAAAACAAGAGTGAGCGAAATTTAGATGGTCCATTCCTTGAGTTCCTATTGACTAGTTTCAGTGGGTTGTTCATGAAGGTGGTCTTTGCAAGATCTGCATAGCAATCTTCAAAAAACCCACAAAAGTTTTACCTGAGTAAGCTCAAGATCATACACATCATACTTGAGGAAGTTGGCCATGGCAGCAATCATGCTAGACTTGCCAGTGCCTGGAGGGCCATACAGCAAGTAGCCACGCTTCCAAGCACGCCCGACTCTCTCAAAGAAATCCTTCCCTTCCATGAATGACTTCAAGTCTCCCTTGATGCGAGCGATATTGGCAGGTTCCATGGCCAAGGTGTTGAAGGTTGAAGGGTGTTTGAATGGCACCGACTGCCACATGTGTCTGCCTCCAGAGAAGATGGACGATGACTTGCCATTTGTGTACAGCTGCATCTCTCTGCACACCCACAACAATTTTACAAGAAGCTCTCAGACATGGACTCAGGCAATGAGAGTAGTAGCTGGAAACAATTTCTTTGTGTCTGGAAGTTTGTTCTAGAGCAGTATCAGGATTGTCTCAAAATGCTTTTGCCAATTTTGTAACAATGAAAAACTATACCTGTTCTGGTGTTTGTACAAGATAGCTCTAGCATTGACATGATCAATATAGTGAGGGATTATACAGTCGCGGTCGCGCTTGTGGATCTTGAGTGTATATGAACGCTCTGAGACTTCTTGTGATCCTCTCCCCCGAATACTGTCTCCTTGCACTTTCTGTACATTGTGTTTCCACCTCAGTGTCTTGCCCTCAAACTTGTCCACCAGGCTCTGACCGGCTGCACATGCCAGAAAATAAAATAAAATTGTAGCCCACAAAAAACACAAAAAAACCATAGCTCTCAAAAATTGCCTGCAAAAAGTACAAAAAACCATAGCTCTCAGTAGTAGTGCAGTGAACATAACTCTGGATGTCCAGCTGCTATTCCTGAGCCAAAAAACACATGTTTTGAGATGAACCCAAAACACAAACACCTATGTGCAAACAGATCATGGACTTGGCAGTACAACTCGGACCCATACTCTCAAATCTTTTCTGAATCAAATCTGCAACAATTCTGAATTGCCATGCTAAGAAAACATTTCCTTGGGTCAGTCCAGCTTCGGTGGAATTTGTCCACAAGGCTCTGACCTGTTGTGTCAGAAAAAAAAATTGCAGCCCACAAACACAAAAAACCATAGCTCAATGCATGAACATAAGTCTACATGGAGCTGCTATTTCTGAGCCAAGAACCACATGTTTTGAGATGAACACAAAACACAAACACCCATGTGCAAACAGACCATGGACTCAGCAGTACAATTTGGAGTCAAACCCTCAAATCCTTTCTGCATCAAATCTACAACAATTCTGAATTGTTGCCATGGTAAGAAGACATATTGTTGGGTCGATCGAGATTCAGTGGAAACTATTGGAATTGAAGGATGTGCAACAACGAGAGTCTGAGCGTTGTTCTTGACTGCAAATGGAACTGCCACACAAAACAATTCGAGTGACATGATGAATGCAGGAGTTACAACTAACCTGTGAGGGAAGAGGATGTGAGAGAGGCTTGGATCATCCAGATGATGATATTCTTCAGACCTACTTACCTGCAAGGCTGGAGGAAGTCAAGGTAGAGTTGCGGACTCGAGTGAGGACCACTCTATTTGCAGATTTGCACATATCAGTGGCGTTGATGTGCAGCTGCACACTTTTGTACAGTTCATTGCTACTGGAATTCTCGAACTCTGGGATCTCGAAATGGATGTAAGGGTCCAAGTAGCTCCGCAGCACCTGAAGCCATCTGCTAACTGCCTCTTTGGCTTCCCGTGGTAACATTCCATGAAAGAATGCCACCACTCCCACTAGGGACCACCAGTAGGACAGATCCGTGCTCATCATCTTTATCATGGATCCACCCTGAACAAGGACAAGAACAAGAAATCTAAGCAGATTTTTAAAAAAAAGTCAAATAAAATACAGAAGATCGCCAGCCAACGCTCAAGTGTAGCAATGAATCCGGCCTCTAACAAGCGAAGAGTTTCAGCTCAATTCAGTCCTGCTGTGCTTGGAAAAAAAGCTCAAAATTCACAAATTCTGAAGCAAGAAGCTGGGGCGGTCTGAATTCATTTCTGTGATGGGTGGCGGTCTCTTCCAAATTCTACTGATGTGCACAAAAGATCAAACAGCTGCAAAAGATCAAAATTTTGTGAATTTTGGGTGGTGCTGCTGCAAGACAGAGATTCCTCACACATGCTACCGCCTACCTATTCATCTCTAGAGCCTAACAAGTGAAGAAAGAAAGATAAACTAAGGAGCTGCAGGCTTCTTGTTCTTGTTCTACTCATACGCGGGACGGCCTCCAAACTCTCAATTGGTTTTTCCTTGTGCCAATTGAAGAAGGATCTCACAGTTTTTATAAGCAAAAGCACAAGTGCAAGACCTGCTGAACACGCTTCTTCTTCTTCTTCTTCTTCTTCTTCTCCAAGAAAAGCTCTCAATTTTGTGTTTCTGCAAAGCTCTAGTACAACAGAAGAGAGTTGTGCAAAGAGCAGAAACCAAAGAAGAGAGGGATGCCCAGGTCCCCCACAGCAGCACCGGGGGCGGCATATTCTGAGCCTCGTTATAGGGAAGAATAGGCCAGGTGTCTTCGCCGCACCCTGGCGGAATCAACTAGGCCTGCCAGATTCTGCATTCAGAATCTTCCCATTGTGTGTTGCATGCTCTTAACTAGAACCGGGGGGGGGGGAAACAGATCCCCCCCCTTTCCGGTTATCAGAACGGTTCTTAGGATTGCTCATCATGCTCCCACCCCACCCATCAACACCGCCGGAGGTTGGCATATAACCATGGTTCTCAAAACTTGGAATAAATAAGAATATCAAATAACCGGCCGGAAAACCACTGGCTCTTTACCAGCTGGTTCTTTCATGGAATCCTCGGGTTCTTTAAGAATTGGGGATAACCGGGTCGGACACTTGTTTGATTCTGACGATTTTATTTCCTCCTTGAAGAATTGGAACCGGCGGTTATATGATTCTGAATTAGGCTTCAAATAGCAAACTCCCATTCTGCAACGATTTGCAGGTGGATTTGCATAATCGTTATGTTGATTTTTGCAGAATGGTCTTGCAGACAATTGGTCTTGGCACCTGCCCAAGTGACGTCTGGTAGATTCATCAGGACCCCTCCATTCCGCCTTGTAATGGAACTAAAATAGTGGCAAAAAAAGGCCATATTAAAACCCATTACATTACAGTGCTATGGATATAAGTAGTTTCCTTGCATTGGACTACTCTTGGGCCCTCTTGAGGAGGACCTTAAAAAAAATTTATAAAAAAAAATTAAAAAAAAAAACAAGCTTATGTGCTTTGTTGCCAGACATATTGTAGAGCTTAATTTGTTTTGGCAACAAAGGTGCTTAATAAATAATTATTATTTTTGGCCATTTATGTTAGGCAGTAAAATTAGTAATATTTTACAATTTGATATTTTTATTTTTTTTGGCGATTCAAGTTTAGACATTGACAATAAAGGTATGTGTATATGCCCACTCATATTGGTCTTATTATGGCATCTTATTATTATGGCATGGTACAAGTCCTTTTTGTGCTTTCTTTCTTTTCTTTTTTCTAGTGTTGGGTTCTTTTCAATGATTGGAATTTACTCTTTTTTTTTTTTTTTTTTTGGTGGAAATTCATTTACTTTTTTTTTTGTTTCTATGTTTTTTTGGAATTTGTTTTTGTAGGTGGGGAAT
>Ga0116230_10007174_pt1 | contig 11004 bp, 8 predicted proteins | sample S1TSphfallax_3_FD_88678 | JGI IMG/M metagenome (GOLD analysis project Ga0116230, IMG submission 88678) | Host-associated microbial communities from peat moss isolated from Minnesota, USA - S1T2_Fd - Sphagnum fallax MG | ecosystem: Host-associated > Plants > Peat moss > Unclassified | place: USA...
GCCGCGGGCATTTGTCCACGACGTGATCGTCACCCAGGTGGTGCGTGGAACCACGGTCCAGGCAGCCTCTCTTGCGCAGCGTGTGCTCGATATGACGGGCTTGTCCGTATTCCCTTCCAGTGCAAAGAACGCCGACGTACTCTCGGTCTTGGCGGCACTTGTGGCCGGAGGCGTCGCTGTGACCCTGGTCATCGATCGCCGGCGGACGGTTGCGGCTGAATGGTTCATCGGGGGATCGTGGCTTCTTGCAATTGCAGCGATGCTTTCGGCAGGTGAGTTTTTCTCCTACTATGCTTATTTTCCCGGCATCTTCGGCTATGCGAGCCTTGCATTGGTACTGGACCGAGCCATCGCTGGCGTGACGTCGACCGTGAGCACGCGCAGAGGGCGCGAGTTCACCTCTCAGGCCGTTCGATGGGTCACCGCACCCCTGCCAGCAGTGGGCATCGGGCTGATCCTGCTGCCGAGTACGCTCCGGTTCCTGCGCAGCTATCAGTCAGGCTACAGCGATGTGCTTGCCACCTTCAGCCAAGCCGCGATCCCCGAGGGAGCCTGCGTGCTCTTCGACACACCCTCGCTAGCTCTGACTGCTGGCGTCTTCAGCCCGACAGCGCCAGATTGCCCAGCGGTCGTTGATAGCTACGGCTCGTGGCTGGCATTCGACCCGGCGCATCCACCGAACACGGTTCCCGTCCAACCAGCGTTCGCCGCGACTTGGCAGGCGTGGTTCGCTCGTGGGGACTACGTGCTGGAGCGTGCAGAGAACAGCGACTATCTCCCCTGGAACGCTCCGCTCGAGGGATGGTTTTCCTCGCACTACGCCTTGATTGCCGGCGCCCCGGGCATCTACATCTACAAGAACCTCGATGTGGCGGATCCCAGTGCATCTTGATATGAGATCTCGACGTGTCGCGACGATCTTTCCCGGACTCGTGGCACTGGCACTTGGACTGTACGTGATCTCATTGCCAAATGTGCTGTTCGGCGTCCACAGCTATGTAGGCACCGGCTACGACGACGGCGTCTATCTGGGGGATGCAGTCCGCTTTGTCCACGGTGTCATGCCGTACCGCGACTTCGTGATGACCCAGCCACCGGGAATCATCCTTCTCGTCTCGCCAGTTGCACTGCTCGGGAGACTGATCGGTACTGGCGATGCGATGGCACTTGCCCGCGTGCTCACTGTCTGTGTCATGGCATGCAACGCTTCGCTTACTGCCTTTGCACTGCGAAGCAAAGGGGTAGCAGCGATGGCGGTTGCCGGAGGGGCGCTGTCGCTCTTTCCGCTTGCCGTCGCAGCTGGGCACAGCCTGTTACTTGAGCCGTATCTCGTCTTTGTCTGTCTGCTCTCGGTGATCGTCGGGTTCGGCACAGGTGAGGTGTCCACTCGGCGTGTGGTAGCAGCAGGGTTCTTGTTCGGGTGTGCAGTATCAGTGAAGCTGTGGGGGATCGTTCCCGCTGCGGTGTTCGTCCTCACCTTGTGGCCATCGTGGCGGCGGATGGTTCGAGGATTGGCGGGTCTTGTCGCGGGCTTTGTTGTACCTTCTGCCATCTTTTTTGTGCTTGCGCCACGCAGCTTTGTCCACGAGGTCGTCGTCGACCAGCTCGGGCGCAAAGACACTATTGATGTGCTCAGCTTCCCGCAGCGCCTGGCGATGATGTTTGGACTCGGCGGGACCGCGAATGCTGCCAGCCGGACGGGGCCCGCCGTGGCGATCGCCGTGGTGTTCTGTCTGGCCGTGCTCGGAACATCGTGGCTGGAGAGGTCACGTCTCAGCCGCTTGGACATCTTCACGACGACGACAGCGGTCGTCGTCATCATCGCTCTGGCACAGTCCCCGGAGTTCTACGACCACTATGCCTACTTCCCTGCAAGCTTTTTGGCGCTGGCATTAGGCGCGTGCATCGGACGTGTGCGCAGTTACCTTCACGTTCGAGGGTGGGAGTACCGGCGTTCAGGCGAGGAAGCGCACTGGCTCGGTTGGGGGGCAACCGGAGCGATCGCTGCTGGTATCGCAGCGCTTGTCATCTCGCACACCGTCACCTACGACGACAACTACTTGGCGCTCAGCTTCACACCGAGCGCTGCGATCACTGCTGCTATCCCTGCAGGTGCCTGCGTTGTCACTGACTCGGCAACCTACACGCTGCTCGCTGGCCGCTTCGATCCTGCGGGCACTGGGTGCCCGGCGATCGTCGACCCGTTCGGCATGTTCCTTGCCGAAGACCACGATGCCCCTCCTCCTGGCAAAGCGCCTATTCCGGCGAGCTTTACCTCTCTTTGGAAGAAAGCGTTCGAGCAGGCACAGTCTGTCGTGCTGACGGTGCAATTCAGCGATTACATCCCGTGGACATCGTCGCTCGTCTCATGGTTTGACGCCAACTACAAGCTGATCTCCGCTCAGCCTCACGCCTACGTTTACACCCGGCGCACGTCATCACTCCCCCGAGCAGCGACATCGTCGGACTCGTCCTTCTCGGGCGACTTGGCCGCAGGTCTGGCCGCTTTGCAGGGTCACGATCTCTCGGTGGCGCGTGTCGACTTTGCTCAGGCGGCCAGCCGTGATCCGAAAAGTCCCATTGGCGAGTTCGATCTCGGCGTCGTTTACGGCGATCTCGGTGACCCTCAACGTGCAGCCCGGGCCTACGAGGCGGCACTGGACGTGGCACCTCGCTATGTTCCCGCGCTGTACAACCTGGCCGTCATGCTGACAGCAAGCGACCCGGAGCGTGCGATCGTTCTCTACCAGAAGATCGTCGGCATACAACCATCCGATGCCGATGCACTCTTCAATCTCGGGCTCCTGCTCGTGTCGTCGGGCCAGCAAGACCTTGGTCGCTCGGATGTGCGTGCAGCCGTCGCACTCGACCCGCTATTGGCCAAGCGGATTCCCCCGTCGATTCGCCTCAGCTCGACAGGCTAAGCGCGTCGAACGCGAACGCACCGAGGTGATCAGGGCAAACGGCCCGGCTGGCGTGCCTCCCGGAATGTTCTCGTCGCGTCCGACATAGAGGCCCGTAGGGCGCGCGATGCGCTCGTGCCCGGTACGACCTGGGCGAAGCACGCGACTAGTGTTCCCTCCGCACTGTTCACAACATGACTGGTCGTTCATGCACGCTCTGATGCTTAGTACCCATATGGCTACGACCGCAGTCCTGCTCGCCGCAGCTGCGAAGAAGAAGAGTTCGGGGAGCAGCGCCTTCCTCATCATCATCGTGATCTTTCTCGGTGTCTACCTGCTCTTCCTCCGTCCCCAGCGCAAGAAGCAGCGGGCTGCGCTGGCAGCTCGCAAGGCCGCAGAAGTGGGCGACGAGGTGCTGACTGCGGCTGGCATCTTCGGACGGGTCGTCGCCATGGCCGACGACAGGGCAACGGTGGAGATTGCACCGGGAACGACGATTGAGGTCGCACTGCGCGCCCTCGGTCAGCGCATCGATCCGGTTGAGGAGACCGACGGCGAGGAGGGTGACGACCTCGACGGTGGTTCGGGCTTCGGCCATCCCGGCTACGACGGCCACGACGATCTTGAGGGCGGTACCGGCTTCGGCCATCCCGGCTACGACGGCCACGATGATCTCGAGAACGGTGAGCACGTAGATCACGAGTCCGAACACGACGGCCCGGCGGGCCCTTCCTAGGTGCGACGCAAGCTCTCGGCGAGCGTCGGTCTGAGCTCGCTCGCATGCTTTGGAATGCTCGCTCTGGCCCTTGGCTTGGGTTGGACTCCGAAGCTCGGCCTGGACCTGCGCGGCGGGCTATCGGTCACGTATAAGCCAGCGCACAAGGTCTCGACGAGCCAGCTCCAGACGGTCGTGAACATCATGACCAATCGAGCGAACGCGCTCGGTGTCAGCCAGCCGAACATCACGACCCAAGGCAGCGATGTGGTCGTGCAGCTCCCGGGTATCAAGAACGCCCAGTCGGCCTTGAACACCATTGGCACCACTGCCCAGCTCTACTTCCGGCCGGTCCTTTGCGGCGCCCCCGCCTACATCGCACCGACATCGAAGTCCAAGGCGGCGGCGGTGAAGTACGTCACGCCGCCCGCCTGCCCGAGTGCCTACGCCTATTCGAGTCAGTACTACTCGACGACATCGGGGTTCAACGTGCCGAGCAGCGTTGCCGAGGATCCCACTTATGCGGCCTACAAGACGACGTCTCAGCCCTATGACCAGGATCATCCACATCAGGATGTGATCTTGAACACCGACGGTCAAGGCTACGCAGTGCGTTACGTGCTCGGGCCCGAAGTGGGGACCGGCCAGATCATCAAGAGTGCTTCGGCGCAGGTCGACTCGACGGGACAGTGGCTCGTCAACTTCACACTCACGAGCTCCGGCCAAACCACGTTCAACAACATCGCCTCGAAGTACTACGGCACGCTTGTGGCCGACGACCTCGACGGGTCCATCGTCTCGGCTCCGGTCATCGCCGCGACGAGCTTCCCAGGTGGAGGCCAGGTCAGCGGATCGTTCGACTCGAAAAGTGCGAATGCCCTGGCCCTGCAGCTGAACTACGGTTCGTTCCCGGTGCGTATGGTGCCGCTGACGTCCCAGACAGTCTCGGCAAGCCTCGGGTCCTCGTCGCTACGAGCGGGGCTGCTCGCCGGAGCACTCGGACTGCTCTTGGTGATGATCTACACGATCATCTACTACCGAGCGCTCGGCATCGTCGTCGTGCTGGGTCTGGTGACGACCGGGGCCTTCCTCTACGGGCTGATATCCGCGCTCGGTGCGTCCTCGCTCGGCCTGACGCTGGACCTGTCCGGGGTGACGGGTCTCATCGTCTCCGTCGGCATCACGGTGGACTCGTACATCGTCTACTTCGAGCGGCTGAAGGACGAAGTTCGCGCCGGTCGCTCGGTGCGTGCCTCGGTCGACAAGAGCTTCAAGAGCGCATATCGCACGATCCTTTCGGCCGATGCGGTGTCGTTCCTCTCAGCTCTGGTGCTTTGGCTGTTGTCGGTCGGCTCAGTGAAGGGCTTTGCGTTCATGCTCGGCATCTCGACCTTGACCGACGTCGTCACGGCGTACGTGTTCACTCGACCACTGGTGATCTTGCTGGGTCGCAACACCACCTTCACCGAGGCTCGCTGGCTCGGTGTGGCACGAGGACTTGCCCGACTGAGTGAGGTGCCGGCGTGAGTCCCGAGAGGATCCGACCCGGCTCAGCCCGGGGACGCTCCGCTGGGACGGATGTCCCGGCCGATGCGAAGGCCGTCGATTCACCCACCGATGGCGTCGCTGAGCAGCGCGTCGAACACGACGCCGAAGACGTCGCCATCGATGGCATTGCGACCGATGGCATTGCGACCGATGGCATTGCGATCGTGGAACCCGAGGGCGGCACGGCCTCGGAAGAGCTGGTCGGGCTCGAAGAACCGTTCGAAGCTGAACAAGCCAGCAATGCAGGCCCGGCCGGCGGCGCTTGGCAGCCGAGCGCGCTCGACGAGACACGTGAGGCGTTCGTCAACAAGGGCAGTCGCGCGGCGCCCGAGCACAAGCACGGCTTCTTTCGTCGGCTCTACTTCGGCGAGACGAACCTCGAGTTCGTCGGGCGCCGCAAGTTGTGGTTCGCCATTTCGGCTGTCGTCATACTCGCCGGTGTGATCTCGCTGTCCATCCGAGGCCTCAACCTCGACATCGAATTCGTCGGTGGGACGTCGTGGACGGTGCAGTCGCCCACGCTCACGGTCAACCAGGTACGAACCTCGCTCAACGCGGACAATCTGACGGGTGAGACCATCACGATCCTGGGCAACGGATCGAAGGATCGCTCGGTTCAGATCGAGGCGAAGATCCCGAAGGGTCAGACCGCAAATCAGACCCAGAGCCAGCTCGTCAAAGTCGAGAGTTCCCTCCAGAGCCTGGCACATGTCTCACGCAACGGCGTCAGCATCGAGTCTGTCGGACCCTCCTGGGGGAGCACCGTCACGAACAAGGCGATCGAAGCCTTGGTCGTGTTCTTTGTCCTCGTCGCTCTCTACATCTCGATCTTCTTCGAGTGGCGGATGGCACTCGCCGCCATCATTGCGGTGATCCACGACATCCTCGTTGTCGTCGGCATCTACTCCCTGACGGGTTTCGACGTGACTCCGGACACCGTCGTTGCGATCCTGACGATCCTTGGGTACTCCCTCTACGACACCATCGTCGTCTTCGACCGCGTCCGTGACAACCTCAAGGGAGTGGGCTCGGGCGGACGGCTGACGATCTCCGACATCGTCAACTTGTCGATGAACCAGACCCTTGCGCGCTCGATCAACACATCGTTCGTCGCGATCTTGCCGATCTTCTCGGTCTTGATCCTGGGCGCCGAAGTGCTCGGCGCCACGACGCTGCAGTACTTCGGCTGGGCACTTCTGATCGGTTTGACCTCGGGTGCTTACTCGTCGATCTTCATTGCTTCACCGATCGTTGCCGTGCTCAAAGAACACGAGCCGCGGTGGCGTCGTATTCGAGAGAAACTCGATCAGCGAGGTGCCGATCGGCTCGTGCTCAGCCCAGCCCAGCTGGCCGCAGGCCTCTTCGGCTCAGAGGGCGCGTCGCCAGCAGCCAATCGGGCGAGATCGCGAGCGGCCTCCAAGCGGTCCACCGCGCGTGGTGGTTCAGGTGGCCCAGGTGGCTCGGTTGCGACGGTAGCGATCGAGGATGGACGGCCCGCGTCTGGTCCGAGCACGTCCAGCACGGGCACGGGATCCGGCGTTGATGCGCCGACAAAGTCTGCTGGGACTGCTCGAAAGACCGCAGCTTCGAGTTCTCAGCGGCGTCCCAGTGGGGGTCCAAAGCGCAAGGGAGGCCGACGCTGATCGACCTCCGTGCGGCGCGCAGCGATCCTGCTCCGCTTCGAGCTGCGGTTGCCCGCAAGGGCGCAGGAGCGGTCTTCGACGAGCTGCTCGAGGTGGACGCGATCTGGCGATCCGTGACGACGCGCGTCGACGAGCTGCGCAGCGCAACCAAGCTAAAGGGGCGCCCGACCGAGGAACAGCTCGCTGCGGTCACGGCGAGCAAGGCCGAGCTGAAGCTCGCCGAGACGGAACTCGACGAGATCAAAGCCCGGCTCGACGACTTGTTAGCCCGGGTGCCAAACCCACCCGACGCTTCGGTCCCCGATGGCGACAGCGACGACGATGCGATTGAGGTCAAGCGCATCGGTGACACAGCGCTGCCCGAATTTGCCATCAAGGACCACGTCGAGCTGGGCGGATTCGATGTCGAGCGCGGTGCCCGACTCTCCGGTGCGCGCTTTGTCTATCGGATGGGTCCTGTCGCACTCGTCGAGCTCGCGCTGTATCGCTACGCGCTCGACCATCTCGTCGGGCGCGACTTCATTCCGGTGCTCCCGCCCGTGCTCGTGCGCGAAGAGGCCATGTTCGGTACTGGCTTTCTCCCGACGGAGGAGTCGAACATCTACCGCGTCGAGCCGGACGGGCTGTATCTGACCGGCACCTCGGAGGTCGCACTTGCCGGAATGCACCTCGGTGAGGTGCTCGAACCTGGCGAGCTTCCCGTGCGCTACGCGGGATACTCGACCTGCTTTCGACGCGAAGCGGGCGCGGCCGGACGCGACACACGCGGAATCTTCCGGGTGCACCAGTTCGACAAGGTCGAGATGGTCACCTTCGTCGAGCCGGAGCGCTCGTGGGAGGAGCACGAGGCAATGCTCGCCATCGAGGAGGAACTCGTCCAAGGCCTCGGCCTGGCGTATCGAGTCGTGAACATCGCGGCGGGTGACCTCGGCACGCCGACCGCGAAAAAGTACGACATCGAGGCATGGATTCCGAGTCAACAGCGATATCGCGAGATCACTTCTTGTTCAAACGACACCGATTACCAGGCTCGCCGTCTCGGTACCCGCTATCGACCGGCGCCTGGAGAACAGCTCCGCTTCCCGCACACGCTTAACGGCACGGCGATGACCGCACGCTGGCTCATTGCCATCCTCGAGACCTTCCAAGACGAAGGGGGAGCGGTGGCAGTTCCTGAGCCTCTGGTCGCCCTTGGCGCACCTGCCCGCATCGAGTCAGCGACCACCTGAGCGAGGCTTTCCATGGGCCTAAGCCGTCGACCAGCACGTCCGTTGACGCTACGGATGGTTTTCGATTTGATGATCGATGAGGAGCTCGGAAACCCCAAAGTGATCGGCGACCATCGAAGCTGGCGCGCCTGAGAGCATCTCTTTGATGCCGTCTGCGGGTGCAAGTAATTCTGCCGCAAATGCACGAGTGATCTGCTGCGTGGGAGACGCTGACGACGTCAGGAGGAGATGACCGCGTTCACCGGCGAAGATTGGATGCCAGAGGGCGCGTGCTTGAAGGAATCGCTGGCTCGTCTCACTCTGTGGCCAGCCTGAAATCACGGCAACGCGCATTCGATCTGGAGCAAGTGCAGATAGGCCCAGAAATTCTCCGTTCCTACTCGACACGGGTTGTGGGCCACTTTGCACCGGAAGCTGACTCTGCGAGATGCAGTCCCTGGGTTCGAGCTGCAGCGCACTGCGGACGGCGCGGGCTTGCTGGTAACCGATCTCGAAGGGCCGAACCTTGGATCCGAGGAGTTGCCACTGAGCATGCAGCCCGTAGAGGCGGTGATCGATACCTCGTTGCTCCTCTTGCTGAAGGAGGAGATCCGCTGCTTCGCCAGCTCTTTCCACCCATGTCAAGTCTTCGAGCAACGCCTGTGGATGGGCTGCATTGAGGAATTCGTCGAGCAGTGCCGGCTCCAATCGCTCGAACGCTTGCTCGATGTCACCAGCCAGGTCCGCCCCTTCGCTAAACGGGTCGATTCCCAGGCGTCCGCATGCGAGGCAAAATGCGACTTCATCACGGTCAAGCTGGCGGAGCGCACGCCACTCGTCGTGAAGCATGGTCGCCGTGAGTCCCTGTTCGTCGAGGCGCGTAAGGACGGCCTCGACGAGAGCTGCCAACGCCTCCTCGAAGACTTCGAGAGGCAGATATTCGGTACCCGACGAGAGGTACCGAATATCGGAGCGAGCATCTTCAGCTCGCTGCGCACTCCACTGCACCTCGACTAGACCACCGCTCAATGCGAAGGAGAGATTCGGCCAGATGTATCCATCGCCAATAGTCCGCATATTTGTCCTGTTGAGATGACGTCCAGAACTGCTGTCGAACAAGAAAGACGAATGATTGCGTTCGCTCGACTTCACTTGGTGAAACTGCCACCAAGTGAATGCGATCCATTCGGCTATCGAGTACATCGGAACCTGGATAGATCGTCGAGCCGTGTTGGTCTTGGTGTCGGCAATGAGCGTCGGGCATTCCCCGTTGACGGTGATCACGAGGTTTGCACACGTCGCCCGCAGCTCGTCGGACCGCATGTCGTCCGGAGGGGCGATCCAGTCAAACTGGAAAAGTGGGGGACTCAGAGCCATGTCATCATCCGACTTTCATCGGGGTGCAAGGGATAGCCCTTGTACTGACCTTGTTCGGCGTTGACGAGACGAGCCTCGTACACGACCCCTTCTCGCACGGCCCAGACGTATCCCGGGAATTGACCATTTCGTGGAGCTCCGACACTGCCCTGGCGAATCGCCTGGCGCAGCCATCGAGTCAGATCCATGAAGTCTCCGTGAGCCTCGGGGTCGCAAAGGGTGGCCCCGAGCCGACCTGCAGGTTTCCCTGCTTGCGAAGGGTACCGCTTGTGTTCACCGCTGCCTACGTACAGCGCCCGGCTCGCAGCACGCTCAAGATCCTCCGGCGACAATTTGAATGGCTCGCGACGAAGAGGTCGGCGGCGCTTTGGTGCTCGCACACTTTGACGATAGTCCTGCGACTTTACCGTTGATGATCCTTGGGAGCTGAACGAGCTATTCGGTGGCGGGTATCAGTCGCAATGTGAGTACCTCCCGAGAATGGCCTCGTCGCCGGAGCGCCCCATCTGACTCTCGGATCACCGGCATCTGCGGTCCCAAGCCCGCACCTGCCCGCATCGAGTCAGCGACCACCTGAGGCTTCACGCCCGGCAGAGCACCTCGCCGTGCACCATGGCGAACCATCCATCGGGGTGGGCCGCCCAGGCAAGCCACGCTTCGCTGATGTCGTGCAGCTCGTCCTCGCCGGCGAGTCCGAGCTCGAGGATCTGCGTGCCGACCGACGAGTGCAGGATCCGGTCGGACCACAGTCCTCCCCACCACGACCGGGCATCGGGGGTCGTGTACGACCAGCTCGTGGTGGTCGGCACGATGTCCTCGAAGCCGGCGGCGTGCGCCCAAGCCAGCAAACGTCGCCCCGCATCAGGCTCGGCGCCATTGTGCCGGGCAACCAGGTGGTAGAGCTCGAGCCAGCGATCCAGCTCGGGAACGACCGGGAACCAGTGCATCGAGGCGTAGTCACTGTCTCGCGCGGCGACGACACCGCCCGGGCGACAGACCCTGCGCATCTCGACAAGCGCAGCGACGGGATCGCCGAGGTGCTGGAGTACCTGATGAGCGTGGACGACATCGAAGCTCGCATCGCCGAAGGCGAGGTCGTAGATGTCGGCCACCTCGAGCTCCAGGCTCGATCTCAGCGTCTCCACCTGGCTCGCTGCCTCGGCGCGCGCTGCTTCCACGACCTCGGCTGAGCGGTCCACGCCGACGACGCGTCCACCGTCGATGTGTCGGGCGAGGTCGACGGTGATCGTCCCTGGCCCACATCCGACGTCGAGCAACTCGATTCCGGGGCGCAGCTCGCCCACGAGATAGGCGGCAGAGTTCGCCACGGTCCGGCTGCGGTGCGATCGCAGCACGCTCTCATGATGCCCGTGCGTGTACGTCGTTTCCTTCTTCGTCAATGTGTCGGCGTCACTTTCGTCAAGCCACTGGGTCGGTCCGGGTTGAGTCCAAGCGCTCGGGCGAGGTGGTAGGCGAGCTGCTGGCCTCGGATCGTCGCAAGGACCGGGTAGCAGCCTTCGGCGAGCCCGATCGGCATGGTCAAAAGGGACCCCGGTGCTGGCGAACAGCGTGCTCCGAACGCGCCAAGTGCCTGAAGACGCTCGGCCAGC
>Ga0116230_10007175_pt1 | contig 11001 bp, 8 predicted proteins | sample S1TSphfallax_3_FD_88678 | JGI IMG/M metagenome (GOLD analysis project Ga0116230, IMG submission 88678) | Host-associated microbial communities from peat moss isolated from Minnesota, USA - S1T2_Fd - Sphagnum fallax MG | ecosystem: Host-associated > Plants > Peat moss > Unclassified | place: USA...
AAGAACAGGTCCAGTTGCGGGGCGTTCTGCGCGCGGACGAAGCGGCTCGCGATCAGCCCGCGCAAGGCTGCATCTTTGCTCACGAGCAGGGGGTCGGCACCAGCCCCCGCGTCGGAACGCCAGCCATGAAAGGTTTGTTGGTCCTGCACCAGCCCGATTTTCCGCGCATAGGCGGCGGCGCTTTCGAGTTCGGCGCGGATTTTCTGCGTACTGCCCATGAGCACCTCATCGAGCGAGCCCAAGTCGCCGCGGCGCCAGCGCTCATAGTCATCCGGCAACAGGCGCCCGGAGTCGAGCAGGAAGTCCATCACGGCGAACGCGCCTTGTTCCAGGAGTTGCGCGTCCACCTGACCTTGTAATTCGCCGTCGATCTTCATGCGTTCCGCCGTCAAGGGGCCAACAACGCGTCGAGGTCGTCCGCACTCAGCAGCGGTGAGCCATTGCCCGCCGTATAGAGCTGGCTCAGCAGCGCATGCTTGTCGGCCTGCAGCTTCCGAATCTTGTCCTCGACCGTGCCTTGGGCAATGAGTTTGTAAACGAACACCGGCTTATCCTGGCCGATGCGATGCGCCCGGTCGGTGGCCTGCATCTCGACGGCGGGGTTCCACCACGGATCGTAGTGGATCACCGTATCCGCGGCCGTGAGATTCAACCCGGCACCGCCCGCCTTCAGGCTGAGCAGGAACAATGGCACCTTGCCGGACTGGAACCGCTCGATGACCGCCGCACGCCCTTGGCTGTCGCCGGTCAACAGGCAATACGGAATCGACAATTCGTTGACCCGGCTCTCGATGAGCGCCAGCATCGAGGTGAACTGAGAGAACAGCAATACGCGCCGCCCGTCGGCGATCAACTCGGGCAGTGCGGTTGACAGCCAGTCGAGTTTCGCTGAGGGAGCAGGTTCGGACTCGCCGGCATCGAGCAGGCGGGGGTCGCAGCAAATCTGCCGCAATTTCAACAGCGCGTCCAGGAAAGTGATGTGGCTGCGTGCCACTCCATGCGCCGCGATGGCCTCCCGCACCCGACGATGCATGGACAAGCGAATGCCGTCGTACAGGTCTCGTTGTTGCTCGTCCATCACGACCGATTCGATGATCTCGGTCTTCGGCGGCAGCTCGCGAGCCACCGTGTCCTTGGTCCGACGCAGCAGGAAGGGCGCGATGCGTCGGCGCAGTGCCTCGGCGCGCGACGCATTGCCGCCCTTTTCGATGGGCGTTCGGTATTGCCGTAGAAAACTTCGCTCGGATCCGAGCAGACCGGGCTGCACGAAGTCGCATAACGACCACAGATCGCCCAGATGATTCTCCATCGGCGTTCCGGTCAGGCACAGCCGCTGTTCGGCGGACAGGGCGCGCGCCATCTGCGAGACCCGGGCGTGTGGGTTCTTGATGGTTTGCGCTTCATCGAGAATCACGACGCTGAATTCTCGAGCCAGCCAGACCTCCCCGTCGAAAAGCAGCGACGGGTAGCCGATGATGATGATGTCAAAGTTGCCCAGACTCGCGAACAATCGCTGCCGCTTAGCACCCTGCACGGTGACTGCGGTCAGGCTCGGGGTAAAGCGGCGGATTTCGGTCTGCCAGTTGCCGAGCACGCTCACGGGTGCAACGATCAATACCGGCTTGACGAGGCGTCCTTGGGCCTTCTCGGTCGCCAGATGCGCCAATGTCTGCACGGTTTTCCCCAGGCCCATGTCGTCGGCGAGTATGCCGCCCAATCCATGGCGGCGCAGGAACTGCAGCCATCCCAGGCCTTCCTGTTGATATTCACGCAAGGTGGCGCGGCACTCGGGCGGGGCCGGCAGCGGTCTGATGCGGGCGAATTCGCCGAGCTCTCCGAGGAGCGTGCGCAACGAGCAGTCCGCCGAGCCCAGCGCCGGGGCGTCCGGCTCGTCCGCCAACGCTGCCAGCCGCACGGCCTGATTGCGCGGCAGGGAGAGCGCCTGTCGGTCGTTGAGCACGTCCCGATCGAACAATTCCACCAGCGTCTCGGCGATGCGTTGCAGGCGCGCCGTCGATACCGGCACATAGCGCCCATCGTCCAGCCGTACGAACCGGTGTGCCACGCCGAGCAGCGAAGGCGCGGCCCCGTTGTCGCTGGTCGTGTGCAGATAATCGACCAGCGCCGGCAGCAGATTGACCGGCTGGCCGTCGACCACGACACCGAGCTTGAGATCGAACCACTCGGGCCGGGAAGAGGTCGCAAGATCAGCATACCACTCGTCCGCCGCTGCGAGCCGGTAGGGGAACGACGCATCGATGGTCACCGTCCAGCCCGCATCGCGCAACGTGGGAACGGCCTCGAGCAGGAACTCGAGCCACGCCTCCTGCGTCCGTGGCGCCTCCGGCATGAGGGCCTCAAGTTCGCTGCGCAGCCTGCGCTCGGTATCGACGTCACGGTCGATCTCATGCAGATCACGATCAAGATGGCGCACGGTACGCTCGCCGTCGCTTAATTCGCGGCTCGCGATCGGATGGCCGTTATACAGGAACTCGACGCTTGCCTCGGGTCCCGCCGACAGGGTCAGAGAACCGCTGAGCGTCGACAGCGGTTCGCGCAGCACGCGGATCGCCTGCGGCCTCGGGAAGCCCGCAGCCTCGGGCCGGGCCGCCAACCAGTCGTTGACCGCGGCCACGTCCTCAGGCCGGAGTGCGGCGCGGCCCCAGTGCCGGCGCAGCAGATCCACGGCATAGGGAAGCTCAAGTGGTCCGCATTCGTTGGCACCGAGGTCGATGTACAGGGGGGGCTCAACGCTCACGATGAGATGGAGCGTGGTGGCACCGCGGGTCTCGGACCCGGCGGTTAACCGTTGTTCGCCATTCGCGGCCGCCCGCCACTCGAGTGCCAGTTCCCGAGGAGCGCCCCAGCGTAGCGTATTACCATCGGACGATTGCCACAGGGCACGGCCGGTGGCGACAATCTTTCGCAGGAGTTCGAACCCCGCGACGCCCTGCAGCGAGCATCGCTCTCCCTGCTGCCCTGGCAGGGCACCCAAGATCGGCCGGTCGGCGTCGTCCACATACCGCGGAAGGTCATCCTCGGGTGCTGCCGCGCGCCGCACAAAGGCGTGGGCGCCCGCCTGGATTTCCCGGCTGTCTGCGGTAATAAGGGCCACCCACACCGAGACCTCACAAACGCCGCCCACTCCCTCCAGTCGATAGCACAGGCCTTGTCGCGCCAACGACGGCACGCGATCCGACTCGCTCTCGTTGCGCCTACGCTCGAGCGGGTGGGCCCCGGCGGTGCTCGCGGTGATGCCAGCCGCCCGCATCGCGACGGCAGCCACATGCGGGCAGGGACTGCGTTCACCGCAACTACACTCCCCCTCGAGTGTCGGCGCGGCTGCGCCGGCGGGCTGCAGGTAGCGGATAAAGACGCGATGCGCCTCGGGATTCGCAATACCCGTGACCACGCGACCGTTTTGCAGGACCCGCACGTCGGCGATCCGGCCGGAGTCGAGCAAGCGTTGCGCGGCCAGCACCACGCGTGCATCGAAGGAGGCAGCGACGGACGTCATCAAGCTTCGCAGTCCATGTGCTTGATTTTACATTAGGCCCTCCGCCAGGCTGTAACTTTTCCCGGGCTGCGGTGTTTTGAGTCTAAACGGACGTACCAGTGCAAACACCTCCACCGGAGCCCAGCCACTCAACCGAGTTCACGACGTTCATGCGTGCCTATCAGGATATGGTTTTCTCCACCGCCGCGCGCTTGGCGGGGAACGACGTGGTGGCCGAGGACATCGCCCAGGAGGTGTTCGTCAAGGCCTATGAGAATTTCGGGCACCTACGTTCGAGTCCGACCGCGGGCGGCTGGTTGAAGACGGTGACCACGAATCTGATGCTCAACCACCTGATGCGGCATCGCAAACGCTGGCGGCTGTTCTCGGAATTTACGAGCCCTGAGTCGGACGAGGCGGCCGCTGACAGCGTCGACTTCCCGGTGCCGGACACGCTGTTGGCCGATCTAGGTGCGGAGCAGCGACGGGCGGTGGTCGACGCCGCCTTGCGGCGGCTTCCCGATCATCAGCGGCTGCCGTTGGTGTTGTATCACTTCGAAGAGCTTCGCTACGAAGTAATCGCCGACCGATTGCGGGTCTCGCTCGCGAAGATAAAAACCGACATCCGCCGCGGCCGTGCGGCCCTGCTGCCACTGCTTGCGACCGCCGGCATCACCCGCGACCACTTGGAGAACTGAAGAAATGGAACGCGATGAGAGACTGCGGCGGGTGGTGGACCACGCACTGCGCGATCTGCCGCACCGGCCTGCCCCCGCCACGCTGCAAGCGCGGGTTCGCGCCGAGCTGCGGCGGCGTGCTGCCCTGCCGTGGTGGCGGCGAAGTTTTGCTTATTGGCCGACCCTCGCGCGCAGTGCGTTCGTCGCGGTGTGCATCGCTCTTACCGCGTTGACGCTGTTGGTGGGCAGCCTCACGACGCTTGACTTGGCGCCGGCCACGCAACAGTTCTTGAAGCTGCTGTCGCTGGCGACGGCGGTCGAGGACGTTCCGGCGCGGTTGATTCCACCGATGTGGCTCGACTCGGCACTGGTCGCGGGTGCGCTGCTCTACGCCATGCTGTTCGGTCTCGGTGCGTTCGCCTATCGCACGCTCTATCTGAAGCCGCTCGACGGCAGGTGATTCATCATGAAGATCTCGACGTTTCGATTCTCGGCTCTATTGCTGGCGACACTCATCGGCGTGGCAGGTGCCGCGCTCGCGGCACCTGCGCCTGGCGCAGGCGCGACGGGCACCGAGGCCGACGCCGCGCCGGCGAACTCCACGGTGAATACCACGGAAAGCGACCAGAGCGGGACGGACTGGGAGAGTGACGAGGATGCGGGCGATCCAGGCCGGCATGCCCCGCGCAAGCGTCATCACGACGGCAAGCATGACGAGGACTTGGTCAACATCGGTGCCGATTCGGTGTTGGCGGCGGGCAAGCAGGCCGATTCGGTGGTGTCCGTGTTCGGCAACGCACGGGCCGAAGGCACGGTGCGCCAGGACGTGGTCTCGGTCTTCGGCAGCACCACGATTAACGGCAAGATTGGCGGCGATGCGGTGGCAGTGTTCGGCAGCGTGGAATTGGGACCAAACGCGGAGATCGGCGGCGATGCGGTCAGTATTTTCGGCGAATTGAAGCGTGACCCGGCGGCGGTCATCCATGGCGAATCGCGCACCGTGTTCGGCCGCGATTTCGCGGTGCCGGCGGGGCTGCGCAGCTGGATTGCGCATTGTCTGGTCTACGGGCGCCCGCTGTCGCTGGCGCCGGATTTGGGTTGGGCGTGGGGCATCGCGCTGTCGCTCTTGGCTCTGTACGTTTGCATCGCCCTGGTATTTCGCGGCGGGGTGGAGCGCTGCGTCGAGACCTTCGAACGCCAGCCTGGGCAAAGCATTCTGTCCGCGCTGCTCGTCGTGCTGCTGACTCCGATATTGCTCGTCCTCTTGTGCGTCACCGTCGTCGGTATCGCCGCAGTACCGTTCGCCGCGGCCGGGTGGTTTTGCGTCGCGCTGTTCGGCAAGACGGTGATTCTGGCGTGGCTGGGCGGGCGGGTGTTGCGGTTGCGCGATGGCGGTGCCGCCGGCGCGCGCGTGCTGTCGCATCCTGCGCTCGCCGTGCTCATCGGTGGCTTGATCGCCACGGCGCTGTACCTGGTGCCGTTCTTCGGCTTCCTGGTCTATAAACTGCTCGGGTTCTTAGGCTTCGGCGCGGTGGTGTACACGGCGATTCTCGAGCTGCGCGCGCGCCAGGCAGCGCGAAATGACGGCGCGAGTGCGCATGGCGGCGCCCCGGCCGCGGCGGTTAACGCGGCGGCACCGAGCGCCACGCCGCCGCCCGATGCGCCGCCGCCCGATGCGATGGCGGCCGCTGCGCCCGTCATCAGCGCCGTGCTGCCGCGCGCCGGTTTCTGGATCCGCATGATCGCGCTGTTCCTCGACGCGCTGTTGGTGGGCGTCGCCACGCATCTGCTCAGAGGGGTGGATCACGCGTACCTCATTCTGCTCGCGACCTATGGCGCGATCATGTGGAAATTGCGCGGCTCCACGGTCGGCGGAATCGTATTCGATCTCGCCGTGGTGCGGTTGGATGACCGTGCGATGAACTGGGAGACCGCCATCATCCGTGCGTTGAGTTGTTTCCTGTCACTCGCCATTGCCGGCCTCGGGTTCTTCTGGATTGCCTTCGACCCCGGCAATCAGGCGTGGCACGACAAGATCGCCGGCACGGTGGTGGTTCGGGTGCCGAAGAAGTAGCGGCGGCGCTCAGCGCTTGCGCCGCGCGGCGATGACGTTGGGCACCCGGGCGATCCGCGCCAGCACCTGCGAGAGCTGCGGCAACCCGGTGATGGAGATTCCGATTTGCATGCGCGCGACATGGTCGCGTTGGTCGGTGTGCGTGGTCATGCCCTGGATGCTTATTTTTTCGTCGGCCAATGCGGCGCTGACATCGCGCACCAGGCCGCGCCGGTCGAACGCCTCGATGTCGATCTCGACCGGATACGCGGTCGAACCGCGTTCGCCCCAGTCGATCGCCAGTACCCGCGCCGGTGATTTGTCGCGCAGGCGCGCGAAGTTGGCGCAAGACCGGGTATGAATGCTGACCCCGCGGCCCACCGTGATGTAGCCGACGATGGGCTCCGGCGGCACGGGTTTGCAGCAACGGGCGTAGGTCGAGAGCAGGTCACCGATGCCGCGGACCTCGATTTCCGGTTCGCGCACCGCGGCCGGCCGCGGGCGGGCAAGCCGCTCGGCGGCGGCCTCCTGGGCATGCAGCGCGCGCTGCAGGGCGCCCGCCACCTGCGCCGCAGTCGTGTCCTCGGCCTTGTCGACGGTGGGGTTTTGTTTGCGAAACCAGGCACGCACCTTGTTGCGGTGGCGGGGACTCAAGAGAAACCCGGCCTGGGGCGATAGCCAGTCGCGCGACGGCTGCGCCGTCTTGGCGGTGATGATCTCCACGGTGTCGCTATTCTTGAGCGGCGTGTTGAGCGACACCATGCGGCCGTTTACCTTGGCGCCGCGGGTGCGATGTCCGAGATCGGTGTGCACCTGGTAGGCGAAATCGAGCGGCGTGCCGCCGACGGGGACATCGACGATCTCGCCCTTGGGCGACACCACGTAGATGCGATCCTGGAACAGATTTACGCGCATCCGATCCAGAAAATCGCCGCTGTCTTCGGGCACATCGGCGGGCGCCAGGAGTTTGCGCAGCTGGTTGATCTTGCGCTCGTAGGCCTGATCGCTGCGGCCGCCCTCCTTGTAGCGCCAGTGAGCGGCCACGCCGAGTTCGGAGTTGGCGTGCATCTCGTGCGTTCTAATCTGGATTTCCACCGGCTGATCTCCGGGACCCACGACGGCCGTGTGAATCGACCGATACAGGTTGTCCTTCGGGGTGGCGATGTAGTCGTCGAATTCGCCGGCGATGAAGGGCCACAGCGAGTGCACCACCCCCAAGGCCGCGTAGCATTCGGCCACGGTGCCCACGAGGACGCGCGCCGCGCGGATGTCCATGATCTCTTCGAACTCGAGCCGCTTCGCCTGCATCTTGCGCCAGATGCTGTAGATGTGTTTCGGCCGCCCGTCGACCGTGGCCGGGATGCCCGCGGCACGTAGTTCCCGTTGCAGCAGCGATTTCAAGTCATCGATGTAGGTCTCTCGCGCGGTGCGGCGCACGTTCAAGGCCGATGCAATCTGCTTGTACTCCACCGGCTGCAGGTAGCGAAAGGTCAGATCCTCGAGTTCCCACTTGAGCTGCCAGACGCCGAGTCGGTTGGCGAGGGGTGCGTAAACCTCGCGGGTCTCGATCGCGTACCGGCGTTGCGTGGCGTCGTCCAAACGCTTCGCCGAGCGCATCTTCTGCAGCTGTTCGGCCAGCCGCACCACGACCAGACGCACGTCGCCGATGACGGCGAGCAGCATTTTGCGCAAGGCTTCGGCCTGCCCGGCCTCGAGGCCGCGCTCCGGCGTCCAGTCGGGCGGCAGGCCGAAACGGCCAAGCTGGCTCAAGCTGCGTGCGAGCCGCGTGGGCTCCGGCCCGAAGTGCCGCTCCGCCGCCTCGCGAGCCAGATGCTTGCCGTCGATCAGCGGATAGAGCAGCGCGGCCACCACCACGTCGTCGTCGGCGTCGAGCGTGCGCACGATCTCGCCGGTCTCGAGCGCGGCGGCACGCACGGACTCCGCATCGGCTGGCAATTCGAGACCACGCAAGCAGGCAAAGGCCGCGATCAGCCGGTCGCTCGCCGTCCGGGTCGTTGCCGTGGTTTCCATGCGGTATCATAACCGCCCATGCCACTTCCCATGACCATCCGCGTGCTTGGCATCGACCCCGGATCGCAGTGCACGGGTTTTGGCCTCGTCGATGTGGTTGGCGCGCGCCTTACCTACGTGGCAAGCGGTGTGATCCGCACCGGTCAGGGCGAATTCGCCGCGCGGCTGTGTGAAATCTTTCGCTGCGTGAAAACCGTGGTGGACCAGTATCAGCCGCAGGAGGTCGCCATCGAGCGCGTGTTCGTGAATCGCAATCCGGACAGCGCCTTGAAGCTCGGTCAGGCGCGCGGTGCCGCGATCTGCGCCACCGCCGATGCCAACGTCACACTGTTCGAATACGCCACTCGGCAGATCAAGCAAGCCGTGGTCGGCACGGGCAGCGCCGAGAAGGCTCAGGTGCAGCTGATGATGAAAAGCATCTTGAAGCTCGACGGCGCGCTGGCGGCGGATGCCGCCGATGCGCTGGCCGCCGCGGTCTGCCATGCGCTGCGCGGTACGGTCCGCACCTCGCTGCTGCGCGCGGCCGCGCGATGATCGGGTTCCTGAAAGGTCGCTTGGCGGTCAAGCAGCCGCCGTTGTTAATGGTGGACGTCAACGGCGTCGGTTATGAATTGGAAGCGCCCATGTCGACGTTCTACGGACTCCCGGCGACCGGCGAACCGGTGGCCGTGTTCACGCATCTGGTGGTGCGCGAGGATGCGCACATCTTGTTCGGATTCGGCTCCGACGGCGAGCGGCGACTGTTCCGCAGCCTCATCAAGATCTCCGGCGTCGGCCCGAAGATCGCGCTCGGCATCCTGTCGGGGGCCAGTGTCGAGGATTTCCTTCGCATCGTCGAGGCGGAGGACGTGACCATGCTGACACGCATACCCGGCATCGGCCGGAAGACCGCCGAGCGGGTGATCATCGAGATGCGCGGCAGCGTGCAAAAGCTCTCCTCACCCAGCCTGGGTGACGGCAAGACCGCGGCCGGTTTGGCGGCCCCGCCGACGCCGCAGAGCGAAGCCTTCAGCGCGTTGATCGCCTTGGGTTACAAGCCCCCGGAGGTGACGCGGCTGCTCAAGTCGGCGGACGAGCCGGGCCTCTCGACCACCGAAATCATCCGCCGCGCCTTGAAGTCGGCGGTCAAGACCTAGCGGCCATGGGCATCGAGCAGGATCGAATCATTGCGAGCGGGGCCGTCCGGGCGGACGACGTGGTCGACCGGGCGGTGCGGCCGAAGAGTCTGGCGGATTACGTCGGTCAACCGAACGTGAAGAACCAGATGGAGATCTTCATTCAGGCGGCACGCCAGCGCGGTGAGGCGCTCGACCACGTGTTGATCTTCGGACCACCCGGGCTCGGCAAGACTACGCTCGCGAACATCATCGCCAACGAACTCAAGGTGAATCTGCGACAGACCTCCGGCCCGGTTCTGGAGCGGCCCGGGGATCTCGCGGCCCTGCTGACCAACTTGGAGCCGCGCGACGTGTTGTTCGTCGATGAGATCCATCGTTTGAGTCCGGTGGTCGAGGAGGTGCTGTATCCCGCCATGGAGGATTCGCAGCTCGACCTCATGATCGGCGAGGGCCCCGGAGCGCGCTCGATCAAGCTCGATCTGCCGCCGTTCACGCTGGTGGGGGCCACCACGCGCGCCGGCTTGCTGACCTCGCCGTTGCGCGATCGGTTCGGCATCGTGCAGCGGCTGGAGTTCTATTCCACCGAGGAGTTGACCAAGATCGTCATCCGCAGCGCCTCGATCTTGAAACTGCAGCTGCAGGCGGATGGTGCGGATCGGATTGCGGAACGGTCGCGCGGCACGCCGCGAATCGCCAATCGATTGTTGCGCCGGGTGCGCGATTACGCCGAGGTGAAGGCCGACGGCCGGATCAGCGGCACGGTCGCCCAGGCCGCACTCGACATGCTGGAGGTCGATCCGCAAGGTTTCGACATGCTCGATCGCAAGCTGCTGCTCACCGTCATCGAGAAATTCGAGGGCGGGCCGGTCGGCGTCGACAGCCTGGCGGCCGCCATGAGCGAGGAGCGCGGCACCATCGAGGACGTCATCGAGCCGTTTCTCATCCAGCAAGGTTTCCTGATGCGCACAGCGCGCGGGCGCATCGCCACCCGTACGGCCTACGCTCATTTCGGATTGAAGGCGCCGACCGTGGAGCGCGACTTGAACCTGCCGCTGTTCCGGGATGGGGTTTGAGGCATCGTTGATTGCCTGTCCACATCGACCACCGTGTCCGGGCTGCCCGCGGTTCGGCGAGCCTGATCTCGCGCCCGCGGCACGGGCGGCGCTCGATGGCTTGGCGCGCGTTCATGACCTCCCGCCGGTGGCCGTGATCGGCGGGCCGACCGCCGGGTTTCGACTGCGCGCGCGGCTCGCGATCCGCGGCCGGGTGAACTCGCCGAAGGTCGGGCTGTTCGAACTCGGCAGCCACCGGGTGGTGCATAATCCCACGTGCAGCGTGCATCATCCGTTGATCAACCGCGTCGCCGCGATTGTGCGGCGGGCACTGGTCGATGCCGGGGTGGCCCCTTACTCGGACAAGGCGCACTTGGGTGTCGCGCGCTATTTGCAGGTGGTGGTCGAGCGCAGCTCGCAAACCGCGCAAGTTGTCCTCGTCGGCAATGTCACGACGCCCGAACCGCTATCAGCGTGCTTTCAATTGATCCGCGAGCGCCTCGGCGGCGAACTTCACAGCCTCTGGTTCAATGCCCAATGCGAGCGCAGCAACACCATTCTCGGCCCTGAGTTC
>Ga0116230_10007176_pt1 | contig 11000 bp, 8 predicted proteins | sample S1TSphfallax_3_FD_88678 | JGI IMG/M metagenome (GOLD analysis project Ga0116230, IMG submission 88678) | Host-associated microbial communities from peat moss isolated from Minnesota, USA - S1T2_Fd - Sphagnum fallax MG | ecosystem: Host-associated > Plants > Peat moss > Unclassified | place: USA...
AATTATTAATCTTAAAACAAAATTTATGAAAATTTTTTGATGAATTTTTTTGAGATGATGTTAATTGATTATACACATTTAAAAAACACTCACAATTTGAAAGTTGTGAAATTTGAAATTTTGAAAAATTAAAAATTTATTGAACAAATTTTTTAAATCTCAAAAGTCGTTTACCACATATAAATGGGGTGTAATGTACATGACATCTAAAATAAAGTTGTATTTTATGAAAAAATAGAATAAAATATTAAATAATTAACATATTTTCACACAATTTGAAATTAAAATATTTTTTCAAAACGAAACATAGAATTTGGTAGATTCTATATTTTTTTCAAAATCTTAGTTATCCATGAAAAGTTAATACAAAAAATGTGATATATTGAAAAAATTATACATATTTTTTGTAATATATTGCAAAAGATTTCATCCCAAAAGTCCTTTTTATGAGAAAGTGAAAATGACCACAAAAAAACTACAATCTTTAAGTCCATCACCATTGTCTCATTTGATTGTGATCACACCCGAATTTTGTTTTGAAGAACTAACCTTGAAGTTTTTTTTCCAAAAAACCGAAACCAATTGAATTTATCTTTTAAGTAGCAATACCCGACCTATATTATAGAATGTACCTAGGTACATTCTATTATGTAATGGTTTTGATGACTCTTAAAATGGGCATGTGGATTTTGAACAATGGTTATGTTAGGTTAGCCCCTTGAGAAGACCTATCCATTATGCCTTTGTAAATGGTCCTAAAAAGAGCTAGAAAAGACCTAGTTGAAAAGCATTGTGTGTTTGTAAAAAACTTTGTGTCATGTTGTGTTGTTTCAATTTGCCACAAGATTACATGTTAAAACCACAAATGTGAAATCAAGATGGTCTGGTACTTTGTGATTATACTTTCAAAACTATTCATCTTCAATGTTGTGTTTTTATACATGTTTGGCCAGATTTGACACAACAGATGTTTAGATGCTTTTGTGGAATTTACATTTGCAATGAATTACAATTATATTACTTCAGTTTGTTGTTGTTGTGTTCATCTTCAATTTATATATGTATCAATCAAATCAACTTTTAAGCAAGATCTCTATAGATTGAAAAAGAACATGGCTTTTTATGTATGTGAAGTTGGTTGTAACTTGCCAATTGATAATTAGAGCTTGGGGATGATATCTCATGTTGTGATTGTTTGAATGCAAAAATGCTCAATTTGAACATTGGGGCTTAGTTTGTTTGGTTGATCCAACCCCAACCCCAATTTGGATTTAAGGGTATTGTACTATTGTTGATCCTATGTAGCCTAAAAGAAGAGGTTGCAAAAATTCATTCCAGTTTGCAAAAAATAATTTAGATGAAATTGTCCAACTTCAGCCTGGCAGGGAAATAGTTGTAAAGTGCAGAAAGGGATAATCCAGTCCCAATAATCAATTTTTCTGCTGTCAACAATGATCAGTTTTCTAACACCTTCAGTAAGAATATAGCAGACATGGAACAACCAGGGATTTTGCTTCAACTACATCAATCCTTCAAGGAGCCTTCACACCGCAAGCTTCAGACTGTTCTTGACTCGCCATACCTGCAACTGATGATCAGGTCAAATAATTCAAAGGTGCAAACTCTTTAAGTTCCATAAGGAAAACTAGCGAGAACAGGCACTAGAGATCTCTGTCATGTCAGATCTCATTCGCATCACAAGGTAAACTCTGAATGAATTGGATAAGGGGGCATAATCCCCTTATTCTCTAGGGTAGAAGATGATCTGTTGGTTGAACAGCTATGCAGAAGGCAATGTGAAAGAGAGAACCTGGCACTTAAGGCTTCAGTTTCTTCTCACTCTTGGGTAAAACCAGGGTTAAGAAAACACACATGACTTGAAGTTATTGCAATCGTTCAAATGACATTCATAATCATTCCTCCATTGATTACAACCAGCATGACTATCCTCCACATGACTATACACTTTCCCAAAAATTTGGGGGAAGTGGGCCCAGCCCACAGTATTCCTGAGTATATCTTACAAAAAATAGTGAACAATATAGGCCACCTGCAAACCAAGAGGGTGGCTCAAGTAATGGCGAAATTTAAGTGTCAACTAATCAAATCCAAGCTAAGCCCTGATCATTCACCGGTTGTGGTCTTCCTCTTGTTGGTGTAGGAGGCCTTTGCACATTCAGTTCGTAGTATACACCACACAAATACAACTTGTTAAAACAAAACACACAAACAGTGAAAACTACATGACAAATGTAGCAAAAGCTTTCAAGCTGGAGAATGTACTATGGAATAGTCAAGCCCCTGCCCATCATGTTTGGTAAGGCACAAGATGAGCCCATTAAGGTGAACTAGATGATGCACCCAACATAATGGGCAAGGGCAAGACCATTCTGAAATATTAAGGTCTATGGTGGCAGATTCAATGATTTTTTTATAAAAAAAGTATGTTCAACAGACACATTTTGGTCACTATTATGGATGAACAATCATCACTGGAAGACTATATCATATAATGTGGCCAAGAAAATGACAGAATATGCCACCACAGAAATTACTGTAGAGATTGGAAACAATCCAAAGACCTAGCCATCTGGTATAAGTAACAATGATAACTTTGGTTTCCACAATACACCAGAAGACCATATATGTCATATACCTGCATCCATGTCTCTTCAAGGTGGTGCTCAGGTGATGACTCAGGGGATGTAAAGGCAGGTGGAATGGGATGGATTAATTTGGGCACCACAACCAAGTCCCTTCCAAGGACCAAAATTGCTCCTGCATTGTTGGCCGTTCCTTCAACCCACCAGAAGCTTGTCTTGTTACTTGACTGCAAATATTTCTTCAATCCTTGAAGTGAAAGTTAGGACTGAGGCCAAAATACATTCAGGTTTAGATATATTGACTTCAGACTTCAACTCTCAAAGTTCTAATCAATTTCTTGAGCTTTGGACAATTGCAATCTTGACACAACAAAGAGAAACTATTGCTGGACTGTATGAACTGTGGAGCAACAGGAAGAAACTGAGGTAAGGGGCAAACTTCTCCATACTTACCACAATAATTTGTAGCAGAAAATAATGTAATCAAGTGACCTTGAGCAAAGCGCTCAAAACCATTTATCACACACTCATGTGCTCTGATTATAAGCTGGAGATCATTATTTTTGCAAAGTCCATGACTCTGTCTGGCTGCACAACCAGACAGAAAAGAATCTCACAGAAATTAAAATAACATAATTTCTACCCATGTAAACCCGACAAACACAAATGGTGAGTGCCTGAGAGAATTGCATACTCATAACACAAGCTTACCCCAAAAGTTACTAAGCCTGGACCACGGGCATATGGACGCAGACCCTCAACACTGTCATCTTCTGTTGGATCAGACCCATTACACAGTCATCATGTTGCACCTGTTAGAAAGTTTAGCAAAGAGGAAGTAGCTACAAATTGTCTTAAACCTTCTCCCTCCTTTGAAACTGTTCTCCTCATGTATGATTCTACCTTCAACTCATAAAGCAGCAGGAGAAAAATCTATACCAGAGAAGATCCATGAGCACAACAGAGCCAGCCTCCATTGTTATGGGGAGTTGCAAAGCTTCAATTTGTTGTACATGATTGATTGACCTTCCAATTCCACCATGCATGCAGATAATTTTCTTCTCTATCAGAGCAGCAAGCGGCAACCAGTTGAAAAGTTGATTGATGCATTGCCATGCCCATATGCCAGCACACTCCCCCTGCATATTACCCCATTCATAATCCCAACTCTCAAACAAATGTCGTCACAACAGAAGCCATCAGGAATGCTACAAGTGATATCAAGTCTGACAGTCAAAAAGTACTACAATAAGTCTCAGTGATTGAGCAGTGCTCTATGATATCAACCAATTGCCATGTAAAGAAGAAGTACAAACCATGCGTTCTATGCACTCAATGCGAAACCCAAAAAGTGCGCCGATGTCTGTAGCTTCATGATTGCCAAGAATCAAATGCACATTCATGGGATATTCAATCTGCCAAAAGAATGAGATAACTTCAGTAAGCAAGTTTCTGCTAAAAAGTCATGTAACAATGCTGACTCTGAATGAAGAATCTTTGAGCTGCACATGTTAAAAGGCAAAATATGAATGGACTGTAGAAAAAGCAACAATCTTTAAAATCATGATTCTAGGTTTTTCAGACAACTTGCCATTACTACTGACTGTGTGCAGGTCTACTCCAAAATGGCACAAGCAACACATTACCTTGAATGCAAGTAGCAAACTGATGGTTTCTAGACTGTGTTGCCCTCGGTCCACATAATCCCCCAGGAAAAGATAGTCAATATATCTGTACCAATTGCTACCAGTATAAGGAACTGCCATCATTCACAATAGATTTTTTATCTTCAGCTCATACCACAAAATCAGTGTGAACACAGAGGAACCCTACACTCTACAACCTCCAGATACACTTAAAATTTCCTTGCACCATGATCATGAACAAACTTGGTTCATTCCAAAAATCTGCACCACATGGGACAATGACCTAAATTCGAGCTACAAGAAGCCAGAGTACCACATTCGCCCATGTCTATGAGTCTTTTGTGCTTCCAAAAAGGGGTGCCTCATATGGAACTAAAAGACACTGAAATGGTGACATTAGGAACTTCAGATACCTCCGCAATACTGGAGGATTCCATAATCTTCTGGAAAATCCATGTAATGCCAGGAGCTTACGTGATGTCGCCTGCTGTTGAAGGAGACCCATATTCATCAAACAAACACATCAAATCACCAAATTGTCCATGAAGGTCACCAAAAATCTTGACAGGTGCCCTTATTTGCAGTACACTTGATTCCTGAGCAAATAAACGCTCAGAAGCCTCACAAAGCTCAGCAATTTCATTAGAACCCAAAAAGAATTGCTGCTTCACCGGTGGTTTCCAGCCCCGAGGCTTTAACAAATATGAGAGTACCTGCAGGCACCACTCATGGCTAGCCTTATATAAGCTGCACTAGAGAATAAAGTACCACATTAACAGATAAACAATTTCCTTCCATCTAATAAGCATGCCAAGCATACCATCTTGGTTAGTTCCAATGGTTGCTGTCAGAGAGTCTCAGCTCACAAAAGGAATGTAATAGGGGTTGGGAGCACATTTTGGCAAACATAGGATACACACCTTTTTATGCACACCACTTATGGACATTTGATGGTCAAGAAGACACCTTGCTTGAGAGATGCTATCTGGAGCTCCATAACTGACACATTGGCATTCATTCTCAAACTGGTCAAGAGAAAGCTGCCTTACCAAGCCACCAGAGGCACCCCCAGATTCTGCTGCCACCACTACCTGCACTATTCCAGTAGAGCTTTCACATCTACTGCCACAACAAAATGCCTACATTCTTTGACCATTAAAGAACAGGAGACAACATTTACTAAATGGATGATCTGTCCAGAGACTGTTCAGATCCTTGTCTGATGCATGTACCTTGTTTGAATGTTGAGCTATGACTTGATACTTGTAGTGTTTCCAAACAACATGACCCATAAAGGATTGGATGGATGAGGAAGAGATCCTGAAAACGCTGTGAAATAATGTGCAATTCAACAAATGGCCCCAAAACATGAGCCAACATTCCTGCAGAACCCCTTAGATAGCTGATTATGAAGCAGGTTCTAGTTGCATACCACTCTATGATGCAGCCTGACACCTGTTGGAGGTGTATGGTTCAAAGCACCAGCATTGGATGCTCTATTGAGTGCGATCAGAGGTACTGAAGATGGAGATGGAGGTGGCTTTCCACTAGACCTTGCATCAGCCCTACAGTCTCTATCAGTACTGTACTTCTCATCCGCATCCCCAGAGCTCTCACGAGCTGCTGCTGCTCTTGCTTCAGCTGCTGCAAGGGCTGCACTCATAGCTTCTGCTTCTGCAGCTGAGGCCTGCACCAGTGACTCCACCCCTTTTGCATTCCTGCCAACCACACTCTTCTCAGTGCTACTTACTATTTGCTCACCATATGTAGACAAAAGATCCTGTGTGTATGATCAATAAAACCTACCCAGGTTTAATATGAGAGCTAAAGAAAGGCCAGCAAGACTAGCACATACCCATGTGCATAAGAGAGAGCATTTCCACTGCTGATATCCATGTTTGAGTCACCATTTACATGTGCAGCTACTGGACATGTCATGACCACAGCCCTAGCTGATGCTGTCACCTCTGATGGAGGATGCTTGCTCCCTTCATGGAGCTTGGCCCCTGGACTAGTTGATCTGGGTAACAATGGATTTGCTGCAGCAACCTGAGACATGGCTGATGTAGTCTCAGCAGATGCCAAATCTTCAGCTACCAACAGATCACCCAAGAGAACTCCTGTCACCATTCATGATATTATGTACCATGGAACATGATATTATTTAGTTTTTGAATTATGGACTTGTGATATTTGATATGAAATTTTAAACATGAATATATTTATTTATAGGTTATGTTTTATAATAATTGGCAATATGTTTAAATATATTATAACTTATGGTATAAATATGATATATTATTAAGCCTTTTAATTTTGTATTTATAATTATATTTTAAATAATTCCTATTGCATGCAAGTATTGTATTTTGTGGAAATGATGCCCCTAAATAATAGATGATGAAGGACTAAGTTTTTACAATACTTGCATAATAAACACTTATTAACTAAAAGGGGGCTTTTGGTGAGGGTACACAATATAGATTTATGTAAGTATTGTCATAAGCTTATTATGGTAGACTAATAGTATTACATTACATAAATAAAGGCAAAATTACCTTAATGATCACCCTAAAGATGATTACAAACAATGTAGGTATTGCAAATTAGGATTTAGAAAATTTGGGGCATGCCCATAGTTAATGCTTACACCTAAAGATGAAAGTATTGTTAGTTGGTTCTATTTTTTTAAATAGATATCTTTTGGATATTTCCTATTGTTTTTTATACATTAAATGCAGGTATTGTATTTGGTAGACAATATGTACTTAAATAACCTTAGATGATGAGGGAACAATTTTTTGCATTATTAAATCAAGGGGGCTGCATACATAACATAGATTAATGTAGGTATTGCAATTTAGGGTTGGGACATGCATTTGGGATCTAACATAAGGTGATAAGGTACAATATTGTAAATTGAAAACATTAACCCTCATCTAAAAACTTAATAATTTCATACAAAAAAAACCTTAAATGTAATATTGGTAATTTGTTTTGGCATAAACCATAAATTATGTAAGCATTACAATCTAATGGATGCATAGGTTTCAATTTGAAAAACTAAACAAGCCTATACAATGAACCCTTAAATGTTGAACTCAAACCTTTGCATCCAACAAAAATCCTTAAATTGACCCTAAATTAAATAAACACAAAAAGAATTGGTTGCATAATTTTAATGATGGAATTTAGCAAATTTTTTTTAACTAAGTGTTAACCCTAATATAAATGTTAAGAAAAAGGTTACCTTACACCTTAAAATAATTAATGACAAAAAGGCGGGCTTAATTTCCCTAAACCTTAAACCCAATGTATTCCCTATTTATTTGAAACATATATTAGAAAAAAAATTTAAATTAGGGTAATGTAACATGAATATGAGTTGGTTAATATGCGCTTATTGCAATTTGAAACATTTTATGGAAAACCTAACCATAAAAAAAAGAAGACCGAAAGTTTGCAATACCCACATAGACAAACTAGTTTATGCATCAAGGGGTCCTTCATGAAAGTGAGCAATGTAATTGTATACAAATATTTTTTAAAAAATTCCCTTAAAGTTATTGTGTAGGTATTTCATGATAAGGATAGTAAAGGTATTGCTTAAATGCTCTAGCATGGCCATAGAATGTGTTAACCATATTAGATGAGGGTACTACTCATTTGGTTTATAATAGATGTAATCCATTCGTGGTGGATGTGAGTATTGTGTGCAACATGGCATAAGATGATCCCAAAATCTACAAATCCCAAAATTAGAGGTCAAAATTAAAACAAATAAACTGATACAAAACTCTTCAAGTAACCACATTACAAAAAAGATGGTGACAAAAATATATCATACTAAGTTAATCTATAATGGCTTGATACAAAAATGGTGCATAGGTGCACTAAAGCTATATCTATGTTTAATCCTCCTTCAAGGATGAACTAGAAATAATGCCCATATTGGTGTGATATTTTGCTGCAACTTCTATAATTTTTGTTACATGATGATGAGTAAATAGTTGATGATGTTTGAGTGCAAGTTGAATTGCATCTGCAACAAAATATTCTTTTGTTGTGCCCCGAAGGCTAACACAAAAAAATTAAAATACAAATTAGATTCCAATGTTAAGATGGAAACAATGTTTTTAAAATATATATAAGTATGGAAATATGCCACCTGTGAATGATTTTGGAATTGTGATACTTGGACATTGCATCCATTTCTTTGGCTCGGTTGCGCTTATTAGACTCCAATGTCCAACTTCGAACGCCCCATGCAACTTTTAGAAGTTTTGCATAGGTAAATCTACTTGCCCAAAATTGTCTCAACAAGGGTTTCATTCTTTTCAAAGCACATTCGTGCAATTTGTGTGATGAACTTCACCCCCCATGCCAAAATAACAATGATACCCAACAAAATCTTGGAAGTTAAACATAACAAAAGGGCCACTTAACTTGTTCCATTTGTTGTGCTTGGGTTTGAAATTCATCCCACTCTAATGTCATTTTCTTCTTCATTCAGTAAAGGGCCTTCTTCTCATTTCGCTTTTGCCTTGCATGCAAGATGGGTGAAAGCATGAAAAAAGAACTAATCACGCCAAGGTTAAAGTCCTTTCCAAGGACTACATTTTCCATGTGGCAATTTTCTATTTGGTTATATTACATTTTTCACACAAATTTTTAAACTAAATATCAATTTTGAAGCTAAATATGACATTTAATATGATTAAAACTCAAAAAAAATTGCATCAAGCCTTACATTATAGTCAAATCTATAACTTTTATTTGAACCATGATTACAAATTCAAAATTATAATAGTGTTAAAGGACATTCAAATATTTAAAATCTAAAAATGCATATATATATATTTGAATGTTTTGATCACATGGTTCCCTTTTTGTGGAATATATTAAAGTTCACAAAAAAATTAAAATGATTTGGTGAACATTTGATAAAGGAAAAAGACTTTTGATTTTTAAAAAACCACATTTCCACATGTTTTTCTTGAGTGTTTTAAACATATAAAAGTACTCTTGAAACATGGTGAATTTTCATGAAAATTCTATAGTTGCAACTTCGAAAGTATAAAAATTTATTTCTAAAATAAAACATTTTTTTAATATCTAGTGTTCCCATAGTGATTTAATTTTTTTTCAAAAAACATTTTTTTCAAGATTGTCCACACATTGCTTGGCTATTTTTTTCCTACTTTCACATGGTTACTCAAACTATGAACGTTCATAGAATAATGGTCTTGTTGCCTAGGTCCCCAAGGGTGAGTAGAAGGACGGCCAAATTTACCTACCTTGAAATGAAGCCCATGTTTGTTGTCGAAATGGTGACAAAATAACCATTTAACCACATAATTATTGATGCATCCATTGATCTTGCAAACCCACCTTAACCCCTCATGGACCCAATCCACATCTTCCACGACATGCTTCGGTGCTACTTTTCCATAATCACTTTCATGTGAAGCCACCTCAACCCCTACAAAATTGTAAATAGACCAACAAGTTGAATGAAAAAAAAACAAATCCCTAGCTCCTTGTTGTTGTTTGTAGCTTATGAAAAAAATAAAAATGATGACAAGCAAGGGGCTCAACATCATCTACACTTAGTTGAACAAAAGACAAGAAGGGGACAACAAGTCGGGGGTTCGTCATTGTCCTCTGGAACTAATGAAGTAAGTATCCAAAAAGGACGATGAGTTGGGGGCTCATTGTCAACTTTTAGAATTGATGAAGCAAGTATCCAAAGAGGACAATGAGCTAGAAACTCATCGTTGTCTTCTGGAATTGATGAAGTAAATACTAAAAGACAATGATGACCTAGGGGTTCATCATCATCTTCTACAACTACTAAAAAGAAACAAAGTGATGACAATGACAAGCCCTTCTCATCGTTGTCTGCACCTTATAGAGAAAACACAAGAAAAAGATGACAAGCCCCTGGCTCATCATCATCTTCTGCAACTAGTCGACAAAAAACACTAGAAGTTGATCATGAGTTGGGGGCTCATTGTTGTCTTTTGTAACTACTAGAAAAAAAAAGTTACGATGACAAGCTTGGTGGCTTGTTGTTGTCTTTTGATCTTTTGTTGTGATGCCTTAAGCCTTAAACCAAAAAACTAACAACGAGCAACTTGGCTTGTCGTCCTTTTCTGATCGTGACACAAAAGAAATCAAAAGATGATGATGAACCAACTTGTTGTCATCTTTTACAAGCATAGCAAAAAAAAAACACTAATCAAAAAATCAAAAAATGTTAATAAGCCTTGGCTCCTCATCATCTTCTACACCACAACAAAAAAACAAGTTTTTTAAAAAACCTAGAAGAAAAATGTACCTACACTCCAACATGGTCGCTCCAAGAATGTTCATTGTAATAGCATTGCTCCATCAATGCTCATTCCATCAACGTTCATGCCAGCAATGTCATTCCAGCAATAATTGTTCCAACAACGGTCGGTTTAGCAATGATTGTTGTAGCAAGCTTTAGCTCTCTAAGCACAAATGACGTCAAAGGAGAGTCCAAACACTAATGAACTCTAAAAATAGGCAAATCAAATATGAACATTAACCTAAACCCAAATTGAAAATCTAGAAAAACCTTAAGTGTAGAAAAAAATGTAGAAGACATACCTTGTTTTTGTGTCTTGAAGATGTTGCACCTTTCGTTGCTTAGATCTTCAAGTTGCAACAACTACTTGTTCTTCTTTCCACTAAAACCTTAAACCTCATTCTTAATTTTCTCCCT
>Ga0116230_10007178_pt1 | contig 11000 bp, 3 predicted proteins | sample S1TSphfallax_3_FD_88678 | JGI IMG/M metagenome (GOLD analysis project Ga0116230, IMG submission 88678) | Host-associated microbial communities from peat moss isolated from Minnesota, USA - S1T2_Fd - Sphagnum fallax MG | ecosystem: Host-associated > Plants > Peat moss > Unclassified | place: USA...
GACATAATGGACCATCTTGGTTTATTATGATGTTTAAAGATTAAGAAAAATTGAATGGTTTAACAAGGATCATAATTGAAAATTTTATTAGATAGAACAAATAAAACACTAGTCAAGGCAAAAAAATATTCACAAAGAGAAAAGTAATACAAATCCCATTGACTTGGGAAGAGAGGGGAAATGTGTGTAAGTCTTCATGCAGTTGCAAAGTTCAATATAGATTCATCACCTTTTTCATATTTTGAAAAGGTGATGTCTAATGAAAATCAACTAGCTTTTATTTGGATGGCTAGATGGACCTCATCCAAGGAAATTTCATTGCATAGAAAGATTAATGTCCAATGCAAGAAAGGGATTAGAAATTAAAATAGTCCATAGTAGTTACAACCTTTAAGTTAACAATGTAAAAATAATGGAACAACCCATGGGAAGAAACTATGATGATAGTTCCCTAAGTTGACTGTATTTCCAAGTGATGAAGGGGATGTGACCTATTTACAAGGTGTTAAGATCCCATGCAAATATGTAAAAAATTGACCTTAAATTATCAAAACCATATTAAAGTTCTTTTATCTTTTTATCTTTTTTTTTTGGGTCAAACTTTGGCTCCAATTTTAGATTAAAAATATCTTTTCAAAAAAACATTCCTTTGATTTTGCATACATTTAAACATATGTTCCAAAGCTTAATTGGCATTAACATGAACATTAAAATCCAAATTAGTGTTGGGTAGTTATTGATTTTTGACATAGTTATCAAATCAACTATCAATAACCTACCATCAGTTATTCATTTTTTGGGATAACTAAATAATATTGAATTATCAAACCTAATAACTAACCTAGATGAATAGTTATCATCAATGCAAAAAAATTTAAATATATAATTTAAATTTAAATTTTTAAAAAGATGTAATTTATGGATAATTAACATGTTATTCAACAATTTTCAATTGATTATTTGATAACCTACTCTTATGCATAACCAATTATTTAAACCAATTTTTTTATATATTTATTTTGATAACTTGTGTGATTAAAAATACATATTTTCAAAAAACCTACATGATAATTATTGTAAGAAATAATAATGAACTAACCAACCAACCAACATTGGTCCAAATTGGGTTTTTAAATTGCTCCAAGATCTAACCTTTGCTTAATTTGAAATTAATATAATGAGCATGGAATACCCAAATGCATTTTAAACATAATGTACTTAGTCTTTTCATTGTTTATATGTAGGATGTTTTTAAAGACTTGGAATGATTTGAAAATGAAAATTTTAGGGATTTTTTTCTCATGTACCCCTTTATATTATAGTATAATACAACATCTTTTTGGGTTGTGAAAATTAAAACAATTTTAAAATCAATTTGTAAATCATAATTTAGAAAACGTTTTGCTTTTAAAGATTCAAATTAAGGGCAAGTGGCTTCTTATACCCAATTTAGATCCATTAATTTTTTGAATGTGGATGACATATTGCTTTCAATCATTTTTTTAACACATTCGATCCAATGTGAAGGCATGGGAAATTGATGAAAAAATACATTTCACACATTGTTTTAGTTCATTATATTGACAACAGGATGTGCTTTCATCATTTTAAAAGATGTTCCACATTGCCAAAAATAAAAACTTATAATAAACAAGGAATTATTTGTTGTGTGAAGTTGTACAAGATTCAAAAGCACGTCAAAATGTAGGACCTTGAAATAAATGAATAATTAATTACCACAACATTTGCACTCCTTGCCATCAAAATGTTAATAATTTCTATGCATTTTTTTTATCTTGCTCTTTTTAAACAATTTGCATATCCACAACAAATGACACGATAAAAGTAGATTGAGAACATCTTTTAAAAAAGAAATACCAAGAACCCAATTTATAATTGTTGATGTGATTATGTGGTGTGATTAGTATGTGTCAGTTAAAAAGTTAGCTCATGTCAATCATAGTCAATCACACCCAAAGATAGATGATAAACAAGTTATTTTTCAATTATTGTATGTATTGTTGAGCTTAAATGTTAAGTTGTAGTTGTAGGTGCAACTATCTATTGTGATTGAATAAATAGGTGATGAAAAATGAACTTTTGTCATCCAAATTGGTTACATTCAACAAAAGATGATAGATAGGTGATAGATGGCTTGAGATTGGTAAAGGTAAGTAGGTAGATAATATGTAGGTACATGGGTAGGTAGGTAGATAAGTTGGTGATAGGTAGCTTGGAGGTTAATAATAGGTAGGTAGGTAAGTATATATTTTGGGGTTTTGTAATACATAGGTTCCAATTGGTTAATAAACATCCTATTTTAACCTACATACAACATACCAATTTATTGCCTATATATATCTTCCTACCTATTTCATAGTAAATAATATTTTGAAATATGTGTAATAAATATGTTGACAAACAATGTTCAACAAGTTGAGAAGAAATATTACTTTGTGAAGTTGTGGGGCATTCATTAAGGGATTGGTGTCTCAACATGAAGCTGAAAGTTCATTTCATTATATCTATTCACATGCCTAGAGGGCTAGGCAATGTAAGTAAGCAATGTAAATAGCCAAGGGAAACTATTTCCATTGTTTTCCAAATGATGTGCAAAAAGATATACAATGCAACTTATTGAAGAAAAGTAAAAACTATAATTTACTTAAATATAAATAGGGTCCTTGAAACTGGATTATGAAATTATAAATTTAATAGGTATTTTTAAAATATTTTATGACCTCGTAGCATACCAAAACATATTCTTTTATTTCATGTGTTCCATAAATAAATATATATATATATAGAATTACTTCCCCAAGGTAGGTAAATTAGACAACCCATGTTAACTAAGTAGGTAGGCATGTTAGGCTAGGTAAGCTAAATTACTACCAACCTATGTATTTTTTGCCCACATAATATTTATGCATGTCTACATCACAAATGCCCTTAACTAGAATGGTGGACATGTGGCATCATTTAGTTGGACAAATTGTAATTGTAAAAGTAGTCACATCTAGTTAGTGTCATATTAGACAAATGATTATCCAAAGCAATGGATGAAAAATTGGCTTTATTATAGGAGATATGCAACTATCATAATGATTGGGTGTTAGATGATGCCTTTTGCCACTTGCTTAAAGCAACTATGAGGTTAAATTTGCAATTGCATGTGTCAAAATTTGTAACTAAAATGCAATGGTAAATTTACAAAAACAATATTTTAAGGAACACAATAGGTATAATAATACCTAATATTAATAATTATATAATGAATAACTCATTTCTGAAAGTGAACATATGATTTTAAATAGGCAAATAGTTCGAAGGTTGACCACAAGTGATGCATATCTAAGTTGTGAAAGTGGTATAGGGCTAAAAAACTAATTCAATCTTGTTTTGCAACAAAATTCAAACCATGTTGGGTAGTTCTTAAGTTCCAAGACGACCTTTTGGACAATTCTAGGTCTTAAAATTAGAATAGAACTAAAACAAGTCCTTTGTAAAATTTAAGACCCAATTTTGGTGCCATTTTTTTCATTTAAAAGGTGGTTTCAATTTTTTTTCTTTTTTAATTTTAAAATTAGTTCAATCCAAATTTTTGATTACATAACCTTTAGGTCAAGTTCCAATATGCAAAACAACAAAATTTTGAATGCGAAAGATTGGAACTTTTATTTCAAGAAAAAAATGATTATTACAAAAGTTTGAAAATGTCAAATTAATACAAACTACCTTATTTCTACACTCTAAACCACACTAGATGTTCCAAGATTCAAAACATCGAATACAACAAAGTGAAAACCCAATATTTTATTTTTGGAAAGACCCCCAAAATTTATATATTGTCCTCTTTGGTAAGTAGCCAAATTTGGCTAGGTCTTATTTTCGATGGTCATTAAACCACCTACTTCACAAAAGTGGAAAAGAAAAAACCATGGTCTAAATATGGAAAAAAATGAACAAGACAATTGAAGACAATATTAAAAAGTGCATATTTTCATTTCAAACATTGTGACAATTCAATCGTTAAGTTCACATTTTTCCTTGATGTGCAAGGTTCAGGTCTTATTAGGCCCCTATCCACTTTGGATTCAAAACTAGATATATATATTTAATTTTTATGTTTTTAATTTTTTCAAACTAGTTTGATTCCACCTTCCAATTCTTTTCAATATTAGAATCAAACAAGGGTATGGTTCCACCCAATTCCAAAAGTAGCTCCTCGTAAGCCAATTCCAATTCAACCTAGTTTCCAAATTGGGACCCAATTCTATTTTGGTTCCTTGGAATTAGATCAAAATTGTCCCCAACTAACTTGTTAACTTGGGTATGTCCCATCCAACATTAATATGAACCCAACGTGCACTCCCTAACTACAACAAAGATGGTGTGAGAACTTTGGGATGGGATTAAGATGAATTCACAAGCACAAATTCAAAGTGAAATCAATGTGCACCAACTTAAAAAATGAATGGTTACTACAAATTGAAACCAAAATGGGGCTTGGATGAGCGTGAACAACCCAACTCACAAAACACACCATGGAAAGAGTTGATCACTTTCCTTCCTATAATATATTTTATGATTAGTGATAGTGGTTACATCAAAGTGGCAAAAAGTCTTGGGATTTTTATATGAAGTTTTGAAAATTATTGATTTTGCCAATTTAAGAGTCCTACAACTTATGAGGTTTGATTGAGGATCTTTCAACTAAAACATTGTAGTCCTTTGGAAAAACCTTTCTTATAGCATATTGCAAACTCTAATCAAAGGTGTTTTGACCTGATTTATTTCCCAAATTTTAATGTTCCCTAGAATCAAACTAAAAAACTACCAATGTGACTACTCACCATTCTTTTAGCCATAACTTGCACTTCATGTCCAAATGGAAAATACGAACATAGTTTTTATATTTAAACTTCAAGGCCTTTCCAATAGTTTAAAGAAGGCCAAATTTTGACAAAGTTTATTATTTTCACTTTTGTTCCAAAAATACCATGGGACTCTAACTCCCAAAGTTGGAAAATGATTTGAAAGTGTTGGGACTCACTTTCCCACACTTGTGGGAATGTGTTTATATTGGGACATTATTAAAGCCCATTCCCCCTCTCATGCCTTAACCTTGAATGCAAGCCTAAGGCCATGGTCATGAAAACAAGTTTATATATAAATATTTATGGTTGTATGTTTTTTATGAGAGATGTCATTGTGCATTTGATCTTTATTTTTCCACATGACACAATTCCAAACATAAAAACAATTTTTAAAATGATGCAAGAGGTATGAAAACCAAGGGTGCCAAAAGGGACATCCATCACTTCAAGATGTCACTAAGGATGTACATAGATAACCCTAATCATTAAAAAAATAAAAATCATTTTTACATTCCTAAAGACATTTTTATTTTTTTAGTTCAAATTTACGTTGTAGCCATCATTCCAATTGTTGTACTTGATGTGCTAGTGTGTTGCCTAACATTATCCTCAACATGTAAACAAAAAAGTTTATGCCTCAACTTTGGTGCTCCGAGTGTTTTACTCTATGATCTTAATGTATTTATCTAACATGCACAGTGCATTAAAGGGTAGTTGTGTTCTCAACACTACCAAACATTCTCAACATGTTGTTGGGTGCTTTTAGCTTGTTGCCTAAACTTTTTAATACTACCCAATGTTTTTCAACACTTATTAACATTGCTTAACATTCCTAATGTTTTCCTAATTCATTAAGTTTTCCCAAACAAACACCACTATAATTTTTTTACTAAGTTTTTTGGTGAAAAAATAAATGACAAGCATTAAAAAGACTACCTTGTCAATCTAGACAAATCAATTTGGACCTATCAACGTGATTGAGTAGTCAATTTGGACCTTGTTGTTTCGACTAACAAAGTGATTAACTATTTGACTAATATAAAAAAAATTGATTGGGTCAAATTTATGCTTAAATTAAAATTATTATTTGGATTATTATTTTAAAATTTAATAGGTAAATAGATAAGTAGGTAGGTAGGTAGTAAATAGGTAGATAGATGAGTAGGTAGGTAAGTAGTAAATAGGTCTAGGTAAGTGGATATAATGCACTTAAGTAGGAAGGTGTTAACCTAGCCTAACCTACCTAACCTCATCAAACTACATTAATCTAACCTACCTCTCCTAGCCCTCTAAACATACACATAATTTGCAAGTGTAAAAAATTGAACCCCAAACCTTCACAATGGCAAACCAAGTCTTTACTAGTGGACTACACCATAAAAAATGTTCAACATTTGTCAAGTTTTATATTTTAGACAATCGTTTCACATCATTAACATAGTGATTAAACCTAAGCGACAACCAATGGTTAAACCTAATGTTTAAATCAAGTGCTTAAACTTGGTGGGTAAACTTAGTGGTTTAATTTAGTGGTTAAACATAATGACTAAACCTAATGGCTAAATTTTGGCTAAATTTCATTACTAAATTTAATGATTAAATCTAATGTTTAAACATAATGATTAAACCTTGATTAAACATAATGACTAAACTTAAATTAAATTTAGTGGCTCAATTTAGGTTAAATATAGTGGTTAAACTTAGGTTAAACCTAGTGACTAAACATAGTGGCTAAACATAGGTTAATCCTAGTGAATAAATTTAATGGTTCAACTTAGGCTATACCTAATGGCTAAACTTAAGCTAAACCTAGTGGGTAAATCTAATGACTTAACCTAAGTTATACTTAATGGATCAACTTAAGCTAAACCTAATGACCAAATATAATGGTTCAACTTATGTTAAACCTAATGCCAAACTTAATAGTTAAACATATTGGTTATACTTAATGCCTAAACTTAAGTTAAACTTATTGGTTAAATTTTGGATAAATCTAGTGGTTAAACCTAATGGTCACACCTAGTGGTTAGCTTTAGGTAGGTAAGTGGGTGGATAGGTAGGTAGGTAATATTTAAGTAGGTGGATAGATAAATGGGTAGGTTGTATGAAAGTGAAAAAATATAGGTAGGTAGGTAGGTGAAAATGTATAGGTAGATAAGTAGGTAAGTTGTAGGTGGGTGGGTGGGCAATAGGTGTGTGAGTGATTAGCTAAATAAATAGGTGGGTGAGTAGGTAGGAGGTAGATACATAAGGTAACAAACCATGTTACATTTTATTAATGGTCCTTGGCCATCTTTGACTATATGTTCCACTTGATTATATGTATCTATTCAAATGAACCATTATAGTCAAGTTGATTGATCAAAAATTGCGTGTCATTTAAGCCCCGAGCCTTTAGTCAAAATGTACATATCCATTAGTTAAAATTGACAAATTAATCAACTTGAACCTCATAAGAAAATCATGATTTGTGGTAAAGGAAAAAATCCTCCAAAAAGAATGCCCCACCTTGAACCTAAATGTTTTTTAAAACACCTAGATTGAGATGTCTTGATATGTTCACATTTCATTTTGAAACAACATTTTAGAACATGAAGTTGACAACCACGATGAAATTATTATGAACTTAAACACTAAAAAAATCACAAGCACAAACTTTTGATAAATTTCAATACATTGAAAGACTTAAATATGCATTTAATTATGCAATAGTATATCAATGTAAATATGAATACAAAACATTCCAAGTTACATAAATTTGATTTTTCATAATTTACAAAAATATTGCACAATCATAAATGGGTGAAAATCCTTTAAGTTGTACGACGGTCCACCTAGGACAAACAAGACCTAGTTTTTATTGCAATATTTTTTTCTTCATATTTTTATCCCCATCAAAATTAATGAATCACAAAGTGTTAAATATTTATAAGTACCATATTTTAGACCATTATAATTATAGACTCCATCATAATCATCCATAAATGTATCTTTAGATGGTAAAAAATATTAAAAATGACAATGTTGTAACAATATTTTTCTACACCTTAGAGAATTTGGACCTAAACATTAAGTTGAATGTAACGATAGGTCGCCAAGTCATATTTCAATTAATGTTGGTAAATGGGTCAAATTGTGTTGTTGGGGGTTATGTTGTTGTCATAATTCATCTTTTAAAAAGCCCATCAGTCAATGATCTTTCATAAGGAATTTATTAAATAAAATAGAAGAAAGAGATGAAAAGGATAATGGGGTGAAAGCACACTAAAGGTGATCCACCTTTCACCAAAAAAGGTGATGTATAATTAGTATTAAAAGACACAATAAGCTAAAATTTTGATGGCATCTTTTGGCTATTTGAAACACAAGTAAAAAAAATTTGGAATTTGCATGACAACATTTGGAACTCAAAATTTATTTTGATTCAAAATTAATCTAGATCCAATGACTAAATGAAGATGATTGCATAAAATTAATGCATAGTTTTTCAATGACCATAGGGCCAATACCAAACAATACCAAACAAAAGAAAATTGAAAAAATCATGCAATGCCCATTTATAAATCTTCTCCTCTTTGATATGGTAGTGGTTTTTTCCTTTTTTTAAAATATTATTTTGCATTTATTGCTAAACAAAGGCAACAAAACATAATTTTGAATGGAATTTCGTTCAAAAGCTTTAAATTTTTGAATTGTTGTAGATTTAATTGATGTATATCAATATCATACACCATAAAAACATTCACCCAAGAATTCCACCCACAACCCTACTTTTGAAGCATATATGCAAATTTTCAAACTTTGTGTTAGGTATTATTTTGTTGCAAATATTGTCAATATATTCAAGTTCTTGAATGTTTGTTGGATTTTTTCAAATAATTCATTAGATTAAGTTTTAAGCTAATCATATATACTTTTAAAAAGAAAAAATAATCCAAGATGTGATGTTCATATGTTGCCAAAAAACTTAATTGTAGAAAATTATACTTGTGACTACAATTTTTAAGAGGACTTAATGTGCTTTCATAAATTGTATTCATCTTATGGATCAAAAGTGGATGTACATAGATAAAATTCATTCATTGAATTCAAGCAATAAAAATAATCATATCACATAACTTACGTTTTAAAAAGTTTGTTTAAGGTTCTATGCAATGGATGTCATATGTCACAATTGATGTTCAAATGATTCATTGATATTAATTAAGACTCTTGATGTTGACTAACATTTTAGCATATAAATGTTTTATAATATAAAGTAAAACATTAGTTACATATGGAATCATGTAGTGAATGTTCAAGAACAATTATTTCTACCCACATTTGTAAGTATAATTGATTGTCATGTATTGTTTTATGCCCACATAAGAAATGATGAAATGAGTCCATATTAAAAAAAATCCATGGATTGTAGAATTTAACATGTGGAGTGATTTCATCATGATTTGATTAATTTTTGGCTAAAATGAAAACTAAGATTTGTAAAAATTTGCAAAAGTTGACTTGTCCAAAATTAACATCAAACTTCACTTGTGATGTTACATTTCTATATTCCTCAAGCAAAAATAAGTTTGAAAACATCTAAATTTTCTACATCTAGTGTTAGAAATGTTTCAAAAAGCTTTCACAACAAGAATAATGATGGGTTTTGTTTTTTTATTATTGACTTTGCTTCTTTTATTCCATGAACCAACTTGAGGTCACATAAGGACCAAGCCACATCACTATGCACCTAGGTGCAAGAAATATAACCTTCAATTGCTCTTATAAACTAAATATACTTTTCAATAATACTTTTTACAACTTGAAATGAAAATAAAAGACCACCGATTATGGAATATTTTTGATTTGAAATAAAAGTGGAAAGGTATTGCAAACTTTTCGTATAAGATGCACTCAAGGACCTTTCTTTATATGTGGTACACACAAAAGTGTGCAAAAGGGTGATTCCATGCATATGGTTTGAGAAACATGTTCAAAGTTCATTTCCAAGTTCAAACATGTGGGTCTGAACCCAAAACTTCAAGATCCTCTTGATGAAGTTTCTTTATTTGTGGCTCACAAAAGTGTGCAAAGGGGTGATTTGATATGTTTTGGAAATTTGGCATTGAAAGTCAATTTCCAAAGTTTCAACCAGTATTGCATGTGGGTCAAACACAACACTTTGAAGTGCTCATGGGTCTCAACATGTCATGCTGGGTGCACATGACAAATGTATTCCTTACTTCCACTAAGTTAGCGTTTTGTATGCTCAAGGAGTCAGATAAATTGGTGCCATGCAACTTGGTGTTAACAAGCAGCTCATCACATGATGGCTCAGCCCCTTAGGGCAAGTTCAAACCAAGCATCAGTTGAAATAGTAAGTGTTCCATGATGTTTGCAAAAACAAGAACTCAAAGGTTCATGGTAGTACCTGGCGAACAATCCATGAGATGCGCAACCAAATGAAACCTACATTGTTTTATAGTCTCTTCCTTGGAGAGGAGAGCCAAGAAACTAATGGAATCCCTTGCAGCAAAGAGAGTTGAAAGAACTACGGTCTTGCTGGGAGTGTAAAATCCAGTTCCCAGCACCCAAATTTTACAAACAAATCCAGAGCACATTACGCAACTGACAAGACAGAATCCAAACCCGTAAGATTGAACCACCACCCACCAGCCTACCATCTCCAGGATGCCCCCCTTATGACTCGGTTGTGGATGAGCTTCAACTGAGTTAATATCTGGTTTCACCTTTGTAACCCAGTTGGTAAGACTCTCTGAGAAGTAGGTCCTATATATAGGTAGATAGGTAGGAAAATAGGTGACTGCTAGGTAAGGGCTGTTTCCCTACCTACCTACTAACAACCCACAAGCAGGTTGTCAGTAGGTAAGTTAAACAAGCAACAAAGCTAACCATCATGGTTAGCTAGGGAACCTGAACCCAACAGAAAACTGTTTCCTGACCACTTACTATCCATCTGAGACTCTATTCTGTCCGATGCAAAATCTATACTTAGACGCCTTGGAACTGGTGGCCTGCCTACAACACCACATTCTAGTAGTACTCATGAGATAGGTACCCAATTGCAATACAATGCAACTAGTGGGCCTGCAACTAGTGCGAAATTTGCGCACAAAAAGA
>Ga0116230_10007179_pt1 | contig 10999 bp, 4 predicted proteins | sample S1TSphfallax_3_FD_88678 | JGI IMG/M metagenome (GOLD analysis project Ga0116230, IMG submission 88678) | Host-associated microbial communities from peat moss isolated from Minnesota, USA - S1T2_Fd - Sphagnum fallax MG | ecosystem: Host-associated > Plants > Peat moss > Unclassified | place: USA...
ATCCGCGAACTCTACGCCGAGTTGCTGCACACCAGCTCCACGCACGCCGGCTTCGAGTACGCCATACGTCCGTGGGGTTCGCGCGACTTCGAGGGCAACCTGGCGCCGCACGGCTGGTTTGCCGCCAGCTACCGCAACCTGCTCCGCAACATGATGCTGCGCGAGGACGGCGATACGCTGCATCTGCTCTCCGCCGTCTCGCCGGAGTGGATCGGCGCCGGCAAGACCATCCGCGTGGAGCGCGCTCCCAGCACCTTTGGCACAACCGCCTTCACCCTGCACATGACCTCTGAAACTTCGGCCGTGCTCACCTTCACCGACACCTGGCAGCACCCGCCCCACGCACTCGTGCTCCATCTCCCCTGGTTCATGCAAACCGAATCCGCCACCGCCGACGGCACCGCACTCAAACTCGACGGCGACGCCGTGCAGCTTCCACCGAACACGCGCGAGGTCAGGCTCCGCTGGCGCCGCCGCCCCGGCGCATCGCAGATGAGCTATGCAAAGACCGTCGAAAGCTACAAGCAGGAGTACCGCCGGCGCTATGAGCGCCTGCTCGCCACCGGCGAGACGTCGCCCGCCATCGACACCTGGCGCGTTCCCGACCGCTAGAGCCTCTTCCACGAGGCCACAGCCGCTCGACACGGGCCTGGAACCGCTCTTAGGGCCGAAGGCCCGGGCCGTAACACCCTGGGCGGTACCGACATAGAGTGAACCGCCGCGGGTGTCATTATTGCCAGGAACTTTACTCATGAAAACTTCGGCGCCAACGCTGTAGGTCGATACATCCTGGGCCGGAGGCCAGGGTAGGGTGCCAGACAGGTGCCAGATAAACGATGAGGGCCGTAAGCCCGACACATAGACGCTAGCCACAGGCGAGATGTTCTACAGCTTCACAAAAATCCGCCGCCGATACAGCACCCACACCGGCAAATAACACACACAAACAAACAACACCGAATACACCGCCGACATCGACGGCAACGGCCCAATCCACGTCGGCAACAACCTGAACAGCATCTGCTGCAGATTCTCCCCGCCGCCCACCGGCACCGCGGCCAGCGCCACCGCCAGCACCTCGGAGAGCACATACGCCGTCAGCGCATTGGTGCCGAAGACCAGCCACGGCTTCATCCAAACGCTGTGCTGCCCGTCTTGCTGCTTGGCGTCGATACACAGGAACAGCAGCGCGAGCAGCGCCATGGCGATGCCCGAAGTGAACAGTGCGAATGAGCTTGTCCAGAGCCGTTTATTGAGCGGAAACGTCTGCGCCCACAGCAGGCCGCCGGCCATGGAAGCAAGCCCGCAGCATAGCAGTACGCACGCCCTTTGCCACGCTGGCCGCGCGCTCCGCAGCCACACCGCCGCCAGCAACCCGAGCAGCGTGTTGGCCAGCGCAGGCAACGTGCTGAGCAGGCCTTCGGGGTCATAAAAGCTTTGGCGATACAGGTGCGCCTGCGGCACCATCGAGCGGTCGAGCCACGCCGCCAGATTGCCGTAGCGGTCCAGTATCTCGATGCTCGCGCCGGGCAGCCCATAGCCGGGAACGGCTACATGCGTCAGCAGAAGCCAGTAGCCCACCAGGGCGGCCGCGGCCGCCACCGCGCAACCGGCAACGCCGCTCAACAGATATACGGCCCCGCCCAGTGCATAGCACAGCGCGATTCGCTGCAGCACGCCGTAGTAACGCAGCTCGCCGCCATGGAAGTACGGCAGCGCATTCAACAAAAGCCCCAGCGCGAAGATCGTCAGCGTCCGCCGCAGCATCTGCAGCGCGATGGAGGAATCCGTGGCGCCGTGTTGCCGGCGCGCTGTAAAGGACAGCGCGATCGACGAGCCCACGATGAACAGAAACAGCGGAAACACCACATCGGTCAGCGTGCAGCCGTTCCACACCGAGTGGCGGAGCTGCGCATACGAGACAGCCCCGTCGCCTGCGTTGTTGACCAGAATCATCACAGCAACCGTCATCCCGCGCAGCACGTCCAGTGAGACTAACCTGGATCTTTCAGTCATAGGCATCTCTCCCTGCTGCAAGCGCCGAATGCGCAGCTCCCTTCACGGGAGGGCTGCGCATTCGGGTGGGACATCTATCCAGGCCCCCGCTGGTAGAACATCGTGTGCCGTTCCCGGTACTTCAAGGAACGAACGACTGTCTCTCCTGTTCAGCTCAGAAGCTGAACTTCGCTGCGAACTCCACCGTGCGCTGCTCATAGGTGGGCGTACTCGAGATCGCCGTGATCTGTCCGACGTTGGAGGGGCTGGAGATCGCCGAGTTCGGTACAGCGAAGTTGGGATGGTTGAAGATGTTGAAGGAGTCGGCCCGCAGCTGCACGTTGTACCGGCTGAACCGGATGTTCTTCTGCAGGTTCATGTCCCAGTCCTGGAAGGCAGGCCCACGCAGCATGTCGTACCCGGAGTTGCCATAGCTGTCGTACAGCGTGGCGCCGCCGGTGTTGCCGTAAAGCGTCGAGCAGGTGCCACTCAGTCCCGTATTCGTGTAGCAAGGAGGCGCGACGAACGCCGCTGGGTTGAACCATTCCTGACGGGTCTTGACTGCGGGATAGAGGGCAACGCCGGGGACGCGGTTTGCGCGGCCACTTACCAGGCCCGTGATGCCCGAAGCCGTGTACGTCACCGAGAACGGCTGGCCGTCCTGGAAGTCCGTGATGCCGGAGATCTGCCATCCGCTCACCAGCTTGTCGACTAACGTACTGGAAGCGCCAAGGAAGTGCTGCCCCTTGCCGAACGGCAGCAGGTAGGAGTAGTTGAGCGCCAGCACCTGCGGAGCGATTCCGGAGATAGGGCCGAAGGAGTCGTTCACGTTCGCGCCCGACGGGTTCTCGATGTTCTCCGTACCCAGCACGCGGACCCACTGGTACTCCGCGCCAAAGGCGAGGCCATGGCTGTACTGTTTATGGACGCCGATCTGCAATGAGTTCTCGTTGCTATGGAAGATCGGGTCGAACTGCTCGTTGATGGACGAGAACGGCTGCACCAGATTTGTGGTCTGCGAGGAGACGCCCACCACCGGCGGATTGGCCAGATTGAGGTTCGGCGTCGTCGTGCCGGAGCCGCTGGAGTTGTTCTGGTGGATGTTGTGCTGCCCGACGTATCCAATGCGCACATCCAGTCCCTTGGCGAACTCGTGCTCGATCGCCAGGTTGTACTCCTCGGTGTAGGGCGTGGTCAGGTGGGCCATCGCCGAGACGGACGGGTTGGCCGAGAAGGCTCCGGTGGCCGAGAAGGGGTTGCTCATAGTGAAGGTGGGTGCGCCGGTGGACGAGTTCGTGTAGCTCTCAGAGCCTGAGAACGGCAGCGTCCCAAACGGGCCTGTGCCAACGTAGGATGCAGGCAGCAGGTTGTAGTACATGCCGAAGGCCCCGCGGATGACCGTCTTCGGAAACACCTCATAGGCGAAGCCCAGGCGTGGCGCGATATTGGTCGTGTCCTGGCCAAGGTATCCGAAGACGTTGGTCGGCAGGCCCACGTTCGGTGCCAGTGCGATCGGAATCGATCCGTTGATGAAGTTGGGCAGCGCCGATGCAGGGTAGGCGTTGGCAAAGACCACCACCTCCTTCAGCGACGGAATATAGAGTGAGTTGTTGCCGTAGGGGTTCGGGCGGAACCACTGCAGATCGTAGCGCAGGCCCATATTCACGGTCAGCTTCGGAACAGGCTTCCAGTCGTCCTGCACGAAGAAACCATACTGCGAAGAGATGTTGCGCACAATGTAGTTGTTGGGAGCGGCGTTACAGGTGGCGGCAGAGCAATAACTGCTGCTGCCAAAAGGAGTGCCCAGCAGGAAGTCGGCAAACGCGATGCCGGAGACTTCACCGGCAGGCAGCGTTGTCCCATAGGTGCTCGCTGTCGTGTAGTGGCCGTTGAAGTTGTACCCACCGCGCTGTGGACTGGAGGCTGAGTCGTTCCAGTGGTTGTCGTACAGATAGGAGAAACCGGCCTTGATCGTGTGCTTGGCCAGTACCTTGGTCACCACCGCGTCGAACTGAGCTGCCTGTTCGAGGTCCTTCGATCCCGACTCCGAGACCGTTGTGATGTTGCTGATCGTGATCTGCGGCGCGCCCTCGATCAGCTCCGGTCCAAGCCCCGGGATGATCGAAGAGAAGTTTACGTTGACGTTCTGCGGCGTGCGGTAGATCGGCAGATGGAAGTAGGAGCCGTAGGTGTCCAGCACCAGCGTGGGCGAAAAGGTGTGCGTGTAGCCCAGGATGAAGTTGTCGTTGTGCTCGCCGTCCTGCGAGTTCCCGCCCTGCAGGCTGTCGGAGCCCTGGTCCGCGTTGGGGCCATAGAATGCGCGTAGCCATGTAAAGCGGATCTGGTTGTTCTCGTTGATCTTGTGGTCCAGCCGCAGCGAGAAGCGCGTGGAGTGGCTCAGCTCCTGCACCTCTTCAAAGGTGTTGGTGCCGCAGCCTGCGGTCGTCGTCTTCGGATAGAGCAGTGTCAGCAGCTGCTGGTCCACTGGATTGAGCGTCGTATTGATGACGTTGCCGGTGAATGGCTGGCCGGTGGCCGGATTGATGATGACCGTGCTGGTTGTGGCGCTGGGGGCGCACGGGCCGCCCGCCAAAAATTCGCTGAAGTTGCCCTGGCGCTCCATTGGCGTTGGCTGCTGTGAACTCAAAGCGTAGGACTGCGTCAGGTGGAAGCCCTCAAACGCGGCGAAGAAGAACGTCTTATTCCGGCCGTCGTACAGGTGCGGAATGAAGACCGGACCGCTCAGGTTTCCGCCGTACTCATTGCGCTCATACGGCGGCCGGGCCTGGTTGCCGCTGAAGAAGCTCTTGGCGCCGGTGCCCTTGGAGCGGTTGAACTCGAAGGCCTCGCCGTGCAGCGCATTGCCGCCGCTGGCGCTCACAACCACAATCTCCGCCGGCTGGTTGAACTGCGCCGGCGCGCCGTTGCCCAGGAACTTGAACTCCGCGATCGCGTCGAGCGATGGCACCTCACCCTCGCCGCGCTGCAACGTGACCTCCTGGTTCGTTACGCCGTCCAGCGTCGATCCCAGGCCGCCATACGAGTTGCGGCTGCCGGTGCCGACCGCCGGTGTAAGCCCGCGGGTGTCCAGCTGGTCCTGCGCGCCCACGCCCTGCACACCCGGCGCCAGCGCAATCAGGCCATTGATGCCCAGGCGGCCGTTCAGCGGCGTGTTCTGGATCGCCTGGCTGTCGATGACCGAGCCGATGGAGGAGTCTTCCGTCTGGATCGCCGCCGGCGTGTCGGTTACCTCAACCGTCTGCTGGGTTCCGCCGATGGTCAGCTTCGGGCTGATCTCGACCGCCTGGTCGATCTGCAGCGTGATGGCGCTCTGCTTGAAGCTCTTGAAGGTCGCTTTATCGATCTTGACCGTGTAGTGGCCGGGCGGCAGCTGCGGGACGGTGTAGGTGCCGGCGTCGGACGTGGTAACCGTGTGGACCGCGTTGGTTTCGGTCTGTGTGACCGTCACCGTCGCTCCGGCAACCACGGCGCCGGTCTGGTCCGTCACCGTGCCCGTGATCGACCCAGTGATTCCCTGCCCCTTCGCGGCCGTTGCCAGCAGCAGAAACATGCCCAGCATGGCCACCCCTGCCGCCGAAGTCCATACCTTGGTCCGATCGCTCCACCGGCCTGATTGCCGCCGCACATCCTGCTTGACTGACGTCGCTACCTTCATCGTGCCTCCTAATGCGTTCATCTCGTCCAAATCGTTCCGTTCGTGGGAGATCTCGTTGCTCTCCGGCCCAATTCCCACAAAATGTGCTCCCCATTGACGGCGATAATGCTGCCTAGCGTTTGCAGGAATGGGCAAGTGAATTTACCGTAAGGCCCCTGTCCTTCTTACGTTAGAAAAACGTTAGGGCTGGACTGGACGGTCACTCATTTCGAAAACCAGCTCTCCGCCGGCCACGATCTCGGAATGCAGCAGATACATCCGGTCCAGCAACTTGCCGTTCAACCGTACCGAGCGGACGTAAAACTTCCCTGCCTCCGCGCCCCGCGCCACAATATGCAAGCGCTTGCCGCCGCCGACCCGCAGCGTCATCGCATCGAAGTGCGGTGTGCCGATCGAGTAGCGCGGCGTTCCCGGCGTCACCGGATAGAACCCCAGCGCCGACATCACATACCAGGCCGACATCTGCCCCGCGTCGTCGTTGCCGATCAGGCCTCCGGTCCTATTCAGGTACAGCCGCGTCATAATGTCGTGCACATGGAACTGCGTCTTCGCCGGCGCTCCTGCATCGTCATACAGGTAGGCAATATGGTGGCTCGGCTCGTTGCCCTGGTCGTACGTTCCGCTGGCGAACAGCCCGTCCAGCTTCTGCACGAACGCCGCCGGCCCGTGCAGCGTCGCAATCAGGCCGGGGATGTCCTGCAGGACAAAAAACGTGTCCACATACGGGGTCGACTCCGTAATGTAGCTGGCCGGCTTTTCCGGGTCGAACGGGGTCACCCACGTTCCATCGGCGTTGCGTCCGCGCGCGAAGCCCACCGAAGGGTCGATCGCGTTGCGCCAGTTCTGGGCGCGCTTGGCGAAGAACTCCGCATCCTCTCCGTGCCCCAGCGCCGCGGCCAGCACACTCACCTGATAGTCGTTATAGGCGTAGTCCAGCGTCCGCGAGACCTGCTCGTCTTTATGGAACGCATAGGGCACAGGGTCCTGCAGCGGGATATAGCCATACTTCAGGTACGAATCCAGCGCCCGCCGGCCCCGGCCGTCCTTGTAGAGCTCCAAGCTCGCAGGCGTTTCGGTCGCATTCTTGCGCATCAGCCTGTACGCCGCCTCGGCATCGAAGCCTCGTATTCCCTTCACATAGGCGTCTGTGATAATGGCACCGGCATAGTCGCCCGTCATCTCGGTGGTGTAGCTGTTCCAGGCCGGGAAGATCGGCAGAAATCCTCCCTGCTCGCCCTTTTCGACCAGCGACTGCACCATGTCCCGGTCGCGCTCCGGCTCCAGGATCGTCAACAGCGGATGCACCGCCCGAAAGGTGTCCCAGATGGAGTAGTCGTCGTACTCCACAAAGCCCTTGGCGGTCTCGATGGCTCCGCCGCCTGCAAACGCGGGGTAGGTTCCGCTCCGGTCGGAGAAGATCCTCGGCAGCAGCTTCGCGTGGTACAGCGCCGTATAAAACACCGTACGGTCGGGCGAATGGCCACCGATCTCCACCTCGGAAAGGGCCTGCTCCCAGGCCGACTGCGCGCGGGCCACAGCCGCATCGAAGTCCCAGTCCGGCATCTCCGCCTGTAGGTTCCGGCGGGCCTCCTCAATACTCGTAAACGAGGTCCCAATCCGCACCCGGACCTTGCTGTCCTTGCCTAAATCAAAGGAAACAAAGGCCCCCAGATCGGTGGCCGCCGGCGTCCCCGGTGGCGAATCCTGCCGTACGGAGCCGTTCGCTCGCGTGCTGCCAACCCCCGTCCCAACCCACGTCCCGCCCACTCGGAACGGGCGGTCGAACTGCACCACCACATACCCGGAGAATCCCGCCGGCTGACCCGCTCCCGCATAGATGCGGTACACCGGATTCTGTCCCGTAATCTCCTGCCGTACCGGGTCGATCTGGATCGTCCCTTTGCCCAGCCGCAGATTGTTCTCAAGGGCGATCCAGCCCGTCTTCCTCCCCGGAGAGAAGCGAAATCGCATCATGCCAGAGCGCTCCGCCCCGGTGATCTCCGCATGGATTCCGCTGTCCGCCAGGTCGACGCTATAGAGATAGGGGTGGACACGCTCACTGTCATGCGAAAAGGCCGACGACCGCTCCACGTCGCGCAGCTTCTCGCTGTCGTTCAGCGGCATCAGCGTGAAGCTGCCGTAGTCCTGCGCGCATGAGCCAGAAAGAAAATGGCTCCCTCGAAACCCTTGAATGCGGGTATCTGCCACATAATACGGGGCCACGCACTTCACTTCGCCGGCCCGCGTCTGCGGCGTCCACTGCGTCATCGCAAACGGAACACCGGTCGCGGGAAACGTCTGGCCGTCCGCGGAGGTCCCGATCAAGCCATTCACCTGGTCCGCCAGTGACGCCGGACGCTCCCTCTGCGCGGCACAGATTGGAACTGCGAGCAGCAATATGGCGATAAAAGCACGATTGAACATGGCTGCCCATTCTGCTTTCCGCAGAATGACAGGCACAAGTGAGCACTTTGTGGATTTACATATCTTCTAACTTGTTAGAACAAGCCCGGCGCTGTAAAGACCCGGCCTCAAACCCGTCTCAGCGTTCGTACCCACGCGAGGCCTGGATCGCCGTATTCAGCGTCGTACCTTCAACGCGCGACGACGACAGCAGCACCTCGAAGTACGGGTACTGGCCCCGGGGAAGCCTTTGCCGTATGGCTGCGATGCCAGCCGGGGAAGTGATGAACTCGCCCGCTGCCCGCGTCCCCTGTGAGTCCGTGCCGGCGACGATCAACGCATAGCGGTGTTCGCTCAGGTTGGGTAGAAACGCCACCACGCTATAGGCATGGTCTTTATCGTTGCGGATCTCATAGACCCTCGGCTCACCCGCCACCGGCGCGCGGTTCACAATGTAGGAGCGGTGCAGCCTGGGATCGTATTCGACATAAAAGTTGAGCTTGTCCTTATACAGCTCCACCCACGGGTTGGACTCGCGGCTGCCGATCAGGATCACGTTGTTGCTCTTGATGCTCTGGGGCGTATACGCCCGCGCACTCGCCAGTTTCAGCGCCGAGGAATGCGCATCCAGCTCCATGATCCGCTCGGCCGCTTCATAGTCGCCCACGCTGCCCGTATTGCGGTCCAGCACCAGGTTCAGCGCATCGCGGGTCGCCTGCGTGATGCCGGGTAAGTCCGCATAGCTCTTGTACTTGTAGTCCAGGTAATCGTCCAGGGAGATCGGCCGCTGCAACATGTCCTCGGCCAACGCGTACGACGTGTCCGCTGTGACGATGTCCACCGTATCGCCCGAACCGAAGAACTGCGACCAGAAGGCTGCGCTCACCGGATCGGCCTGCCACGGTCGCAGCTCGCTGCGCAGCGTATGGTTCTGCCAGTAGAGAAAGCTGACCGCGCCCATGGCCAGCAGCAGTACAACGCTCCAGACCACGGCCATCGTCCGGCGCAGAAACGCACTTCGCTCCCGCTCATACTGCACCAGGCTCACTTCGCCCAGCAGCTCCGGCGAGGGCGTTGTCTCGATCGTCTTCTCCTGCGGTATCGGTACCGGCTTCTCTGCTTCCACAGGTCGTGGCAGAAATACCAGCGCATACCCGCCTCGCGGGATCTCGATCACCGCACGTTCGTCTGCACCTTCCTCCGCAAAGTAGTGCGCCAGCCGCTTACGCAGTTCGGAGACGTTCACCCGCACGATGTTGTCGATATTGGTGTCGTAATCTTCAGGCCGCTCGAAGACGGCCGCACCGATCTCCTGCTCCCGTATATTGGCGTGGGGCGTCTTCAGCGACCGCTTTCCCAGATACAGCAGCAACTCCCGCAGACGCGCCGACCGCTTCAACTCCTGGCTGTTGATGACGCGCAGCAACAGGTCGCGGGACGCTTCCGGACCGAGCTCGACCTGCTGCGTTGCTGAAACCAATGCCGCCACAACCTCTTCCCTCGGGAATCCCCCACCATACTAAAAGCAAACGCCCCCTACCGTCGCCCTTTCTTTCCCCGCAAAGGATTTGCTCTAATGAAAGTCGCGATGCGTCTCTTGTTCCCGAAGCTGACCGTGCTGCCGCTCGCACTCCTCTCTGCGGCGTCCATTTGCTGCAACGCACAGACCGTCCGACCTCGGGTCCTGCTGGACCCAACCGTCGCCCTGTCCGGGTCCTTCCCCCTGGCCGCGGACGGTCGTATGGCCGACATATACCTCGCACCCGAAGACGGGCCGCAACTCGGCGCCGTCGTGGATGCCTTCGCCTCCGACATCGAACGCGTCACCGGAACCAGGCCGCGCATCCTGCACTCCCTGCAACGCCTCTCCGCGAAAGACCTCGTCCTCATCGGCATCGCGGGCCGGTCGCCGGAGCTGCGTCGGCTCACCGCGTCCCACACCCTCGACACTGCCGCCATCGACGGCCAGTGGGAGTCCGCGCTCACCACCCTCGTCGACCGTCCGCTGCCCGGCATCGGCCGCGCGCTGGTCATCGCCGGCAGCGACCGCCGCGGCGCCGCCTTCGCGCTCTTCGCCCTCTCGCGGCAGATGGGCGTCTCGCCCTGGAACTGGTGGGCAGACGTGCCGGTCGCGCACCATGGCTCCATCTTCATCCAGGCCGACAACGTCATCCAGCCCACACCGTCCGTCCAGTACCGCGGCATCTTCCTCAACGACGAAGACTGGGGCCTGCGCCCCTGGGCCGCCGCCAGGATGGACCCCACCCTCCACAACATCGGCCCCAACACCTACAACCGCATCTTCGAGCTGCTCTTGCGCCTCCACGCCAACTCGCTCTGGCCGGCGATGCACCCCGGAACCCTCGCCTTCAACGCCGTCCCCGAGAACGCCAAACTCGCCGACAAGTGGGGCATCGTCATGGGCAGCTCGCACTCCGAAGCCCTGCTGCGCAACAACGTCGGCGAGTGGAACGAAGCCGCTCCGCCCAAGGGCGACGGCCCCTGGAACTATCAGCTCAACAAGGCCGCCATGGACGCTTACTGGGACAAGCGCGTCACGGCCAACGGCCGGTATGAGAACTTCTACACCGTCGGCCTGCGCGGCGTGCATGACACCGGCCTCGAAGCCACCGGCGACGACACCGTCAAGGCCCACCTCGTCGAGCAGGCCATGGCCGCCCAGCGCGCCGTCCTCGCCAAACACGTCAACGCCGACCTCGCCAGGATTCCGCAGGTCATCTGGCTCTACAAGGAGTCGCTCGAACTCTATCGCGCCGGCATGAAAGTCCCACCCGACGTCACACTCGGCTGGACCGACGACAACTACGGCTACATCCGCCAACTTCCCACCGCCGAAGAACAAAAACGCCCCGGCGGCTCCGGCGTCTACTACCACGTCTCCTACTGGGGCTTTCCGCACGACTA
>Ga0116230_10007181_pt1 | contig 10999 bp, 8 predicted proteins | sample S1TSphfallax_3_FD_88678 | JGI IMG/M metagenome (GOLD analysis project Ga0116230, IMG submission 88678) | Host-associated microbial communities from peat moss isolated from Minnesota, USA - S1T2_Fd - Sphagnum fallax MG | ecosystem: Host-associated > Plants > Peat moss > Unclassified | place: USA...
AGGGCGCATAACTCAGCGGTAGAGTGCCACCTTCACACGGTGGAAGTCGTAGGTTCGAATCCTGCTGTGCCCACCATCCCATCAACAACTTAGCATCGCGTGGGCAGCATGCCTGCGACACACCGGGGACGAGATCACGCCGAAGAGCCTTGCCGCGCAGGAGCATCTCGTAGACTCTTTCAGCCCCACGTCGTACCCACTCAGGATGGTGCTCCATGCACTGGTTTTCGGTTGGAATCTGGAAGAAAAGGTTGCGGGCCCGGCTGGGTTCCGATCTCTCGAAACCCTAGAGGTTGCGGCGGGCCGATGATTGAAAATTTCCGCATGAGCGTCTTTCGCGCCGTCGCGCGGCACCTGAACTTCAGCAAAGCGGCAGAAGCGCTGCTGCTCACCCAACCGGCGGTCACGCAGCAGATCAAGGCACTTGAAGATGAGCTCGGCTTTCCCCTCTTCAACCGAGGGGGCGGACGCATCTCGTTAACTCCGGGCGGCGCCGCGCTCTTGCCCTATGCGGAGAAGCTTAAGGCACTGAGCGACGAGGCCGTCGCCGCAGTCGCGCACGCTTACGGGCTGCTCCAAGGCGAGATCAGCCTCGGTGCATCGCAGACCATCGCGCAGTATCTTCTGCCCACATTCATCGCTGGTTTTCTGCAACGAAATCCAAGGGTCAAAATCAGTGTCCGCAGCGGGAACACCGACGAGATGCTTGGCGCTCTGATTTCGGGAAGCATTCAACTTGCCTTGGTGGAAGGACCAGAGCAACGGAACGACGTGCATCTTGAACCCTTCATGCACGACTCAATGGTGTTGGTCGTCCCATCGGGTCATGAATGGGCGGGACGGACGATCAAGTTGGATGACTTGAAGACGCAGCCTCAGTTGACGCGGGAGTTCGGTTCCGGATCGAGGCGCGTGGTCGAGCAAGCTCTCGCGGAGGCCGGCCTCAAGACCAAAGACCTGATGATCCGGATGGAGCTTGATTCCACCGAGGGCCTGTTGCATGCTGTCGAGGCTGGACTTGGCGTGACCTTTGTCTCGCGCTGGGCAGTTCGCAATCAACTCGCGCTGGGAACGCTGAACGTGGCAAAGGTCGAAGGCCTCGCTCTGACGCGGCGTTTCTCGTTGGCATATCCCGCCGGACCAGAGCCTTCAGGCAGCATCGGAGCGTTTCGTACCTTCCTGTTGGGTCAAGCGTTGACGCTTGCGCCGAAACGCAGCGCCATACCGAAGACAAAAGAGATTGTGTGATCGATTCATCGGGTTTGTTCTGCGCTGTTGCGCTGCCTGGTGGTTGAGCCTTCTCACATCCAAGTAAAACGAATGGGGTATCAGAACTTCTGCTTGGACTCCGCTTCTGGGGAGAGCCATAGTTGCTGGAGAGGATTGCAATGTGGCTCACTCGACGAAAGAGTTCCTCGGAGCGAACGCTCCAGCAGCAGGCTCACCTCCCATCGCGGCGATGAAGGGAGAGATTCGCTCCTCGTTTCCTCTGGGCGAGACTGCACCCGCCGAACCGCGCAAGACGACGTTGTCCCCGCCAATCATCTTCTTCCTGGGACTTCTGCTGGCAGGAAGCGGGCTTGTTTCGCCGGCGGTCGCGCTGGTGGGCGGCGTCGCCTTTGGCTTCATGGCTGTGCATCCGTACCGCACGGAGGCCAGTACGCTGGCGAAACTGCTGCTTCAGATATCCGTTGTTCTCCTGGGCTTCGGAGTGAACCTGGATCAGGTGGGCCGTGCGGGCAGGTCCGGCTTTGTTTACACGGCAACCAGTATCTGCTCTGCGGTTCTGCTTGGTTTGCTGCTCGGCAGGATCCTGCGAGTCGGAGGCAAGGCAAGCTATCTGATTACGCTGGGGACGGCCATCTGCGGAGGATCGGCCATCGCGGCCATCGCCCCGATCCTCGATGCACAGGAAGAAGAGATTTCGGTTTCCATGGGAACGGTGTTCCTGCTGAACTCCGTCGCGCTCCTGATCTTCCCGTTGATCGGCTGGTGGCTGCACCTGAGGCAAGACCAGTTCGGCCTTTGGGCGGCGCTCGCGATCCACGACACGTCGTCGGTGGTGGGTGCCACGGCAAAGTACGGCGCCGAGGCGCTGGCGGTTGGCACAACGGTAAAGCTGGCACGGGCGCTGTGGATTGTCCCTGCCTCGCTGGTCACGGCGGCGTATGTGAGCCGGAAGCAGCAAGGCAGCAGGTTCGCGAGCCGTGCAAAGGTGAAGGTCCCCTGGTTCATCTTTCTGTTCGTCGGGGCGTCCATGCTGAGCACATACCTCCCACGCTTCACGACTTCTTATCATGATCTCAATGTGCTGGGGAGGTCGGGGTTGACGGCGACGCTCTTCCTGATCGGAACGTCACTCTCCAGGAGTACGTTGCGAACCGTCGGCATACGCCCTTTTTTTCAGGGCTTCGCCTTGTGGTTGATCCTCGGAACAGCTTCCCTGATCGCGATTTTCACCGGCTGCATCTCGATCTAGCGTGGACGCCTTCGTGATGCAATCGTCAAGCAAGCGAATCAGTGCGCCTACTCATCTCGACGCGTGGCTTCTTTGGCGAAACCTGGTTATTTCAGGCGTGGGACTCCCTTGCCCCAGGTTTCTGGCGGTGCCAAGCCTCTTCGAATCTTCGGCTCGGCATGATCGCGATCGTCGCTCGTGAAGACCCGATCGCCCTGCGAGATGAGGTAATCCGCCGTTCGGGCCGCAAGCGCCTGAATCGTGAGACCGGGATTGGCCGAGCCCTGCGTAGGAAAGACGCTGCCGTCCATGACAAACAGATTGGCAACATCGTGGGTGCGGCCGAACTTGTCCACCACGGAGGTCGCAGGATCGCTCCCCATCCTGCAGCCGCCTACCAAGTGCGCGTAGCGTGACTCCTGCACCACGGTGGTCGCGCCTGCCGCCCACATCACTTCTTCGGTCTTCTTCTTCGCGGCTGCAATCAACTTCTTGTCGTTGTCGTGCAGATTGAAGGTCACGTGCGCAACACGTAACCCAAAACGATCTTGATCGTCTGAGAGCGTGACGGTGTTGTCTGCCCAAGGAAGGATCTCTCCGAGCAGCCCGAAGGAGGCCCAGTGGTTGTAGTCCATCATCTCGCGGCGCAAGCCCCAGCCCCAGGCTTTGCGAGCTGCAACCATCTGCTTGCCGAAGGCGATTGGCAGCGGACCAACCGTTTGGATGGCAAAGCCGCGGGCGAAGTCGTTCTTCGGGTTCGTCTCGTAAAACTCTTCCGTGAGCGCATGAGCCGGCGGCGCCTTGTACATGCGCACCGGTTGATCGAAGCGCCCCAGCACTACGTTGCCCGCTTGCGCCATCAGGTACTTCCCGACTGTGCCGCTCGAGTTGGCGAGTCCGTGCTCGTGTCCTTTGGTCGCAGAATTCAGCAGCAGGCGCGGCGACTCGATCGCATAGCCGGCAACGATGACGGCTTTGGCACGCTGAAAATTCTCGCTGCCTTCGCGGTCGAAGTAGTGGACGCCGCAGGCGCGGCCGTCTTTGCCTAGCTCAATGCGCGAGACCATGCAGCGGTCGCGAATTTCGGCACCGCTGCGCAGCGCATCCGGAACATGCGTGACGAGCGTGCTGGCCTTCGCGCCCACCTTGCATCCCTGGATGCAAAAGCCCCGATAGATGCAGTGCGGACGATCGCCGTGCGAGCCGGCGAGGATCGCCACCGGACCTCCGATCGATACTGGAATGCCCAGTGCCGTGCAGCCCTTGATGAGCGCATTGCCGACACCACCCATCGGATGCGGACCGTAGGGATAGCCATGCGGATAGCCCCACGGGTAATAGGCGGGCCCGCTGACCGGCATCTCCAACTCAAGCTGCTCGTAGTAAGGCAGCAGGTCGGCATAGTCGATCGGCCAGTCGGCGCCCACACCATCGCGAGTGTAGACCTCAAAGTCAGAGGGATGCAGGCGCGGTGTGAAAGCGGCCCAATGGACTGAGCCTCCGCCCACGCCTTGTCCCGAGTTGTTGGCCCCAAGCGCCAGCGGATCGGTCCCGCCGGTTACGCGCGGCTCGGTCCAGTAGAGTTTGTGCGAGCCGGATTCATCGCTCACCCAGTCGCGTTCCGTATCCCAGAACGGCCCGGCCTCCATACCAAGAACCTTGAAGCCGGCGCGCGCCAGTCGCTGCAACAAGACACCGCCCGCCGAGCCCACGCCGACGATCAGGTAGTCCACTTCTTCGTCTTCGCGAAAGCGTTTCATGGGTGCGTGGATTGTCTGCAGCGGACCCACCATGTGGTTGTCGTTCTTCGGTGCCTTGAAGGCCCCCAGGATCGGCATCTTCAATGCGTTCCTCCACTTCCGTGATGACTCTGTCCGGCGTCGTCTTCGGTGGTGCTCTTGACCTTGTCTGAGACGGCGCTGGAGGGCGCAGCCCACTCGTATCGTTGCTCCGCAACCTCCCAAGGCTCAGGTTCGCCGCGTTCCAGCCGGGTGTATGCGCGCGGATACGCGGGTCCACCGAAGCCGATCTCGTCCCACGCCCAGGGATGCGCGTAGTAGGCCTCGATGGCATCGGTCGTCAGCATCTCCCAGAAGCGATGCACGGACATTTCGGCCCAGATCTCTTGCGCAGCCTCGGGCTTGCCGTCGTGAATCGCCTCGAGCACCTCATCCCGCTGGCGATAGGGCAGCAGCAGAAACCCTCCGCCAAAGCGATGCTCCGCTTCACGATCGATGGCCTTTGCGGCGAGTTCATACGCCGTGCGGTCGTGCGGCATATCGGCATAGCGGTAGCCTACGGTCTGGTTCTTCGCGAGACGCTTATCGAGAACAGCAACGATGGGAATCTGGCGCTCGGGGACGCGGTCGGTCTGCGGCACGACGTGGGCGAAGACGACGGTCCAGAACTTCCAAGCCTCTTCCGAGAACCACTTGCGTTCCGGCGGATGTTCCACCCGCTGCTCGACCACGCCGCGTGTGGTTGCGTCCCAGAACGGACTTTGCGAAAGCGTGCTGAACCCTGCGTAGTAACCGGGCTGAAGCTTCGGTTCCAGGGCTTCGCCGGTTGCGGGATCGCGCGGACAGAGAGCGGGATCGGCAGGCCTCTTGAAGGAACTCATTTGTGCCTCCTGCGGAGCAGGCTCGCCATCACTCCCAGCATGCCCGCCGCGCCGAACAGCAGCGGAGCGAAGATGGGCGGGCCATACATCACGTTGTAGAGCAGGTGCTTGCGGCCACCGGGCCGGCGCAGCACACCGCGTGCATGGTAGAAGAAACCTTTGGCCGCGTCCGCGCCCGCGACCACAGACAAGGCGGGCAGCGCGGTGGTCGCGATTCTTCGGCTCTTCACGGACGCGAACGCAGCGGCGGCCAGCACCGGCGAGATCGCCACCGGCGACCACTGCACCTTGTACTTGAAGTTGTTCTTGTAGTGCGAGTAGTAGGCCTCAAAACCGCTTAGCAGCGAGCTGATCCCGGCGACCATCGCCACCTGCCGCTGAAATTTTCCTTCGCGCATATCCTGCTCTTCGGAGAGCAACTCGCGGCCCTCGCTCGAAGGCAGGAGACGCGCGAGGAATGTGTCCTGGCCGGCTTGCGGATCGAGATCCTTCGTATCTTCGCGCTGGAGATACGAAGCGATCAGGCCAAGATAGGCGCTGGTTCCGAACAGCAGCGGTGCGAAGATCGGCGGACCCATGATCATGTTCGTCATGGGCAGCCGCCAGCCGCCGGGTTTGCGATGAATCCCGCGGATGTGGAAATAGAATCCCACGAACGCATCGATCAGCGTGACCACGGAGATGACCCGCAGCACGCCGCGCGCGGCACGCTTGCTGAAAAACGCGGCGAAACCGGCCACGCCCAGCAGCACGCTCAGGATCACCGGGGTATACATCACGCGCCGGCTATAGCTGCCGCGGTAATGCTCGTACGCGACTTCGAGTCCACTGACGATGCTCGTCACCGCCGTCAGCAGCGAGAGGCTGCGTTGAAAGCGGCCCTCACGAATGGAATTGGCGATCATCTTTGCATCGCGCGTGGGTGCCTGAATCGAAAGAACTCCTTCATCTGCCATGGCCTAGATGACCTCGCGCAACTGGTCTTCCAGGACAGTCCTGATGATGCCTGCGGCATCTTTCTGGCCACGGGCCAACGCCTTGGCAAAGTGGATTGCCTGGTCGGTCTTGATCTTGCCCGGCATCGGCGGCTCGTTGGCATCGACAACCGCCTGAACGATCGACGGCCCCTGGTGCGCCAGTGCCTCGCGCAGAATATGCTCGGCATCTTCGGCGCGTTCGATGGTGTAGCCGCGTGCGCCGCACGCCTCGGCGACCTTGGCGAAGTCGATCGGTTCAAGCTCGACGCCGTACTCGGGATTGCCGTCGAGAATCATCTGCTCCCACTTGATCTGTCCGAGCACATTGTTCTTGATGACGACAACGCAGACCTGCAGCCTGTACTTCACCAGCGTGGCGATCTCTCCCATCAGCATGGTCAAGCCGCCATCGCCGACGACGCAGACTACCTGACGGCCGGGGTATGCGACCGATGCGCCGATGCTGTACGGCAGCCCGTTCGCCATGGTCGCGAGCGAACCCGATAGCGAGAACTGCATCGTGCCTCGCATATCCACGTAACGCGCCGTCCAGGTGGCGATGGTTCCGCTATCCGAAGAGACAATGGCATCGTCTTGCAGCAGCTTGTTGAGCGTGTGCGTGACGACTTGCGGCTTCATGGGGAAGTCCTTGCGGGTGCCGCGTTCCTCCATCAGCTCGAACCAGTCCTTCATGCGTTCCTGCGACTTCTTCAGGAACTTGTTGTTCTTCTTCTTGAGCAGCGGAAGCAAGGCTGTCAGGATGCTCTTCGAATCGCCTATCAAGCCGACTTCGACCTGGTGGCGCAATCCAATACGGGTCGGGTCAAGATCGATCTGCACGCACTTGGCCTGGCCCGGCTTGGGCAGAAACTCCATGTAGGGATAGCTGGTGCCGATCATGATGAGTGTGTCGCACTCTTCCATCGCATCGACCGAGGGCGCCGTGCCCAGAAGCCCAAGTCCACCTGTCGTGTAGGGACTGCGATCCGGGATGACCGCCTTGCCCAGCAGTGCTTTCACGATCGGCCCGCCCACCGTCTCGGCTAACTGCGAAACCTCTTCCGCGCAATGCAGCGCGCCGCGCCCCACAAAGACCACGACCTTCGATCCCGCATTGATGAGATCGGCCGCCTGCTGCATCATCGCCTGCGCCGGCTTGGTCGTTGGAGGCGCGCTCCAGTCCGCGCTGTGGTGCTTCGGATTCGCATTGCTGCGATGTTGATCCGAGACCTCCCACTCCTGAATGTCCTTGGGGATGCAAATGTGTGCGACGCCCTTGCGTCCGTAGGCGCTGCGGATTGCCATGTCAACGACGTTGACCGCATGCGGCGCGCTCATGACGCGTTCGTTGAAGACAGCGACGTCCATGAACAGTTTGTCGAGATCGACGTCCTGCTGGTAGTCCATGCCGATCAGATCGCTGAAGGTATGGCCGGTGATCGCGAGCACGGGCTGCTGATCGCACTTGGCGTCGTAGAGGCCGTTGAGCAGATGCACTCCGCCAGGACCGGAGGTGGCGCAACACACACCGATGCGTCCGGTGTATTTCGCATAGCCCACGGCTGCGAAGGCGGCGGCCTCTTCGTGCCGAACCTGGATGAACTTCAGCTTGTCCTTGTGCGTGCGCAGTGCTTCGAAGAATCCATCGACTCCATCTCCGGGGAAGCCAAAGATCGTATCCACGCCCCACTCGATTAAGCGCTCTACGATCAGATCTGCAATCTTCTTTGCCATCACTCCACTCCTTCATCGCTAGGCGCCTGCAGGCGCGTGAACAGACCTATCAACCTACGCAACGACTACACCCGATACCGCGCTGCCTCCTTCTCTTTCAAGTCCAAACCCATGCCAGGCCGAGTCACGTCCGGCGTCATGATGCCCTCCTTCGGCTCACAGAAGCCGTCGAAGAACATCCGCTCGATGCGCGCGTGATCGTGAAAGAACTCCATGTGAATCGCGCGCGGAACCGCGCAACACACATGCAGATGCATGCTCGGGCCGCAGTGTGAGGACAGAGCCATGTTCTCCGCCCAGCACAGCGCTGCGACATCGAGGAAGCCACTGATGCCGCCGCACCGCGTCGCATCCGCCTGCAGCACCGTCACCGCTTGAGCGTCCAACATGCGCGAGAAGTACCACGCGGTATAGCCGTACTCCCCGGCCGCGATGTCCATGCCCAGCGGAGCGCGCGTTCTGACCTGGCACAGGCCGGTAAGGTTGTCCGAACTCACCGGCTCCTCGAACCAGCGAACGCCCTGCTCCGCGAAGCGATGTGCCAGTTCGATCGCCTGCGTGACGGTGTAGGCGCCATTCGCGTCCACGAACAACTCGGTTCGCTCACCAATCGCCTTGCGCGCTGCGTCAACGCGCCGCGGGTCGTCGGCCGGATGCGTCCCAACCTTCATCTTGACCATGGCGAAACCTTGCTCAGCCCAGCCACCAAGCTGCCGGGTCAGTTGATGGTCGTCATACGAGGTAAAGCCGCCGCTGCCGTAGACAGGGATACCAACTCGCACCGCGCCCAGCATCTTCACCAGCGAGATATCCAGCACCTTCGCACGTAAGTCCCAGAGTGCATTGTCGATGGCTGAGATTGCCATCGCACACACGCCCACCTCACCCGAGTTCCTCACCTTCAGGAACATCGCCTGAAGGATCGCCGCATGATCGAAGGCATCACGGCCTTGCACCACGTCTTCAAGCAGCTTCTTGACCACCATGCCGGTGGCTGCATCCGCATAGGTGTAGCCCATGCCAGTCTTCTCACCAGCTTCCAGCTTGACCAGAACCATCGTCGTGCTGTCCCACGATGCCGTTCCATCGGCTTCGGGAGCATCCGCGGGCACCGTGTAGACGGCGAACTCGCCCCTGGTGATCTTGCATTCGAAAATCATCGTCTCCCCTCAGAAATCCGACAGCACCTGTGCGCCATCTTTCGTCACCGAGATCAAGTCGCAGTGCCGCATTCCGCCCACACCATCGAAGTATGCCGCCGGCTCCACGTTGAACGTCATGCCTTCGCGCAAGACATCCGGCGACAGCGGATGAATGCGTGGGCGGCCATTGGGATTTGCGGCCGCATAGCCGACGCCATGCCCGGTGGCATGCTTGAACTCCCTGCCCAACCCATGCCTCTCCATCACGTCGCGCGCGGCCTTGTCGACTTCGCTTCCAGTTCGTTCAGGCCGGATCGTCATCAATGCAGCATGTCGCGCTTCATTGATCGCCGTTCGTATATCTCTGTGCCAGCGAGACGGAACGCCTGCAGTAAATGTCCTCGTGATGTCGGTCCAGTGGCCGTCCGCGCAGGTGTTCGCGTGGATCATCACCAGGTCACCCTCTTCGATGACGCGCCGCCTCGTCCTGGCAAACGCCGCGCTGGCTTTGGCCGCATTCGGACCCGACATGCAATAGAAGGAGCCGTAGCTGCGTTCAAGCCCTTCAGCCTCCGGCGTCTTGTCGAACGCGGCTTGAGCCGTCGCGGCGACCTCGACCTCCGACATGCCTTGGCGGATTGCGTCGGCCGCAGCCGCGAATCCCGCTGCCGCGACCGTGCAGGCGTGGCGCAACAAGCCAAGCTCACGCTCAGTCTTCACGGCTTTCAAATCTTCCAGCAGATCGTCGCACGGTCGAAGGGCCGCGTGCGGCAACAGTTCGCCGAGGAGCTGAGGCAGTGAACTCCGATACTCGTTCATGACGAGATAGCTTGCCGGCTGCACCCCGTGGCCCAACTGCAGGCCGAGCCTCGCGCGCTCCAGGCCGACGTTCTTCAGAACCGCAGCCAGAGGCTCACGCACCAGATCGATTGGGTTCTTCAAGGTCTTGAGTCCCGCGGGCTTATACGGAACCAGGGATGCCCAGGACGTCCTTTCGGCCAGTTCCAGCTCATCTTCCGGAACGAGTACGGTGACTGAACCGTCTGCCGCTGCAATGGCGATACTCGCCGCCATCACAGGCCAATAGCCGCTCAGCAAGAGCACCTCGGAGGCTGAGGCACAAAGCATGCCATCGAGATGCCCGGATTGAATCGCGTCGACCAGCCTCGCCTGACGTTCAGGATCGGCGGCCTTGCCGAGCCGCATCGAAGCAGCCATGGCAACCAACTTTCCCGTCCGTCAAAGTCTGATGGTCGAGACTTTCATCAGGATGTACGCGGTCGTCCTGCAACTCTTCGAGGAGCGAAGGACAAGCAGCGATCGGAGCGTATCGAGGAAGGCACGACAGTGCGAGAGTGCGGGTCCGTAAGAGCAAGGGAAGGCATCGAAGTCTTCGGCCGCCGTTGGACGCAGAGCGTACTGCTTTTCCGGAGTAGCTTGCGAATCAACGGAAACCAGCAGTGAAGCCAACCGCAGCTGATGCCGTTCCGGGCGCGGAGGCATTTCCAGCCCCTTGCTCGAGATGCCATACCGGGCGAGGCATCTCTGCGGAGGGGCGATTCTTCGAAAAGGCGCGTGTCCATCCCGTTGCTGAAATTGGTGAGGATGAAGGGCGATGGCCTGACCTTGCTACAGTTTGACGGGCTCTCTGGCGTACCGTACACTGATTCAAGTGCCGTCAGCGCCCATCGCGACGCACCAAAGACACGTTCAGATTGCCCCCTCGTTCAATGGTAGGACAGTCGACTCTGACTCGATCAATCGGGGTTCGAATCCCTGGGGGGCAACCAAAACCATGTAAACGCGCCCGCGAGGCGCGTTTTTCTTTGCCCTTCGTCGCACCTCCTCGCACCTCCTCGAACTCCGCAAGCTATTCAAAATAAACATCTTCAAGCTGCTATACACCTCTGGGGTACGAAGAGAGTCGTCTGAAGAGGTGCGAGCTGGTGCGATGACAGCCAGCCTTTTCTGTGGGTACGGATGTGGGTATCATTGGGGAAATTTGTGGGTACGGAAAACGTACCCGTCAGGAGCCCGGGCCATGGCACTCACAATCAAAGAAATCGAA
>Ga0116230_10007182_pt1 | contig 10998 bp, 7 predicted proteins | sample S1TSphfallax_3_FD_88678 | JGI IMG/M metagenome (GOLD analysis project Ga0116230, IMG submission 88678) | Host-associated microbial communities from peat moss isolated from Minnesota, USA - S1T2_Fd - Sphagnum fallax MG | ecosystem: Host-associated > Plants > Peat moss > Unclassified | place: USA...
AAAAATTTGGGTGAAAAACCTTCAAGTAAGCAACACATGGCAATATATCAATATAATTGCCTTAATGCATCAACGACTTTCATGCACTTATGCTTATTGTCAAGAAATTCAAGATGAATTTTTTAAAAAAATCTTTCTATATTCTAACATTTTATGTATTTCCTCGTCTTTTGATGATGCAATTTTCATATCATGTGTTATAATTAAGATTATTTTTGTTTGTTTAGTTTAGAATTAAAACCAAAAGGTTATTATAAATTTTTATTATTTATTTAAATAACTTGGAGATTGAAGGCTTTTATTTTTTATTTTGGAGGTTGAGGTTCTTATTCTTGCTTTTCAAGAGGTTAAAGACTTTTGTTTTTTCTTTTAGAGGTTGAAGGTTTTTGCTTTTACTCTCAGAAAGGTTGAAGGCTTTTGTTTTTGCTCTTGGAGGTTGAAGGTTTTTGTTCTTCCTTTTAAAAAGGTTGAAGGTTTTTATTTTTGTTCTTAAAGGTTGAAGGTTCGTGTTTTCGTTCTTAGAGAGGTTGAAGGTTTTTGCTCTTGCTTTTGAATGTTGAAGGCTCTTACTTTTACTTTTTGATGTTAAAGGTTATTGCTTTTACTATTAGATGTTTTAAGTTCTTACTTTTAGTTTTAGATGTTGAAAGTTCTTGTTTTTATTTTGAGATATTGAAGGTTCTTATTTTTGTTCTTGGATGTTGAAGGTTCTTGCTTTTATTCTTTAATGTTGAAGGTTTTTGCTTTTGGATGTTAAAGGTTTGTGATTCTTGGTTTTTTGTTTATTTACATTTATTAAAAAAATGATGTGAAAATATATTCCATTTTATTTAGAAATGATTGTACAAGTTTAGTTTATTTTATAATGATTAGAGATTTATGAAAGGTGATTTTTAATGATAATCATGTTACATATGTTTTGTTTTGTGTTTGATCATTTGTGGTGACTTTTGTTCTTTTTATGTTACAAGGCCGACCTTTCATTATGTTTCAATCCATCAAAATCAAAATTATGTATACAAGGTAAGATTTTTTCAAAAGTACCTAAACTTGTAATTCAGTTTACCTGATTGTAAACATAATATTTTATTTTATTTGCAAGTGTACAAATTATAGTTTAGTTTGTATCAATGTTCTACATATGTTGCATTTTAGTGACAAATAAGTTGCATGTTAGTGACAATATAGTTGTAAATTAGTTTTATTCAAGTTGAAGGGATTATTTAAATATTTTTGACATTACAATGTTATTATATGCTATTATTTCATTTCACATGTGGAACAAAATATTGTAACATGGCAGATTTCAAGTAGATAAGGTAGATTGAAAAAATTACATTGCTCAAACTCCCTTTCAACAAAAATAGAAGAAAACATTCATTTATGAAACATACTGTTTCAAATGACAATATTTGATTGTTGTGGGTCATCATTTTTACGATTTGACCTTTTGTTTAAATAGAGAAAAATGTTTGTTATAAATAGCTTGGGCATTATATTTAGATTTAAATTTAAATTGTTTTTTGATATAAAAATTTTTTTTTTTTTTTTTTTTGTAATGTATTCTTCAACATGGAATATAAATCTATTTAAAGTTTCAAATTCATTTCATGTTTATAAATAATGATGTTCAATGCAATTCAACAATATCTATTATAATTAGGACAACATGATAATGGTTGTGTGAAGTTTGTATAATTGCATTGTAAGTTGCAATTTAATTGTTTAGTATTACTAAAATCAACTACCATACAATTGTTTTGAAACCTAAACTTAAACACCTAGTTGTAAATTACTCACTAAATCTTTTATTTTCATTTCATCTTTAGTTGTAAATTAGTTGCAAAGGATAGGAACATAATTCATTGCTTAAATGGATGAATGAAATAATGAAAAAATATATTTGTTGATTTAGTTGTAAAATAATTGTAGATAAGTTATAAAAGTAAGAACAATTCATTCATCAAATGGATGAATGAAATAATTAAAGATTATGTTTGTCAAACTAGTTGTAAAATAGTTGTAAATAAGTTGTAAAAGGTATTAACATACGTCATTTGTCGACAAATGGATGAATAGCCACATTGGCATTTCGTTCACCACGTTGGAATGTGCATGAGAATTTGATGTGGAAATTAGTTGCAAAGAAGTTGCATATAATTGCATGTGAGTTGCACCATATATACATTATTGTATACAACATAAGGTGTCTATTGCAATTGCTGCAACTTGTCCATTAGCACTCAAGGCCATATAAATACCATGAGTTTTAAGTGTCCGTTCCAACTGGAAAACCCAGTTGCAAGTCCAATTGTAAAACCTTATATTTTCTCATAGTGAATCATAGTTTCCAAAGTGTTTGGTGTCACCATTCCTATAAATTTTTGTTTTGCCATTGTAAAATAGATGTGTAGCAATTGCAAATGGATGGTAGTTATAAAAAAGATGGAGCTAATAGGTTCAGGTGGAGATGGGGGAAGAAATGCAATTTTCTTCTTCAAGTGGCAATAATGATCTTAGACGTATAAGGTTTGATAGAATGAATTCAAATAAAAAACAGTGTGAAATGGTATTGAGAATGTGTGGCCTCATATTGTTTCAATCCCAATGGGAACATACTTATTAGAAATGAACATGTAGTGTTTCTACTGACACAACCTTTTAGTTGTAAAGAGGTAGAGTTTACATTGGCACATAACTTTTGGTTGTGAACAAGTTGTGTTCATCCATTTTAAATTTTCATCCATTTTAGTTTTTCATCCATTTATATTATTTTTTTCATCCATAATTATCATTCATCCATGTACACGTGGCAAAATATCCCTCCACGTCATGATATATTATATGCCATGTGTCAAGGAATATTTTTCCAATATTCCTTCGATGTCAACAGAATATTTTAGAAAAGATTTGGTCTTACTCACTTGCTCATGCTCATTGTTCACACTCATGTTCCCACATTCACCGTTTAACATCCTTATTACGAAGCATGAATAATAAAAACTTTGTGGGGGGATCAATGGCTATGTATTGTAACTCAAGTTTTTGAAGGTAAAATGCTAGGTACAATACATGCAACTGAACTTCAAATGGAGTTTTTATATTGAACTTAAGGGAGGCATAATTGATCACTGAGGCATAATTGTAATTGGAGTTCTTGTAAACATAATGCCACATAACAAAAATCATAACTTTTAAGATAAAGGGGTGTAGTTACATGGCATTTTTTTGTGATTGCTTCCTTTCTTTATGTGTCATGCATTGAGTACATTTGTTGCCTCCAAGATTATTGTGCATCTAATGGGGGTTGCTTCAAAATACAGGAAAATATTAGGAGTTAATTAAAATACATTTATATAATTTGGCCACTTCTATTTTCATAAGGAAAATCACCTACAACATAATTAAACAAAAATAAAAAAGAACTATCTATTAAAAGGTTTATGGTCTACAAAATCCATTCATTTCATTGAACCACGTTATTAAAAAAAAACACGTATTCTATTCAATCCAAAAAATAGATGTTATGCACATAGCCTAGGCACTTATTTTCAATTCATGAAATTCATAATGTTTTGAATGAAACTTTTTTTTTGGGTTTCCTATTACACATCACAAATTTATAGGTTTCATAAGTTCATTCCAAATCTGTGCAAAATATGTTGTTTCTTAGGTTCATATTGTTTCAACATGAATGTTGTGCATTATTTAAACATGGAAAGCATCTGCACGACTTTTATGTGTAAATAACACATATAAACATACAACAATTGTGTTTAAATAATACAAATAGGCATATGATAGTTATGTTGAAACAATGCACATGACATCGATGTTCAAACAATACAAATTGGTGAAGGACATCCATGTCTATTCCATACAAACCTTTGAATTATTTTTTTGCACGACTATTATTATCAAATTGTGACCCATGAAGTTTGTTATGTAGTCATCTCAATTGAGCATTACAACTTTTAGGTTTATACTTTTGTTTTTTCATTGGTTTTTGTAACTCCAACATTTTTTGTTCTTGGAACTAAAGTTGAGAAAAACAAAATATATAATGGACCCACTTTTCAATATTATGAACCAAGTTTTCCCATGTTTTGTTAGTGCAATGCAACATAAAAATTAGGAGCATTCGATCCTCCCATGAAGTAGTTTTACATATTTGGGTCCAAATGTTGTTTGTAATTATTTTATTTGGTAGAATTGCAAAAAAATCCGCATTGCATTTTCATGACCTTCCATTGTTGGTGTAAAATTGCATACAAAAGGTAATCAATTAGAATTCCAAGTTACTAATTTTCAATTATTTTGAACTTCAACTTGTGAAAATAGGACATGACAACAAAGAAAAAATTCCAACATTCCTTTCAAGACATGTTGGCTCTTGCTTATAGAGGAACAATCAACACAATATATTTCAAACAAGCTAAAAAAAATGGTTGTACCTAGATGAACCCCAAAATATATTTAAAAAATAATTATAACAAAGGACTCTAACTTTCAACCTGGATTGAATCCACTCAAGTAAACAAAAACTATTTTGAATGATAATGTGGTATAAGACTACACAATAATGGATAGTGGTCCATTGATGTGGTACTTTAAGCAATGGTCCATATATTTGATGATTTGAATGATCTAGTCCATTGACTTGATGCTTTGAGCATTCTAGTTTAAGGTTTTAGTTTTTCAAATGATTTGGTTCATCAATACACAAGTTTGATCAATGAGATCAGATATTTTATTTGGCACATAGATCTCCTTCAAGTTTTGTTTTTATGGCATTTAAACCATACCTTCAAATGCTTATCAAAAAAAAAATCATGAAACAACTTAAACCTACATGCCAGATACTTCAGTTGTAACAATGTGGAAAGTCATAACTTGGGAGTGAAATATGGTGCAATTGCCATTGAATACAAAATTTTGAATTCTCAAAATCATTAAAGTTCCAATATTGCTTACAAAAAACAACTTGTTTTGTTATGGTCTTATGTCAAATGTGGTTATGTGCATTGAACTTTCCCTTGAACTACATCCTTTGGTTGAATGAAAATGGCATAGGTGTCAAGATATGTTGTCGCTACTTTGGGATAGTTGTTGTGATGTTGCTTGCCAATTTGTTTGTTAGAATGTTTGACACAATAACAAAAATGTTATTTGATATAAGTTTTATAACTTATTTCTTCCAAGTGACAAAAGACAAATCCAAAGATGACCTTAAAAAATTTCCATATAATGCCTAATTAAATTTTAGATTTGCCAAACTCGGTAAATATACAAACATCAATGACATGTGAAAAAATGTTAGCAAGGGGAAAAAAAATCAATACACATAACCATTTTAGCACACTTAAACACATGTGATCGCACATGTTGCCTTAAGCTCTAGTGTGCATGATCACCTTGAAAAGTTGTAATGCATATGGTCTCTTTCGCACCTATAACCTTCACTTTAATATGCTCAAGAACACACGATCATTCAATAAAGTTCAATGGCACTGTCGCAACCTTAGCCTTGGGTTCACGACCAAGGAAAGGGTTTGTAAAGGTGTAGGCCAAGAATGAAGCTTGGGAGTCACATTCATGCTCCCAAAAATGTAGGAGAGTGTGAAGGAATGAACCCCCACACTCCCAAGTGAATTCCCACATTGGGAGTTGGAGTCCCAATGGATTCCCAAATTTTCAGAAAAAAATTACAAGGATCAAAACTCATTGGATTAAAGTGTTCCTTATATCAATGAAAAGTTCTTAGAACATAGATGTCTAAAATGGGCTCGCATGACCCATTTGGATTCTTAAAACATAAGTTATGGCCAAAAGAAAGGCTAGGAGTCAAATTGGCAATTTGACTCCTGACCACTAAAAGTCAAGAATCACCTCGATTTCCTTGCGTGCAGGTGGCGTGTAACATACCGTTGGAAAGGTCTCGACGAGAACTACAACTTTTTTTAAGACCTCACTTCAATCGAAGCTTTGCACACAAAGTTATGGGCATCCAAAGTTGCGGGAGTCCCAATTTCAGGAATTTCGGGACTCCCACTTGGGAGTCCCAAGACAAAATGCCATTCGGGTGCTGGCCCCATGGCTAGGCATAGAATATACTATAAGGGGGAAGGTGGTGGTTTCCCCCAAGTCTGGGCCATGGTGAGTCTTGTGAGTCCATGTTTGCCCGTGGTTTGTCTATGCACCAAAAGCGCTCAAACTACGCACTAATCAACTTGTTGTTTGGTTTGTGCAGGCCCATATGATTAATTGATGCTTGTCATTCTTCCTAGTCCCCATCTTGGAGCTCTAGCACGCCTCTTTACCCACAAAGTGCTGCGAGCCAGGGAATGTGCCCCAACTCCTTACTCTTCCTTTGTTTTCACTTCAAACTCACATTTGAGTCTATCAAGGAGCTTGGGGGCACGTCACACATCATCGTTTTCTAAAGTTTCACAATTTTTTTGAAATGCATCAAATTCACAACATTGCAAGAAAATAATTAGTTGTAGGTGGTGCAACCTAATGGCATTGCACGAAATGAAGCCAAGTATGTTTCAATGGAAAGAATTCGATGAAAGCATACGATTATGACATTTGGTGGTTGGAAAAAAAAAAACATATTAAATTTCCAACTGATTTTTAAAATTTTGAATGAATCATTTTCAATCCAATGGCCCAGATCTAAAGATATTTGTATATACAACATATTCAAAATATTTATAATGTACATATTGGATTTGTTTGGTCACAAAAATGGGGGACTTTCATTTCAACATTCAAGAAACATTAGAAAATGAAAGTGAAATGGAAAAATAAAACCATGCCCACATGTACAATCTCTTCCACTTTTATATGGTAGTGGTTTTTATTTAAAAACAAACAAATTATTTCACCTTTATTGCTAAAAATAAAGGAAAAGTCAAATTTTCAATTAATTTTCAACCAAAAAAACCTTTGAATGGACCTAGATTTAGTTGATGTATATTAATATCATTCCCAACAAATAAATTCACTGCAAAACTCCATTCATAACTTTAGTTTTGAAGTATATTTGCATTTTTTAACATTTATTTTGATCCAAAATACTTCGTACGTTCAAATTCGTAAATGTTTGGCTGAGTTTCTTTTTAAATAAACTGGCTTAAGTCTAAAGCTAATACAATATACTTGAAATGAACAAAAACAATCCACAATGTGATGTCCATATGTACCCAAAAAGATTGAATGCAAATTTTTTATGTTTGTGACTACAATGTTGGGGGGGTGTGATGTGCTTTCATCCACATTTGCTTTAGAATTGTATGTAGGATTTAGATTTTTTACTTTGAATGTACCTATTGCTATTTTTTTAAACATGTTATTGATAATAGTAGAAATTCCAAAACTTTAATGGGAATATAGAAAACCCCATCAACAACCCCAAATACATATTTCACCAAAAACAGCCAAAGACTCAACCAACCTAGTTTTAGGGTTCGAATATCAGAGTGCATACCAATGTTGCACGTTTAGGGTTGCCATTTCCCTTGGTATCAATCTTGTTATGATTATGGGTTCAAGTTGTACCCATTTTCTTATTTTCAATTTGCACTTAACCTTTTCGTGAGTGATGTTGACTGCTCCCTTGCTGAACCTTCTTGAACATGTCTCTTGTTGCTTCATGTTTTCCGATGGCTGCAATTTGGTTTTCATATTTAAACCGTAATTGACTTGGTTATGCACAACATAGAGTGGATGAAACTCTAAAAAATCAACCCTAATGAAACACTGGATTTATACCAGAGTTGAATATTTAAACCAGTTGGTATCATATTGGTCATATTGATATTGATACCATTGCATCATGAAATTGGGTACCTTGAATTGTTGATACCAGAATGATATATGAGTTTGAGAAATACTCTGGTACTGGCACCAGTTTGGTACCTCATTTTAGGACAAACCTAAATACCAGAACCGGGCTGGTATATCAAAAGGTTGATACCAGACCGACACTGTTATAAACAAGCTACTTACCTAGCAGTCACCTATTTTCCTACTGAAGTAGGTACATAAGACCAATTTCATTCAGCCTAGGTCACCAAGGTGGAACCATATAGTAACTTAGATGACGTTCATCCACAACTGAGTCATAATTGGCATCCAATGAATTCTGTGCTAGTGGACAACAAGCACCTTCTGACCTCAATTTATGTATGAACCGGGAATTGGAGGAGTAAGGATGAGTTCAAGAATAGGGAGGAAATGTAGGAGGAATCTATAAATATTTTTGGTTCAATTGAGTCATCTGAATCAATAGAACAGAAGTGAGAACGTTGCAAGGAACATAATTAGTACTTTCTTTGGCCAACCCAAAGGTGAAAACTGAGTTTGACTGTCTTGAAAATTCCCACAAGCTCCAAAGCTAGTGATTTTGAAAAAATCACAGCACAAGATGGGAGTATAGGTACTCAAATAGATGTTCCCACAATATAGGGCTTTGTCATGTCTCTTCACTAGCCAATATTAATTTCATTGCATTCCGGCATGGTAGTTGATGCTGGCATGCCACCCTGAATGGTCAAGCCCCTGCCCATTATATTGGGTAAGATGCAAGGCCAGCCCATTAGAGCAAGCTAGGTGATGCAGCCAACATAATGAGCAAGGGCGATAGCATTCCATGACATCAAGGTATGGGGTGGTAGATTCAACCATTTAGAACACGATTATTTTCAAGACTCACATTTTGGTCACTATTGTAGGTGTATCATCATCATCCATAGATTGTGTAATGTAAGGTGGTCAAGAAGATGACACAATCTACCACCACAGACCTTAATGCCTTTGGAGTTGCTGTCAACCCTGACTTGTGAGAGTCTGGCTCTTGAACTATAAGACCACAGAGTTGTTCCCCCCTCCAAAATTACCCTGAAAATACAGTATCATTGTTAAAGCCTCACTTGTAATGGTTAGTTACTCCTGTTTGGCTGACATTTCGCTTGGGCCCACTACTGTTCTGTCACAAGTACATCCCACGTGCTCTCTCTGTTTTGAGTGGCTCCACCTCTGAGGGGGAGACTACATAAGCATACAGAGTTCATTTGGTCTCCCATTTCCAGGAGTATTTCCTATTTGAACAGTTGCTGGTTTGGAAGGAACGACATACAAAGTCGGGGCTAGAGTGAACCAGCACCCACAGTGCACCACTTAGAATGGATGGTGAGTGGTTAGTACACAGTTTTCTATTCCGTTCCAGTCTCTAGGTAACAACAGTAGTTAGGCCACTTTATCTCCTGTTGCAGGTAGTCACCTACTTTCCTAATTATCTCCCTACACACATGACCTTCTTCTTATAAAATAGGCTACAAAGAAACCAGAAATTAACTAAGTTGTGTTTTGTCCACAACTAAGACATTACTGGGCATCTAATAGATGGTGCAATAGTGGATGTTGGTTCATTATGGCCCAGAGCCAGTTCGCTGGCAGCAAAAAGTCATGTGCTAGGGCAAAGACATCAAGCAATGAGCTACATGTTATTTACAAGTCTTGGAAGCTATTCTCAATGTACTTAATGTACCTATGGAAGTCATGCTTTTACAATTACTTTGACTCCTTTGAATGTACCTTTTTTGACTTGTGAGAACTCCCTACATTATAATTTACACTTTATAATAATGTAGGTAGTAAGTTGAGGTAGTAAGTTGATAAGTATCATAGACAAGTACCAAATGCATGTGCTTTCTATGCAGGAAGTAAGTAGGTGAGGTACTTTGTGGCTACTACATAGAGAGATGCATGTCAATGGTTAGTACATAGTTAACCACTGCTGCTAGCCTTGCGACATGGATACAAGGAAAAAGCGTTTCCTGTTCACACACCATCTATCATCCTGCTGCCTGCATGGTGCCCTGGAGGCTGGTGGGTGGTGGTTCACTCTGACCTGAAGACAGTGATACAGGAAGTGGGCAGGACATAATTGGTGCAGCCCCTGGTAAAGAGCTGGATCCCATCTTTCTACTAAGGTGCAGGACTGATCAGATTATGTCTATCTGATCACAATCTCTAATTTGGTTTCACCTTGATAACCAATTCTGTAGGAAATAGGTCTCATACATAGGTAGGTAGGAAAATAGGCAACTACTAGGTAAGTAGATGGTTTATCCATATGTAAGGGCTGTTTTTATTACCTACCTTCAAATAACCTGCTTGTGGGTTGTTGGTAGGTAGGTAGTAAAAACAACAACTGAGCTAACCACCATGGTTAGCTAAGGAACTGGAACACAACAGAAAACTGTTTTCAGACCATTTATCATTCATCTTTCATGGTGCACTGCTGGGTGCTGATTCAATAAATCTTTGGTTTCACCTTGGTAACCAATTCTGTATGAAACAGGTCTCATATATAAGTAGATTGGTAGGAAAATAGGTAACTACTAGGTAAATAGATGGTTTATACATAGGTAAGGGCTGTTTTTACTACTACCTACCTACTAACAACCTGCTTGTCGGTTTTCAGTAGGTAGGTAGAGAAAAAAACAACTGAGCTAACCACCATGGTTAGCTAAGGAACTGGAACCCAACAGAAAACTGTTTCCTGACCGCTTACCATTCATTCTTCATGGTGCGCTGGTGGGTGCTGGTTCACTGTGGCCCTGCCGGTTCTGCCTAACACCGACCACGAGATTGCGTATCTTTTAATATTTGTTGTACTGTCTTCTGGACCCACTGTTTAGGCTTTTTTTTTCGTTCTTAATTCTGCAAAACCTGCCCCCTTTACCGATTGTGCGGCAGGTAGATTCTGCGACGTTCTCAAGTGTTCCCTCCTGTATTTTCAACGGTACCCTATCAATTAACGCCATGGAGCGGGCCATTAGTGGCGCATTCTGCCAGGAGAGAAAAATATCTTAAAGAACCAAATTACTTAAAAGCTTTATCAGTACCAAGTTGAACCCACTCTCTTTCTCTGATTTCTGGAATCGTCACATTCACTTTGACCATGCAATAAGTTACTGTTTCACAGCA
>Ga0116230_10007183_pt1 | contig 10997 bp, 12 predicted proteins | sample S1TSphfallax_3_FD_88678 | JGI IMG/M metagenome (GOLD analysis project Ga0116230, IMG submission 88678) | Host-associated microbial communities from peat moss isolated from Minnesota, USA - S1T2_Fd - Sphagnum fallax MG | ecosystem: Host-associated > Plants > Peat moss > Unclassified | place...
CCTTTTATAATATATCATTTGTGTGGTAGTCATTATGATGGTCATTTACCAACACCAAATAAATTTCTTTGCTTCTTCACCATCAAAGCTTTTTTTCTTGTTTTTTATTAAACCTTTTGTTGCATTGCTAAACATTTAGCTATACACACTTGTAGACCATCATCATCATCATCATACACAAATAATTTTGATCTTTTTTTTCTTTTTTTTAATTTTCATTGAGGTTCAAAGTTTAAGTTACATCATTGAAATTTTTTATTTTTGATGCAAGCTTATGTTATAGAAAATCATAATTGAAATGGTTGTCATCGTTTTGGTCATTGTGTACTAAAAGTAAGTTTTTCTTTCTCTAATTTCATTAGTTTTTACATCAACAAGGTTTTTGTTCCTATGGAGGTTGCTTCCATTTTTTTCCCAAATGGCATGCAAAGGAATATATGGTGTAATTTATTGAAAAAAATTTACAATTTGCTTCAATGTAAATAAGGTGTTTAAATTCATTATGCAAATATACTTTAAATATGTCCAAAAGATTTTAGAATATACTTAGAACATGCCATTATTTCATAGAAAATTAAAAAATACCTTTTTATCACAAGTGCTTCCTAAAACATACAAAGAATGACCTCTTTGGTTTTTTCTTCAATTTTCAACCTTTTTTCTTTTATAAGCAACAATTGAAAGAACAACGTTTATATACATTGCATGTTTTCAATTATGGCATCCACAAATGTGATGTAATAGTCACTTCCAATAACACTTTGTGATGAAAAGGATGACATTGAGTTCCCATAGGTGTAGGGTAATAACTAATAGAACAGAGCCCATATAAGGATGTTTACAATGGTATCCAAATCATTTATAAATCACTTCATATTAAATTATGCAAGCTTTCACATTGAATTTTGAACCAATCACATTTTAAATGATGTTTATTAAATGGTATGCCAATATTTTTTACTAAAAAACGGGGATAATTATAGAATTTGTAGTTTGAAAATTATCATAATTGAAAATAATTTAGTTAATTTAAGATATGGACTTTTCAAAATGTCAAAAGTGAAGCACTTAACCATGTTTTTACTTTGAAGTGCATAAATTGTCTTATTCATCCATCTCCATGTTTAGCGACATTAACACTGACAACTCTATGAACCTTCAAATACCAATGAAATCATTGTTAACATTGGGAACTCAAAATGACCATACATATTTAAATATGGCAAGCTAAAAAACAAAGGCTAATGGAATTAAAAATATAAAAATGACAAGTATGCTTAAATAATTTTATTTATTTATATTAAAATTATTAGATTTCCGAAAGTAAGTTGTAATTGAATGGTGCCAAACAATGGGTTGTCCATTTTGTTTGCCATGTGCAAGCAAGAAAAACATGTATGTTCACAACATAGTGGTATTCATGTGTCATCTAGGTTGCATAAACAGCTCAAGTGGGATGGGCCTTCTTTGACATTTCGTGTGTTGGAAAAATGCTTTTAATCTCATTTATGATGTGCAACTACAACAATTGAAAATGCATATATGTCAAAAAGGATTTGATGAATTTTATGTATTATTTAATTTTTAAAATTTGTTATGTCTTGTGCTTGTTATTATTGTGATGCTTATACATTTTAGTTCATTTGATTTGATTAAGGAAATAAATGACCATCTACCATAGGTGCACACATATCATGTCAGTAGGTATGTGGTAAACATGGGAGGGCAATATGCAATCAATGTGATTTGGAATTTGTTGTTCAAATTGAAGTTAGTGCATACCCTAAACCTAACCCCCCCTACTCACCACACGATATGCAAGTTGTTGTGTAAATTAAATATTAGTTGCAACAAAACACATGCAAGTTCAACCCTAATTTAATTTTATGCTTGTGTTAATTGTAATTTAGTTATATTTATTCAAGTGTTAATGCCATTACATGAAAGAGGTCGATGATCAAGTGGGTGTTAGATCCATGAACAATAAAATGTGAACAACATATTTGGGCAAGGTGAGGTGTTCAACTCCTTAATTTGTGTAAGTGTAATTGAAAAAAGTTAGGTGATAAGTAGTGTAAATAGTTGTATATATATCTTTGTTGTGTAAATGTCAATGACTTTGCACTTACACAATTTTACATATCATATATACAACTATTTACATTTACACACACAACATCAATCATTATGAATGGAATAATGCTCGAGGGGGGTTTCTTTTGGGAATGCCCCACTCCAAGGGCATTACTGGACATAAAACATTCACAAAAAAAATATTAAATTTTTTTTCATGATATTTGGTAGACATGGGGTTTTTCTAATAAAAATGAATGTTTACTAGATTGAGCATTTTGATTTTGAAAATACCTCATCATGCGCCAAGGATGAATTCCTTTAAGTAAAACATTTTTGAGATACATTATAAAATTTCTATTGATGTTTTATTATTTCATCATTTTTTTATTTTGTTTGAATTTGCAAAGATAGGTAGTGCCATTACATGATGAATTATTTGTTTTTATTTTATTATAATATCATATGCACAAAAATCATGTAAATGGTTCATTTGAAGTTTAACTAGATTATATATATTTAAAAACTTAATGAAGTTAATGACATTGATCAAATAAGATAAAATTGACTACATAGTTACAACATCCAACATTCACCAAATGGATGAATTTGAAATTGATGATATTATGGAACAATTAATATAAATATCACATGTGGATGAAATTGGGATGTAGCAACACTTAAAGTTAGATGGATTTCACAACATTAATGAAAATGACAAATTGGGTAAAATGGTACGTGCCAAACTTTCTAATGAAATAATTGGTAACAAAAAGAAAATTGATGATATGCATGATATCATACCATATGGATCAAAATGATTAATTTGATCAATTGATATGGATGAAGATTTTCACATGGATGAAATTGACAATGTGGAATGATATGATTATATGAACAAGATTGATTAATGGTACAAAACAAAAACTCAAATGGGATTCAAATGATTGATCCCATAGATGAAAACAACCAAGTGGATAAATTTGATATTATGAAGGAAGGTGAACACATGGATGGAATGGGACCACATGGTTGAACTTTGTCACATGAATGAAATTAATGATAGGGATGATGTACATGTTAATAATGTGATTGAATTTGGAAGAATGGATGAAATTGATGACATAGATGACTTTAATTACAAAGATAAAACATAAATGGAGTGCAATAAACATAAAAATGAAGTTTGAGTACATGGATGAAATTAAAATAATTGATGAATTTGATTGCATGTTTATTATTAATCATCTACATGAATTTCAACAACATGGATAAAAGTAATTTTATCCATGTTAATTTTCATTGACGCTGACAATTGCATTTGTGTGGTCAAATGAATCCTTGTTAAATTGAATTTCCTTCATGATTAATTCCATATTTTGACTTTCATTTATGAACACAACTTCATCCATATGTTTTGATTTTCCATGTCATTGTTTACCATCTTTGTGGCCAATTTCGTATTGAACAACATTCTTTCCATTGGGTGTGCATCATTTTAAAAAATTTCTTTTCATCCATCTACTATTTTAAAACCCCAGTTCATTGACAACCTTTCTTTCCTTTTTTTTCCTTCCCAACTTTCACTTTTGTCTTTTGCCCTCCCTTACTTTCATTTCACAAAGCCATGCTTTGATTTTGTAGTGTAATTGGAAGGCACCTCACCAATTAATTATATATATATATATCCTTTGTTATTATGTGTAAGGTGTTTCAAAAATATGGAATGCTTGTTCCAATGGGTGTTCCATTTTTCAACATGCCCTACATTTTTTTCCCATGATACTTATTAATGAGCATCATGGGGAAAATAAATAAATAAATAAAATCAAAGCAAGTTTTTGCATGTGCTATGCATGTGTTGTGTGTATGGTTTTAGATATACTTGTCATTAAAAGAAAATAACAAACTTATTTACATTCCATGTAAATACAAGTGTAAATTTATCATCCATGTCCATATAAATGTAAATGTTTCTTACGCACTCCCAATTCCTTGAAGGACTCAAATGTGAGTCCAAGTGAAAAACAGTGGAAAAAACAAAAGTCGGGGCACGCTCCCTAGCTCACAACACTTTGAGGGGTAGAGGGGCGTGTTGGAGCTCCGGGACGGGACTAGGAAGAGTTGACAACTAGGAAGAGTTGACAAGCTTCACTCACTCACACATGCCTGCACACAAACCACACAAAGTGGTTAGTGCATAGTTAGAGCACCTTTGGTGCTAGGACGAACCACGGGCAACACGGACACACAAAACTCACCATGGCCCAGATTTGGGGGAAGCCACCACCTTCCCCCTTATAGTATACTCTACACCTCTCCATGGGGGCTACATCCAAATGGTTTTTTTCTCCCAGGACTCCCGCGTGGGAGTCCCGAAATCACGCCAGCTGGGACTCTCGCGGCTTTGGAGCCCCATAACTTTGCGAGCAGGCCTCGGATTGAGGTGCGGTCTAAAGCAAAGTTGTAGCTATCATCAAGAGCTTTCTAATAGTATGTCGTACGTTGTCTGCAGCTAAGTAAATCGAGTCGATTCTTTACTTTTTCTGGTTGGGAGTCAAATTGGCAGTTTGACTCCCGGCCTTTCTTTTGGCCATAACTTGTGTTTCAGATGTCCAAATGAGTAATGAGAGTCCATTTTAGACATCTAAGTTCCAAGAGCTTTCCAATGATATAAAATACGCCACAAGCCATTGAGTTTTGACCCTTCAAATTGCTCTTTGAAGTTTTGGGAGTCCACTGGGACTCCATCTCCCAAAGTGGGAGTTGCCTTGGGTTTAGGGTTCACTCCCTCACACTTTCCTACACTCTCGGGAGTATGTGATGTGACTCCCAGGCTTCCTCTTGGCCCACACCCTTGCAACCCCTTTGTCTTGGTCGCAAGCCCAAAGCTAGGGTTACGACAGTTTCACCTTGGACATGTAAGTAGTGCAAGTGTAAAATCATGTGAATGCATTTAAAGTTATGTCAAATTATGTAAATGTAAATGACTTACACTTACTCCCCATGTAAATCAATGCAACTATCTTGAAAAAAACATTCAAAGAAATATTTTCTTTTCAAGATTTAAAGTTGTCTATTAACCTTTATCTACTTGGATCAAAATATATTGAAATGCACAAAAATTGAAGGTTTAATTTCTAAACCAAAATTTAATTTTGGTTCTGTTTTTTACTAATTAAAAATATAGTTATAGTTGACCAAACCAAGTAACCACCTAACATTGGTTGTTATGGTTAGTAAAGCTTACAACCTCAAGCTTTTACCTTACACATAAAGCACCAACTATATTTTTCCTTTGTAATTTTTGATAATTCACTTGCCTTAAGATTTCTTTGATAGGTTGTCCAAGGATCTTCCAAGTTTTGGAAACCACTCACCAACTTGGTTGGGGATTTTCCACCCATTGGAAAGTACTTTTTAGGCTATTATTTAAATTTAATTATTATTTTCCTTTTTGCCTTTTCTTTTTCAATATATATACTCATAAAAATAATTTTTTTCCTATTTTAAAATCTTATTATACTTTTTCTAATTTAAAAATCCTAGTAAAGTTCCATGAATTTAATACCTACACCAAAATCAACAACCTCCACAAGATTCTTCTTTTATTTTATAGAAATATCACCACCACCACTAACTTGTGTTATAGAAGCAACACCACCACCACCAACTCTACACTTTATAATATAATTTGAAGCATTGTTGCAACTTGAAGATGGAAGGCTATAATACACAATAGAATTCAGGACTCCAAAAACAAAATCATTGTTGAAATTGTCATGGACACCAAAACCAATACAACTTCATATGCTATTAAACACAACACCAGATGTTCCAAAATTAAGAGCTTTCATCTCAACATTGTTGTCTTCATTGAGATCAAGTTGAACCTCTTGTAGACAAAATTGAAATGTTAGGAAAAAAAACATAAACAAATAAAAAGAGGTAATCCAATTACCTTGTTCTTCTCATAAATGATTTTTTCTTCATTGAAAGCTTCTTCAAAAAGCAATAATTGACCACATCAAATTTCATTAGAAATTATAAGTTGCATCGCTCTACCCCATAAATATTTATCAATAGGATTATTCTTGAAAAAAAAATCAATAAATGGAACATTAACGCATTAAAACAAAAAAAATAGAAATTAAAAAAAAAAATTGGAGACTTACTTTCTGTAAAAGATGGGATTGCAATGCCCAATTACTTCCATGCCATATTGTTAAAGTACATGTGCCTCTTCCATGTGCATAATTCCAACACCACATTCTATCTTATTGGACAATTGTTTCCCCCTAAATCCAAGAAATCAAAAGTCAATATATCAATAATGTAATGTAATTGATTCCAACTAATAGAAATGGACATGAACTATAATCCATCAAACGACCTCCACTTAAACTTAGGACGTAGAAAAAATGGATGTGGCCCAACTTTGTCAACATGCCAAATAGTTGGATAATGATGAACAAATTATTTGTATGTCTTGATGACATCGGGAATTAGGCAATCAATAAGAGGTTGATTCCAATTTACAAAGCAATGAATTATGTCAATCCTCCATTTCAAGTGGAGACCCCTTGACAAAATCTTAGCACCATACTAGTAAATAATGACAATAAGGTAAATTCACCAAAATTCACCCCATGGAGTTTATTATAACCCATGATGAAGAAGTTTTGCGTGTAGAAGTAGCCTAACTTCAAGTTGAAACTAGATGGATTAGTTGGTTGATAGATTGTTTAAACTAATATTCAATGTTCCTCCTTAACATATTGAACGTCATATTTTTTAGTTGACTTCCCAAGATTAGATGTTGAGGAGCGCAGGGTTGTTTCATCAATAACAACCTTCACATTGTGATTATGTGCATGTATGAAAATGTTGAAAGGAACATCATGTGTTTTACTTGATTCCACAATGAAGCAAGTTATCGCATGAGCCTAGAGCCTAAGCCTAGAACCTAGAATTAGAACTTAGGATGGTAAAATGTTTTTTCCCTTGTACACATGTAAATAAAACTCAAGAATTTAACCAAAAAATGAATGTTGTACCAATAAACCTAAGAACAAACATGGGGATGAATGTAAACATTCATTTTCATTATGGATGAATGTTTAATTTTATCATTAAATTAATATGGATTTTTTTTCCACCATAATTTTGATTGAATACAATTTCATGACACACAATATAATTATGTATGATATAACGTTTGTTGAATAATATAACGTAATTTCATGATAGATGTATTCCATGGCTATGGTTTTAAATGCCATTATTTTAAAAATGTTTTAACTATATTACAATTAATATATTAACATCCACCCCATGGTCATTATTTTTTAAAAAATTTAATTTTTTTTTGTTTTTTGTTTTGTTTTGTTTTGGGCAAATTGACCCAGTGTCATTGACAACAATGGGTTTTTTCCTCCCCCTCCTCTAAAGGTGCCACAACTTCTTTCAAACCTATTTATAACTATCATTGGCAACAATGGAAGTTTTTTTTTCATTTTTCATCTAAGGTGCCATGATTTTCTTGAAATTTAATCAATGTTGTTGACAATAATGCGTTCTGAATGTTTTAAATATTTTAAAACTACGTAATGTCCTTAGCGATTATGGGTTTTTGAAATAAAATAAATTTCAGTTTTAGGCATTTTAATTAGCTTTCTTCAAACAACCTATTATCATAGATGAAAATGGGTTTTTTTTAATAGTTATTTATTTTCGAGGACCCCAAAATTTCACAAAGTAAATATATAATGTTATTAACAACAATTGGGTAAGGAGGGTGACATTCATTCCCAAAATTTTTTTTTGAATTGCTTAACATTATTCATGAAAGTATTATATATATATATATATATATTGGGTCCCATCATCATATTTTCCCTTATTATCACAATTTCATTACCCATCATTATTAAATGACATTCAAGTTTGAGATATTAATATTTAGATAACAAATGAAGATGGATATAAATGATTTTGAATCTATTTATTTCTAATCATGGATGAATTTCATCCAATTATATATAATTTTGATCCAAATCATAAATAAAATTCATCCATATGAAATCATTCATCTATGGACATATTCATCCATGTAGGTGGATTAAAATTAGATTAAACTTTAAGTTCCAAAATTTAAAGCTGCAAGCACAAGCCATCTTCATTCCACGATGCATTGTTATTGCAATTATCATATCAATCATCCTATTCATCAAATATGAAATTGACTGTTGCAAAAAAAAAATAATTTAAATGTTAGTAACAAAATTATAGTTAGGAAAAAAACTTGACTAAAGTATGAATAATTAATAAAAACAAAGACAAGAAAAATAAGGTTTAGGGTTTTAAATAAATGTGCCAAAGTGGAAGTTGGATGTTTAATATGATCTAGTCCATAGTAACTTGAAAATATATAGTGAAAAGTATATAAATGTAGAGGACCTTTCAACATTTTTTATAAAAAAAAATGCAAAGATTTTTTATAAAAAAACTTGAAAAATCAAATCAAAGAAAATAAGGTTTAGGGTTTAGATTTTTTTAAAGCAAAAAATAATTGAAAAAAAATACAAAAAAGTTGAAATTTTATTTACTTCGTTGGAGGATACAAATTGTTGTCTTTTTTTCCAACTTGCAAAACAAAAGAAGATAGCATATTCACCAATTTTTTCATTGATGATTCATGTTTTGAAAGATGAACAATAGATTTTGAAATGTCAAAACCATGGAAAACCCTCAATTCATCAAATGCATTTTTTGTCCAAAGTTCAACATGTTTAAAATACTTTGGATAACACCATGCTCTTTAGTTGTTTTGGTGTGAAGTATTCATTTTCCCTTTTGTTAATCAAGGTTTGTCCAATCACCATAATCAAATGCAACAGAAACCATTACATGATCACATGTAATAATATCCTTAACATGTTTAGAGCCATAAATATGACAAGTATTTTCATATCCATAAGCCATAACATCTTTAGAACCATAAGCCATGGACATATCACAATTATACAAAAAAGAAATTGGAATAGAAGTAGAAGAAAAAATAATAAACATAAAGTTCGAAGGACAATTAGAAGTAAGTGCACAAGAAATAACAACACAAATATATGGATCAACAAAAAATAGGATGCCATATTCATCAAAGTTTTGGGAAATATACAGGTTGAACACATGTTTGTTGAATAATACTTTAGAAGAATCCAATTAAAGGATATTTGAAAAATTTAAAAACTAAGTAGATAACTCATTACCACTAGCACAATGAATAAAGATATCAAACCCACCACTAGACCATATTAAATAATTTCCACAAGTAGAAAAACTAAGAATATCAACATGAATAAATTGATAAGTTGTGGTGTTTAGGGTTTGACAAACTCGATTAAATGTAGGTAATAACACATTTTTGATAGGACAAAAAAAATATTATGAAAAAATAGGAGGACTAGGAATAGACGTTGTACAAAAAAACACTAAACCAAATTAGACAACAAATAATACACATTAGACACAAATTGAAATGAAAAGGAAAAAGGAAAAATTACAATTACACAAAAGGAAAAATCATGGTTGCAACTACACAAATACTTTCGCCATGAAAAACAAAAGACAACACACTTGCACAAAACTAAAAGCAAATACTGACAATTTTGCCAAAAAAAAACAAAAGAATTTTTTTAATACAAGTAGATTGGGGATGTTTGTGTGGTTGCAATCACAAATCACTTGCAAACAACATAACAAACACACACATTACAAAACAAAAACAAAAACAAAAAAAAACCATGCAAAAAAAAAAGTTGTTACAAATAGTCGTGAAACAAAACACAAGAGTTGCACAAGGAATTGCAATCCATAAGCAACCATAATAAAATGATGTTGCCATGGTGAACATTGTTGTTGCAAAATACATCAAGACGCAAAAAAAATCATCAATAGAAAAATTGTTCAGTAGAATTAAGGTAGAAGCTCCAAAAGCAATGTTTAACGAGATATAACTGATGCAAAGTGAATAACAAGAATGAGTTGAAGAAGCCCCAACACCAAAAAGATCCCAAGATGAATTGTAGCATTCAAAAGATCTTGACAAGATTGAATGCATACACAACATAACACTCATGAAAACACAAAACATAAATAAAAACTCACAAAGGTATATAGAGGCACAATGAAAAACAAAGAAGAGCCTAAAACTCCAAGACCATATACAACCCTTGATGACACAATGCAATGCTCACGCACAATCAAAGAACAAACCTCATGAAAACAAAGAGAGAATGCAATGCTCATGGAGACACAAAGAGCAACCTCACGGAGACACAAAGGGCACTTCACAAAGTTCAAAGAATGAGAGTGAAAATGAAAAATCATGCAAAAGAGTTCCAAAACAAAAAAAAGACCCTTGCACCTCAAGGGATTTGCTTTCATCCATGATAACCAATGCCTTAAGAGGATCCACTTCCATCCATGATAACCAACACCACCTTGTAGGATCGGCTTTTCAACCAAAAAAAAGGATCCACATTCATCCATGATTACCAATGCCTTAGGATAACTAACTATATAGGTAACCAGAGTAGGTAGTAGGTAACCACTAACTGCACATAGTCCTACCATCCGTCTTTTGATTGGCTGGTTCTCTTTGTCTTTCTAGAAGTGTGTGCAAACGGGGGAAAAAGGGCAAAAAGAAAAAGAAGAAAAAAGAAAAGAAAATACAGGGCCATGAATGCTCTGCCACTCTCTGAGCGCCACACCCAGCAAGAACGAAATATCTGTGCTGCAACCCCGGGCAGAAATTTACGGGCAGCTGGGCCAGCAGAAGTGGCCATCCACACAAAAGCTGTGGATAGACAACGTTGAGGACGCGGGCAGCCCTACCCTACCCTTTGCCCCCGTCCCTGCCTGGC
>Ga0116230_10007184_pt1 | contig 10996 bp, 3 predicted proteins | sample S1TSphfallax_3_FD_88678 | JGI IMG/M metagenome (GOLD analysis project Ga0116230, IMG submission 88678) | Host-associated microbial communities from peat moss isolated from Minnesota, USA - S1T2_Fd - Sphagnum fallax MG | ecosystem: Host-associated > Plants > Peat moss > Unclassified | place: USA...
CATTGCCCTACTTTAAGTAGATTCCTTGTTAGTTAGAGCTATTTGTTGTTTACCTTCTTCTTGTCCTTCATTTTGTTGTTAACACCTCCCCCTTTCCTTTCTCAATGTAGGTGTTACTAGATCGTGTGATACCACCATGGCTTCAAATTCCTCCATTAAGTTCATTGTTTTGTCATCACTTACATTGGTGTGTAGATTGTATTTTCTTTGTATGTATGATCAGTTTGCCTAATCATGCATAATGCATATGTTTTGTTTGATTGTGCAAGATGTAAAAATAACCTAACTTTTAATGATGATAAAAAATTGTTCATTTTTTTCTTCATTCTAATTCCTTCATACTAACTCGTATATCATTTAATTTGTTACTTTTAATTCCAACATAATAGAGTTTTCATCAACTTCCATTGTTGCATTGCATAATTATGAATTACCATTTTTTTAATTTCATAGTTGATTTTGTGTGTTTTTTAATAATGTTTCCATTTCCATTGTTATAGTGGGGTTTTGAATTTGCATTTTTTTTTGTTGTTAGTTTTTTTTATTAAAAAAATCAGTTTTTATTAATAATAAGTTTAACTGAATAATTTATTAAAAAATCAAATAAAAATCACCTCGAATCTATTTTTTACTTTTTAATTTTTGTGATTAAAAATTGACTTAATGACTTTAAGGTTGGTTGTAATTCCCCTTTCAAATTGATTCTTGAATTGATTTGATTGAGACTAAAATGGACTTCAAGGAAAAATTGGAGGAAATTAAATTTTCATTTGAATGAAATGAAATTATAAATACTTGGTTATATATGTGTTGTAATATTTTATGATGATTTTTATTTTTTTTCATTTGATCATTGGAATGGTATTCTAAGTTCTAAACACATAATCTTAATTTTGAATATCAAGAAATAATTTGTAATTTATATTAACACTTTTTAAAAACCTTAATCCCTAAACTTATTTTAAATAACTAATTTCATACAACCAATTGAAATGAACAAATTGGGAATGAAATGTGAAATAATTGGGTTTTGAAAAGATCGATACTTTGAAAGGTAACACCTTGTAAGGTTCTTTGAATTTGCTGAAATACACAACTTGGGCAATTTTTATAAAAAATGATTATTGCCCAACCTTGGTTCAAATTAATGTTAGTTAGATTTTCCTTTTTAAATTTTTGGTGTTGGTTTTCACACTTCGAAAAAATTGGTAGCTTCCTTGGTATAATTTGAACGTCTTGAATTTTTTATATTACCTTGTTGTTCCAATTTGGGCACATTCTTTCAAATTCAAGAACCCTAGGTTTGGTTTTATAGCTAGGTTTAATTCCAAGTAAAATATATACACAAAAATGATTGTTCTTCTTTGGTTAACTATAATGATTCAATCGTGCAATTGTATTTCAATAGTCTCTGCTTTATGTTGTCCCATTTAACTAAGGGATTTTCCATTTGGTTTGGATCACTATTATTCGATTCTTGATTTTGAAAAAAGAAGAAGAAGATTAGGTTTTCTTTTTTCTCTTTTATTTGATAAAACCTTTGGTGTGAACCATTTTTTGAACTCAGAAGTATTACTTTTATTTTCAAGGACTTTTTACATTTGGAGCCCGATCCAATTTACGACTAGGTTCAATTCCATCTACATTGCATCCAATTAAAATTTAAAATTATGTGTACATAATATTAGTACACAACACCCAACAAAAAAAATTACATATGAAGAAGAATTAAGTTACCCAAGATCAATTTCGTCTAGTATTTTTTTTTGACGAAATTTTGTAACGACAAAAAAAAGGCCTTTATGAATCAACCTAAAGGAATTTGACCATTAGATTAAAGGCAAGTCACCAAGATGTAAACATTTGGCAACAAGTTATAGCCATCCACTCGATCAACAGCTTAGGTTTGGTGTTGCTTAGATTGACCACCCTACATTATCAAATGCCACAACCCTCCCCATTATGGGCCCCTTCTCGCATCTCATTTCATTCAAAGTGCACAACATTTGTAAGCAGTTATGCAACATTGAGATTAAGATTGTCGCTAGTAATGAATGTCGATCTTTCTTGGTAGCACATTTAGTAGGATGGGTTCCATTAAATTTTGGATTGTGTTATGGAAGCTAGAAGCAAATAATGGTGAAGGAGCAAACGGAAAATTAGCATTGTACTTCTATGTGAATGCATTACTTGTGTGTGAGTGCATTCAAAGAAGATCAAGGTACAAAATCGATACGCTTTTAATGCTAAAGGAGGAAATAGGAAACCAAAAGACATTATACTTTTATTTGAATTTCAATTTAAAAAGGTCATGGTACAAATCTTTCTTTTGAATCATTTGATTTGATTTGGGTGTTTTCTGGTTAGGATTGGATTTAGTATGTTAGGCTAGCTATAAATGAAAATCTTGTAGGAAGACCTTAGGAGCAATGCAAACACACTATTTGGGGCCCAAGGGATTTAGGAGGACTAGATTGAATGTAAAAAGGTACACAAGTTTTCAACTAAAAAACATGTTGAATGTTCAAGTATTTTATTTTATTTTTGTAGTTATGCAAGGTTTGAAGGTCATCAAAATCTTGAAAGTTGTAGGGTTTAGGGTTCAAGCTTGGCTTCCTAGAAATGTTTCATTGAGTTCGTGTCTTCTACTCAAGTGTTGAACAACCTTTCTTCTGGTTTCTTGCTAAGAGGTTCGTTGTGAGAGCTTTACAACACATCGAAGGTCACTAAATTTTTTCCTATCAAATTTGTAATCATTATTGTGGAAATGGCACCCTTGAAGCCTCTATAGAACTTCAAGTTTTGTCTCTTCTTCTTAACCTCTACAATACCTGATTATACTACAAACCACACACCTAGTGAGTCACTTAGCATTTCTACTAGTTTAGCTCCTTCTTCATTGTCACCTACATCTCTTGTTGTAGTGAAGGGTAAAAGTTTGTTGGTTTCTAAATCTACACCCACATCTGAATCTATAGATCATATGTAAAACCCTAGAAGTAGTGAACCAAAGAAAGAAAGGCCAAAAAGATTTAAATGGGAAATAAACAAAGTTTTTCAAAATTGATGGGTAGCTAGGTTTTCCTCGGTCTAAACCAATATGTGGACTAGACGGGAAATGAAAATGGTAAGATGCAAATATGCTTTGACATTAAAGGGAAGGAGAAGTTATTAATTCCAAAACTAGATTCCCTCATCAAATATTCTAGAGTGGGAAAATGTAGCAAGGCTAGACAATGAGTTATTCTAAGGCAATATTTTCTTTGTCCTTCTAATGCTCATGTGAAAAATGAAAAACTACATGCCTCAAGAGAATGTGATATAGTTGTTGTGCAAGTTGTAAATGGTGATAAAACATAGAAAAAAAAAGAAATACGTGCAATTTGTTACAATCTTCCATTTGTTCCAACAAAGGCGCCCAATGACAAATTTTGAGAATTTCAAGAGGCTTTTCTAGTTCTTGAAAGTGGAACATTATCTTTGAAAACATTGGTCAGATACCACAAGTTGGACAATGGTTGAAACAATGCATAGCCTAGTGTTGTGAGCCATGAATGTTGTTGTCTAAAAAACATTATTCATTTCAATGAGTTGTGACGAAGTCGCCACTATTGACAACCAAAATTGGATCTCAGTTCATTTGTATGTGATTAACAGGTGGAAGTGGGTCCCAATTTTACTTAACCTATAAAGGGTTTTGGATGGTGCAACTTCTACTAATTTGACTAAACTTATTATGTGGAATCTTGTTGAGTTTGGAGGCATGACTAAAACAGATGTGGCAAACAAGTTGGTTTACTTTAGAGTAGATGGAGTGATAATTTTTTAGGGCTTCAAAAATGTTGTCACCACAAAGTTGATGCATAACCATGCTCCATTCATGAGTGGTGTGCATTATATAACACACTGCATAAACTTGGTTGTCCAAACTTTGAGCAGTTTGAGTTTGGTGGGAAAAATTAAATGTTTTGCTTACATCTATGCATAATTATTTTGCCCATAGTCCTAAGCATCATCTTGAGCAAATAAGTTGGTTAAACTCCTTGAATGCAAAGGAAATAAGATTCTCAAAAACATCAAGACACATTGGATTTCAATGGTATCGCCTTCCAAGAAAATCCTTGGCGAATATAAAGCTTTGGTTGTAAAAATGGTTAAGAATAGTGTAAGTGTTGACATTATTAAGCCCAATTGTGAACTCATCTGTGATCTTGAAACATTGCTAGGTCTTTCTTGCATCATTCCTTTGTTGGAGTTGGTGCAAGGTTTGTCAAAATTTGCCCAAAGCTAACAAACCTTCATTTGTGACTTTATCTCTACTTTAAAGCTTTGTGAAGCAAATCTTTTCACAATGTATTATGAAGCTAGAAAATGGTTTTCTTCATAACATTTCAATTATTTGTAAGATCTTTGTTAGCACATCCATTAACATTTGTGCTTGACATGGTGGAAAAAACCTATAATAGGCATTGAATATGACGTTTTTTTATGGAGGCAAATTCTATATGTTACATACCCATGATCTAATAACTAAGGATGCAATGGACCTCATAACTAAACAAGTTTAGGTTAACTATGTGGAATTTGTGAAGCAACAATGTTACTAAGGAGGTTTCTAGCACAAGAGTTGTTAAATGCCATTGGGGTGATCTACCCACAATATTGGCTTGTTTTTGAGGTTGAAACACTATTCTTAGGTCACCTAGTTATTATCCAAGCTCATTTTGGTCACCCCAAGGCATGGGGGACTGCTATGGTTGGTGGGTCATTGTTAAACCCAATTTGCCATGCTACCTCCCCATGACTATAATTCCAACTACACGTTTATGGGAAAGGCTTAGGTCTAATGTGATTCTACACCATTGACTTCCAAGTGGTTTAAGTTGACCAAGTTATGTAAAGTGATGATGTTGGGTAGTGTAGAAGATGAGCACATTTTTTCCAACTTGGCCTTCATAAAAACAAAGCTCTAAAATTGCCTTACTATGCATCTGGACCTTGTTGTCCAGATGTATGTGTAAAAATATTATGACTTAAAGAGCTTTCCTTTTTATTTAGCTATTCATGATTAGAATGAATAGTAGTTATAATATGGGGTTGATGCATAGCCTCATGTGACATTGCATTATTAGTTTTGCAAGTTACTAGTTTATTAATGTTTCTTGAAAGTCAACTGTTGGTTGGAAACCATCTATGTATTTTGGTTTTTGTTTAGCCTATGGCAACAATCAATGAAAATGCACACCTTTGACTACATGTTTTTTCTCAATGTTGGTCAACTTTTATGGTAGTCACATTTCACATATGTTCTGGTTGTCAATGGTGGTGACATGGTTACAACTTACAAGCTCATATGTTCAATTATACCCCAAATTCATTCAAGTTTCCTCTTGCTTCTTAATCTTTTTTCTAACTAGGTTTTGGGTGCAAGTAGGGCTTGAGCTGTAGTGGGCAACACCCTTTTAAGGTTGGGGTTCAATTTCGTTTCAAGCTATTTAGGGTGTAATTTTTTCAATTGATATTTCTTATTGTGAATTTGTTTGAAGAATTCTACATCAATGTTGAGATTGCAGGATAAGCACACATGGACTCTAAAAGAACAATTGGTTACTATAAAACCTTAGTTGGAATCATTGCAACATAAGAAAGAGGATCAAATGAAGCAATTTTTGGAGGTAAAAAGGCAAATAACACACATTTATGGGGAAATTACAACAACATAAGCTACATACTTCCACCTAAGTGGAGGAGATCAACATTTAACATTAAGGAGGTTGCAAGAGTATAATGTTTAGTTTCAAAAGCTTCAAAGGGAAAGGGTAAATCAACCTTCAATTTGGGAAATAAACATTCAATGCAACTTGCAAATGAGCAAATTATAGGGATTATTGTGGTGAATAATCCTTTGTTAATTGCCTCCATGAAAGAGTTTTGGTTTTGAATTTTTGTAGACAAACATATGTGCATATGTTGTACCCATGTTAAAAAATTGTTTATGATATATAGACCTAGAAAGGAACAACCATTCAAGGTGGTGATCAAGTTTGCTTTATGTCTAGACTTGCATCACCTTAAATAATTTTTAGTAGGTGCTCAAGCTAATATGGCACATGAAGCCCTACAAGTTTCTGATATCGTGCTTTGGGAGCTTTTTACACATCAATAATTATTGCTACCCACCTTTTATTGATAGCTCTTTGATCTGCTTCTCACAATATATGATTTTGTTGGTACCATGCACTTAAATTATTTAACAAATTATTATGCTATATCATTGAAAGACTAAAGATATCTGGAGTTTTTTTTTAGGACAACAAGCACTAAACAAACATTATTTTATGATTGTTGGTGGTGCAAATACTTATTTTGGTTGTGAATTATTTTGTTGTTGTGTAGGTATACACCAATAAGGCACTCATTTTACTCACCTAATCTTGGTTGGACATTACTTCTTGGTGATGGGTCTAGAAAGTTGGTGGGGCTTTTATCAAAGTACATGCCCAACTCAAATGGGCTTGTCCCTCAACATTGGTACGAGCCATGGTGTTCAACACCCCCTTCTTCAAATTGGGTTTAATTGTTCATGTTTGCTTAATGTGTGCGAATGACTACTAATATGTTTTGTATTGCTATGAGGAGTGACACATTGTCACATATTACTATTCCATTTTAACATTTGAAAAGAAATTGGGATTATCCATTTTCATGTTATGTGGGTTTTTTCAGACATGTTAATAACTACATTCATCAAGTTAAAACTTGTTTTGGATTTTGTTCAGACTATGTTCAACAAGCATCTACTTGGCTCTTTGTCAAATTATGATCAAAACAAGGTATGTTTTTGGTGTGGAAGCTTATTAAAATTTTCTTGTTATGACTTTTATACAATGGTCACACTAGATATTTGGCTATCATAACCATGAAGTTAAGCACCTTAAAGCAGACAACACCTTAGGTTGAAAATGGTCTTGGGATGGGTGATTCCCAAGATAACAACACGTTGCCTATATGCATAATATACCTATGTAAAAGTGCTTGTGGTTGTAGGGGAAAATATTATCTGTCATGTTGGTTTTGTGGAGTTGAACTATTGAAGTTTTTTTCTTAAAAAATTGTTGCCTAAACTTTTTTTCATTGTAAATGATTGCTTATGTAATGTCTATATGCCAAAGTTTGAATTGTATATCATTGCTCGTGAAGTTTAAACAAATGTTTTTGGTTTGGTGTTGTTGTTTGTCCTTTTATGATTTGGTGCATATCAAAAAGGCATTATGTGGTATGAAGGTCGAAGTAACCCATCATGGAAGCATGTGGCGAAAGTACTGTATTACAAATATTATTAGCAACTAATAGAGGAGTTGTAGTATGCATTTTCTCTTTGTTCTAATGATTTTTTGTTGTTGATTTGTAGTTCTGTTAGGTATTGTTGCTAGGTTGTGAACCCATAAATCTTTGTGCAATAACATACCTTTTACCTTTGTATGTAGATTCCCTATTGATGATAAGGGCACTATGAAGTCTATGGTTGATTATTTTAAGGAGGCTCATAAGTTCTCTATTTGGTACCCAAAGCAAATGTAATAAAAACTTCAGATGATGCATGTTTTGGACAATGGTTTTGCTTTGATTTCATGCAAGTTTATTATATAGTAATTTACACCCATCATCTATCATTAGGAGCTACTAATGAAGTCAATGGGTAATTATGGTAGTTTGTTTCCATTGTTATTCATGATGAAAATGATGGTTTGGTATTTTGTGAACAACCTCATAAAAGTTATGATTGCAATCATTCTTGTGGACATTTCTATGTTTTTCATAGATATGAATAGTGAGGTGTGGTTTTTGCTTTATGGTTATCTTGATGGTGTGGTTGCTAGGCATGGGAGTAGCTCAAGACATCGCTTTCGTTTTATCTTAAGCAGGTGAGGACCTTTGCCTATTGTTTGAATCACATATGTTATTTCTTGTTTTGTGTTTCCTCTCACCATGTTCCCAACCAAGACTCATTTGGAAGTTAAATCCAATAGAAAAATTTTTTGTTGAAATTTCTTTGGAATTTCATGGATATGTTTTATCATCACTTCATGGTACATCTATTGCAGGATTACTACAGAAACCAAGTTGATGCAACAATTGGACCACCAACGCTTTTCATCACTGGCGATACCTTTTAATGATAGGCTTGACTTTGGTATTTGAAACAACTTCACCCACCTTGATTTGCTTTGTTAAAAAAGAATGTGTTCACTGTTTTTTTTATATAATAGGATTTTTGTCCTTCCATTGTTGAAAGGCATGATATGTGGCTTTGTGGAAGGTGCAAAGATTAGTTTGCTCCACTATGTTTTTTTCACTATCGTTGGAAATATTCAAATTGGGGTTGTTATCAAACCCTTTTTTTCAACCTATTAGGCTTAGCACCTTTTGTAACAAATTGTTAGATCACACTGAGCCAATGTCTATTGCTTCTATAAATCTTACTTGTATTCATAGAAGTGAGTGAACAATGGGGGTAATCTTTCTCTCATTGCAATTTTAAAGCACATTTTCATGTAACACCAACATACATTGTTGTTTCTTTTTGTTGCACATGAAATGGTTTTGGCTAGTTGTGGTTTTTGAATGGTAAAATGCAAGGCCCCACCTAGTTCAAGAGTTAATCAATATTTGAAACTAGGGGATTTATTTATTTTGCAATATGTAATATATAGATTGTAGCAAGAGTTTTTAAACATCTAGTGCAAGTTTGCTATGCTTTATTATCATTGTTTTCTTAGAATGTTGGTTCGAGAGAGAGTTCAATAGACTATACAAATATCTATTTATAGGGTGAAAAAATTAAGGCTAATATATGCATCTACATATGATTTTGATAAAACTTGATTATGTTTTCTATGGGCTTAATGGAAATCGCAAGCCCTCATCTCATTCTTCTTGCATGTTTTTTTACACATTATTTAGCAAGGGAAATTATTATATTGGGACTATGCTCAACTTTGCCTACCACCACCCTTCTTTTAGAAAATCCCTAAACCCTTCCACATGAGCCTATGAGGACATTCCCATTCCTTATACAAACTCAATGGTGTGATTTTTAAAGGTTTTTATTTATTAATTTTTGTGGGATCCAAAAAATTTCTCCTTAGCAAAATTAGCCAAATTTAAAGAAAGAACTAAAATTCTCCAAAAAACATATCTAGTACTAGTTTGTTGTCTCTTGTCTTTTAAGAAACATATGAAGGGCCTTTGAAAAAGAAAATATAAATTGACAACCTCTTCACATTCAATAGCCACTAAAACTTTCCATATTGAAGCATTTGTCGCCACATTACCACAATGCTAAAAATTCAATAGCCAATAAAACTTAAATGTTGAAATAATATTTAGCCACTTGAACATACAACACTTTGCAATTTGTCACTAACAAGTTATGAACATACACAAATTATGTTAACCACATCTAAAGAAAATATATATTTTTTGTAGTCAATTGGATCCACCTACCCCAAAAAAAATAGCCACATGAACATAAAAGCATTGACAATTTGTAACCAATCAACCTACCTCACAATTTAAAAGAAAAAAAACACTGGTTTTGTCATTAAATAATCCTCAAAATAGTGAAATGAAAATTTGTGAAAATATGAAGTTCACATGTTGAATATCATCATAATTATTGTGGACTACATTCTGAATAATTTCACTACTCATATGACAATATTATAGTAGGTGATGAAAAATATATATAATTTCAAATTTAAAAAAAAATCATTTCTAAAAAGAAAAATTATTCGTTTTGTCAATGTGGAAATTGACCCTAGACTATGGTACTATATTAAAAACTAGTACACTTGTTGACAATTTGTTGGCCTTGCCTACCAAGGCAATGACATTGTGTTAAGATTCACTATAGAGTATAGTAGCTTAAGGGATTTTGGCCCATAGGTAATAATAATAGGTCTATTTTGTATATGAGGAGTTTTGAAAGATGATATTTTGGCTTGTGTTGAAACTTGAGAGTAGTTATAGAGTTATAATATCTTGAAGGATTTTGGTTTCTTTTAGAGGATTATTTTGAAGATTATATTTTGGCATGGTGAAATACTTGAGTTTCCATAATTCTTCTTTTTCCTTAAGATGTTTTAAAATGTAAATGGCAAGGCCAAACACATCCCTTGTTTATAAGAAGAAGAAGAAGGTGGTCATAGTGGCCACCACTACCACCATTCGGCTAGGAACACATGATCTTCACATAGTTTTAAAACCCTAAACCCTAGAATGGAAAGTCCTAGGGTTTACAAAGGTTGGTACTTTTTTTTTGTTTTGGGATTGGTCAATTTGAAACCACCACGACTTGGGTTGGGTTTGCCTATCCTTCTCTCAATCACAAGTACCCCACATGGTCTTCAATGACTAAAACTAGTTCACACAACAACCATTTTTTTTTCCCCCTTGGGGTTGGTACCATGTAGATATATTAATAGGTGAATAGGTAAAAAACCTTTGCATTTATTAAATTGTTTGTGGAATATAGTTGCATAATTACATAATTTTAAAGATTGTTTGTTCATTGACAAATTTTTTTTTTGAAAGGATAAATGACCCAAAATTGGAAAAAATCAAACAAAAATTTCCATTTTGATTTTGATTTGGTGATTTGGTGATTTTGATTTTGATTTTTTTTTTCAAAATTTTTTCCCCACCTCCTTAGTCCTCTTCCTCTCTTTGGGTGTTTCTACAAACTCATGAACATAATATATAAAAGCATGAAAATAAAATTTCCTTTTGAATTTATAGGGGATCTCACACAAAAGAATCTCCATAAACATTTTTTTTTTTTGTAAAACCCTAATCCTAATTTTTGCTGTTTGTAGTTTTAGAAAGCAACCTCACCACACACACAACACAATTTTCAAAATTTTCAGAATCTCATCAAAACCTAACATTTTCTTTTCTCCCCTCTTAATTTTTAAAATTAAAAAAAAATTCTAAC
>Ga0116230_10007188_pt1 | contig 10993 bp, 10 predicted proteins | sample S1TSphfallax_3_FD_88678 | JGI IMG/M metagenome (GOLD analysis project Ga0116230, IMG submission 88678) | Host-associated microbial communities from peat moss isolated from Minnesota, USA - S1T2_Fd - Sphagnum fallax MG | ecosystem: Host-associated > Plants > Peat moss > Unclassified | place...
GACCCTCGTCCGATTTCCAACTTGAGAATGATCATCCTTAATTTTGTCTATGGTAGAAATGTGCAAGCGTACCGAGGAATAAAATTTGAGGGCGCGACCTCCGGGAGTTGTTTCAGGATTTCCGAACATGACCCCAATCTTATCCCGGATCTGGTTGATGAAAATCGCACAAGTATTGCTCTTTGCTAAAGCAGAGGTGAGCTTACGCAAGGCTTGGGACATTAAACGAGCCTGAAGACCCATGAACTGGTCCCCAATATCTCCCTCCAATTCCGATTTTGGAACGAGAGCAGCGACAGAATCGATGACGATGACATCGACAACGTTGGAGCGAGCCAGCATCTCAGCAATGTTGAGCGCCTCCTCCCCAGAATCAGGCTGTGAAATGAGAAGTTCATCAACATTCACCCCAATTTTTGCGGCATAAATTGGATCTAAAGCGTGCTCTGCGTCAATATAAGCGGCCACTCCACCATTTTGTTGCGCGTTAGCCACAATGTGAGTCGCCAACGTTGATTTTCCGGAAGACTCAGGACCATAAATCTCGATGACACGACCGCGGGGAACTCCTCCAATTCCCAAAGCAATGTCAAGAGCAAGGGATCCGGTCTTAATCACATCGATTTCTTTTTCCAATGAATGCTTTCCAAATGACATGATAGAACACTCGCCAAATTGTTTCTTAATTTGAGTCAGGGCAAGGCCCAACGCTTTTTTGCGTTCAGCATCTGGCGGTCGTTGAGACATACAAACTCCTCTTAAAGTTATCTGCGCGCGGGCAAAATCTGAATTCTGGCCTGGCCAAAGCCTTGGGCTTTGACGAAAAAATAACGATTCTTTTCGAGGGAGTATACTCTATTAATCTTAATCTGGCAATGAAGAGTCTTGACTTCTTATCCCCAATTCATTCTTCAAGTGAAATGGAGATAACCAGGAAGACTCCATTTGAATTGTGGTCTCGGATCCATGGCCAGGAAACACTTTCGTTTCGGGGGGAAGTTCAGCAAGCTTGGCTAAAGAACCCTCGATGCGTGAGGGCTCGCTTGTAGGAAAGGAAAGATTGCCCATGGCCCCCTTGAATAACGTATCTCCCGAGAAAAGGATGTGCTGTCGTGGTTCGTAAAAGCAGACGCTTCCTGGCGAGTGTCCAGGGGTATGAATCACTTGGAGGGTCAATTTTCCAATCGTGACCCACATTCCTTCTTCCAGCAAAAGATCAGGTTGAACAGGAGGAATCGACAGGGGGCAGGGAAGGCCGTCCGATCCTGGCTCTTGCAGATTGGGAGCCTCTAGGGAGTGAATAAACACCGGAATCGCATACTTCTCTTTCAACAACTTTACATCTGCAATGTGATCCCAATGAGAGTGGGTGAGCAGAATCTTTTTTAGTTTCCATTCTTGACGCGCTAAAAAAGCTTGAATATTAGCAAAAGAATGAGGGGCAGGGTCCACAATGGCGGCATGGCATGTCTTGACACAAGCGATCAAATAAGCATTCGTTGAAAAGGGTCCCGACGGAAAAACTTGAATGAACATCGCACCGGAGAGGATTCGAACCTCTAACCGCCCGGTTCGTAGCCGGGTACTCTATCCGATTAAGCTACCGGTGCAGAGAGGGGAATTTTAGCGCTGGAGATGTTTTTTTTGCAAATTGTTTTGTTTTTAGTGATCGGGGTGATCTTCTCGAAAGAGTTGATATTTAACGGCTTCATCCTCTTCGAACTGCCCTTTGCGCAGGCAGTAAATATAAAGCAGGAGCCCCCCTAAGGCAGCTCCTATTGAACCTATAATCATCCAAAACATTAAGAGATATCAAGGATCCTCGGCTGAGGAGTAGATAAAAGAATCTCATTAGCGATAAAAATATCTTTTTTAGCGATTTCCAACTGTCCACCCATAATAATATCATGGGTGGGTTCGGCTGTACTGACACTCCATGCCTTTAGCTGACCAGAAGTTTCTCTCTCACAGATAATCACTAACTCAGGGCATTCTGGAAGATCGGTGATAAAGACCGCTTCAGTGTTATACGTCTTTCCAAATAGCAGACTGGCTTGAGGGTTATTGCCAAAATGAACAGGTTTGTCATCGATCATGATCAGCTCTTCTCCAAAAGACGTTTCCTTTGTAAGGAAATCAAATTTTTTGCGAGTCTCAAGGGTGACACGTTGTGTAGAGGTGCGATCATGCAGAGGAGCCCCATCCTGAAAATGTAAAACCTTAGAGAAGATCTTAGGAGGATTTTGCACACTTCCAGGTAATGCGGCTGAGTGGCTTGCTTGCGGAAGAGGAGCAGGAAAAAATCGCGTCATGAGTGGTTTTATCACATAACTGTATGTCGCAAAACAAGCAGAAAACATCGCTGCAGCTATTGAAACGATAAGGAATATCTCCTTGTATCGCTGAGTGAATTGAGGGGTCATCCGTTCTCTAAACTGAAAAGAGGAAGAGTAAGGAAGAGACGTTATAGCATTAAAAATATTCATAGAATTGACGGCGCGAAAACCCCCCACTTCAGTCGCGGGAAGGAAGCGCCGACCCTATTGTTGTGTTTTTTAGATTTTTTTTTGACAAAAATCACCAATTGATATAACCATCCGCTCGTTTACCGAAGCGAACCTCAAAAATAATTTGATGAGAAAGCTAGATGAATTTTCTCGATCTCTCAACGGGATATTTTTCGACAGACTTTAACACAATTTTGATTATTTCCACAATCGCTAATTCCCCTCTCTTCCATTAAGGAACGGAACCGACCCAAGCGTTGCACATCAAGAGTTGAATTTGGGCTTAGCCAAAGCCCCGGGCTTTAAAAAGCTGTTATATTCCCGGGGAATAAACAAAAATGACGTTAAATGCGATGGGTGAAGCTTATCTCTTTTTACTAAAAGAGACTCTTGATAGAACTTTAAGTTGAGCGAGTGAGCAAATGATAGAGAACACAGAAAACAAACTGAAGTGAGGGGTGCTCTTGGGCTTTTATCAACGTGAATTCAAGTCAATTTGCAAAAGTTCAGTCCTCCACGTTGATCTAAGGGACATTAAACCGACTTAATGTGGGCAATCCGATGCTGGGCATATTCAAATTCCTGGAGAAATTTCTCCTTCCCAATCTTTAATAAACGCAAGCAGTTCTTCTTTGGGAGGCCGTCTTTGAAAGAATTCCCGCACATGTCGCTGGCTGCTGAGATGGGCAATTTTCGCCAACAAATGCAAGTGACGCCTATCTTCGCAAGCAAAGAGAAAGAAAAGAGTGTGAACGGGCTCTGCATCTAAGGCCCCGTATTCTATAGGCTCCTCTAAAAAGACCAAAATCACAATATCATGGGGGGCATTAAGAAGCGAGTCGCGGGTATGCGGAACGGCAATCCCATGATTGAGAGCCGTCGGCATCAGATTTTCTCGATCTAGAAGCAAATCAGCCATAAGCTCTGCATCGACATGAAGAAGCTTAGCACTCCTTCTCATCGTCGCATAAATGACCTCTTCTTTGGTGGTGGCTCCTTTAACGTGATGGAAGACATCTCCCTTATGAAGGGCTCTGAAAAGACTAAACTGCTTGCTTCCTCCCATTCCTGAGCAGTGCGAGGGCAATGTCGAAGGAACTCCTCGCTGCCTCGCGCGTATAAAGGGAGAAGCAGTCGCTCCCGCCTCATCAAGTTGATGAGAAATCACCCAATTTTCAATTTCTGTCCGAGAAAAAAAATAATGTTGATTGATGCGATAAGTGGGAATTCTCCCACCGGAAACCCAACGGCGGATCGTTGATTCGGAGACATTGAGAAGATTAGCAACATCTTTAATTTTTAAGTCCATTTTTGTCCTCCCAGCATGCTTAACATCTTTTTGCGTGGGAGCTTATCAAATAAGCTCAAATAATTCAATGATGGGGCCTGGCTCCCGAAGAACGAGCAATTTTTTACGCCTTTCTTCGTCTCTAATCGCATGAGTGATGCCGGAAAGAATTTGCAAATATTCTGTTTGTTTATCATCAGGACCTCCAATCATAAAGATCAGGCGCACAGGCGCTCCATCCAACGCTTGCCACTCCACTCCTCTTTGCAAAATCCCAAGAGCAATGAAAAACTGCTGATAAGCAGGGAGTTTAGCATGTGGAATAGCCACTCCCATTCCGATCCCGGTGGAAACAATCTTTTCTCTACTCATGATCGCTTGGTAAAAGCTCTCTTCATCCTGCAATTTTCCAAGCTCATAAATTCGATGAACGATCTGACGCAACGCTTGATCGCGTGTGCAAACATTTAAAAATAGAACCTGTTCAGGATCCATGTAACGAGAAATAGACATGATTTCAATTTAACACCAATTCTATGTCCCCTCCTTTAAGGCATTGTTTTAAGCGGAGGCTTCACATTTCCTTCTAAAATCCATTGAGATGATCTCTTCCTAAACAGCGGGCCTTGCTTGGTGTCTTGGGAAGGCTTTTTTTTATCATTGAAGCGCGGCGCTTTGGCTCAGCTGACATTCAACTCTTGAAGTGGAATGGGTCTATAGGCCTAGTCCTGTATGTCCAAAACCCCCTGTTCCGCGCGCGGTTTGACTTAATTCAGAGGCGACAACGAAGTGACCTCGACAAACAGAGGCCAAAACCAGCTGGGCAATGCGCATCTCAGGAATGACAAGAAATGGCTTTTTTCCATGATTGATTAAAATCACTTTAATTTCTCCACGATAATCTGCATCTATTGTTCCAGGGGTATTTAAGACAGTCACTTGATATTTAAGAGCCAAGCTGCTTCGTGGACGTATTTGAATTTCATACCCTTCCGGAATGTCCATGGAAAGGCCTGTTGGAATAAGGGCTGACTCACCTTCAGGAATAAGTAAGGGCTCTTTTAAATGGGCTTTAATATCGGCCCCCGCTGCCCCTGCTGTGGTGTAGCAAGGGAGGCCTCCTTTCCCTTCAATTAATGTGGGAATCTCTATAGAATCATGATGTAAATCATGCATAACATTTCCCTTTGCCGGTAGAGCTGTTGGCTAATTCATTGCAAACCGCCTCATTTCGCTCTATGGGATCGTTTTTAAAAAACTCAAGAAATTCGCCCAGTTTTTGTTTCAGTTCATGGCGATTCACAATGCAATCAATCATGCCATGCTTAAGTAGAAATTCCGATTTCTGCGCTCCAGGAGGTAATTGCTGACCCATGGTTTGCTCAATCACGCGAGGGCCCGCAAAACAGATTAATGCGTTAGGCTCTGCAATAATGATGTCGCCAAGAGAGGCAAAAGAGGCCGTGACGCCCCCGGTTGTTGGATTTGTTAAAACGGAAAGATAGGGAATCGCGGCCTCATGCAGCTTGGCCAATGCTGCCGACGTTTTTGCCATTTGCATCAGAGATAAAATGGACTCTTGCATCCGCGCTCCCCCAGAAGTGGAGATGATCACTAGAGGAAGGCGCTCTTGCAAAGCATGCTCAATCAGGCGTGTGAGCCGCTCGCCTACCACAGATCCCATGGATCCTCCCATAAAGCTAAAGTCCATCACCCCGAGGGCAATGGAGTGTCGATTCAGCAGGCATGTTCCCACGACAATGGCTTCGTTGCTTCCAGCCTTTTCTTGAGCAATGGCAAGGCGGTGAGGATAGGGCTCTGTATCAACAAAATTTAAAGCATCCACAGAGCGTAAATGATTAAATAGAGGCTTAAATGTCTCTGGATCACTTAAGCTCTTGATTCTTTCACTGGTCGAGAGGCGATAATGGTACTGGCATTTAGGACAACAATTCTGATTCTGCTCCAGCTCGTTCATGTGGATGAGCTCGTTGCAATGCGTGCACTTGAGCCACCCACTAAAGCCATCTTTCTTGGTCGTTTGAATTTTAATTTTTGGTTTATCGCGGGAAAACAGACCCATGTCACCTCTTTCTGATTATTTGGCTTGCTCAAACCGTTCGGCAACATTTTTCCAATTGATAATGCTCCAAATCGCTTTGATGTAATCAGCTCGAAGATTCTTATACTGAAGATAGTAAGAGTGTTCCCAAACATCAATCCCCAATAAGGGAACGCATCCTTTGATGACCAGGGGATCCTGGTTATCGCACGTGGCTAAGAGAAGGCGATGAGTGTGCTTATCATACCCCAACCAACCCCAGCCTGACCCCTGAATCGCAACGGATTGAGCGCTAAGCTGTTCGATCAGGTTCTGAAGGGAGCCAAAATCTTTAGCAATGGCCTCGGCTAATGCTCCGGTGGGAGGGGCTCCCCCTTCCTTGCTTTTTGGAGAAAGGTTCGTCCAAAAAATGGAATGATTGAGATGTCCTCCTCCATTGAATTTAATCGCAGATAAAAGCGATTCTATGGTGGCTAAATCTCCCCTTTGATTGGCGTCGGCATACTGTTCTAACGCTTTATTGAGGTTATTCACATAACCTTGGTGATGCTTCGTATAGTGGAGATGCATGATTTCCGCACTAATAGCAGGCTCCAAATCCGCAAAATCATAGGGAAGAGGAGGAAGAGAATAAGGCTGCTGGGGTTCTTTCTGATTCATAGAATTGACGGCACCGAAACCCGCGACGTCAGTCGCGGGAGGAAGCGCCGACCTTGTTGTTGTATTTTCTAGATTTTTTTCCAACAAAAATTACAAATTGACGGTATGAACGCTCCTGCCTTCAGTCAGGCGAGGAAACGGGGCTCCCGTTAAAACATGTGAATAATCATCAGCCCTTTGACAGAGGCTGCAGTGTCTTTCCTTTGCGGTTACCCGCACTTGACTTAGCTCAGTCATGGTCTCCTCGCCAATGTGATGGAGTGATTTGTATGCAAGCGGCACTGGCTTAACCCGTAGACCCTTTCAACCCCTTGCCGTCAAGCGCGGGGCTGGAGAAGCACACGGGTCCTATGGTTTCGCTTCTCACGGAGCCGTGAGTTAAACTCAGGGCTTAGGCGGGTCAAGTTCGGGACTGTTTGCACAAGCCCCTCCCTTTACGGTGGGGGGTCGTTGACTTGCTGCCAGACAACCTAATCAAATTTTCTCAATCCCATGATTGTAGGAATTCATTTTTCGGAATGAAGTACTGTTTGATTTTGAACCGGACCAAATTTTTTTGCAATGTCAAATTCCATGGCCATAGAATGGATACCCATTTCACTTCACAAATGGGGTTTGGACAAAGCGAAAACTCCCCCGATTCAACTCTTGAAGGGGAATCGGTCTATTATGCCAATGTTTCAAGGGCCTCAAGCATCTCAGATAACTGATTTAAAGCTCTTTGGCACACCCCTTCATGGCAAATGTAAAGTGTGGTGCGATCATCCTTCGCATATTGATCTTTAATGAATGGAAGAAGCTCCTCTAACTCTAAATCGTGTGTTTGCCAAATCACTGCTTGATGAGGAATAAATTGTTGATAAAGATGTTGTTTTAACTCTTTTTCGTATTCTTTCTTTGAATTCAGGGCAATGACAACAGTCGCTGCTTTTTTATCATAATAACGCTGCAAATTCATCGCATGATAGCAATAACCGGGAGGATGAGCTTCCAAGTGATCTTTCACCCCTTTAAAAATATCTTCAGCGTGCTCCAAGTACTCTTTTTGCTGCGTCAGCTGATAAAGGCGAAGTAAATTTTCAGCGTGAATCGCATTTCCAGAAGGCTCGGCTCCATCTGAAAATTGACACCGGCGCAAAATCAAGCTTTTATCTGAACCATCTGTCTGATAGAAAGCACCCTTTTCCTCTTTGTATCGGATCTTTAATCTTTGCGCCAATTCGATTGCCCATTGAAGCCATTCACTTCCGGCATTGGCCTCAAACAGAGATAATAGACCCCGGATCATAAAGGCATATTCATCCAGACTCCCACTGAACATGGCCTGCCCATCACGCCATCTTCTTAATAGTTCTTGATCGTTCCAAAGATGCTTTTTAATAAAGCGAGCCCCCTTAAGAGCAGCTTGCAGATACATCTCATTCTCGAGGACCTTGCCTGCTTCTGCAAGGGTATAAATCATGAGGCCATTCCATGAACTTAACACCTTATCATCCTTGAGAGGGTGGGTCCGTTTTTCTCTCACTTCGCGAAGCTTTTGCCGTTGAATCGCGAAGGCATCGCTTAAAGCCTCTTCATTGAGGCGGTGTTGAGCTGCAAATTCTTCAAAAGATAATGGGGTATGCAGAATATTCCGACCTTCAAAATTTCCATTTAGAGTGATATCATAAAAGGCGAAGAAAAGCTCTTCTTGACCCCCCAAGACTTCGAACACTTCGGCATAAGGCCATGTATAAAATAGCCCCTCATGTCCTTCTGAGTCGGCATCCTCGGCTGAATAGAACCCTCCTTCGGCATGCGTCATCTCCCTTAGGACATAATGCAAAATTTCTTCACAGACTTGTCTATAAAGAGGCTTTTTTGTGAGTCGCCAAGCTTCCAGATAAGTTTGGGCTAGAATCGCATTATCGTATAACATTTTCTCAAAATGGGGAACAATCCATTTATCATCGACGCTGTAGCGCGAAAAGCCTCCTCCTAAGTGATCATATATTCCCCCTCGATGCATCATCTCCAACGTCCGATTGACCAGAAAAAGAGCGCGATGATCTTTAAACTTCGCATAATAACGCATGAGAAAACTATATTGATACCCAATGGGAAATTTAGGAGCCCCTTTCATTCCTCCATAAACGGGGTCAGCCATTTTATAGAGAAGCTCTGCGGTGGCTATGACCTGCTCCGGATTGGGAAGCTCCTCTCCTCTTGCTTGAACGCTGTGTGAAAAGAGCTCAACAATTTTTTCTCCTTGATTCAAGATCTTGCTTCTCTCTTCACCGGACCACAACTGCTTCATTCGCTCAATCAGGTCGATGAGTCCCATTAAGCCATGGCTGCTGTAAGGGGGAAGGTAGGTCGCTGCAAAAAAGGGGGCAAGATCTGGGGTGAGAAGGACATTAAGCGGCCACCCTGCAGCGCCTGCCATCATGCTTTGCGCAAATTCCATGTAAAGGCTATCCACATCAGGAAGCTCTTCGCGATCGACTTTGATGTTAATGAACGTTTGGTTCATCAGCTGAGCGACTTCCACATTTTCAAATGATTCCCGCTCAATCACGTGACACCAATGACAAGTGGCGTACCCAATGGATAAAAAAATGGGTTTATCTTGATCTTTGGCGGCATGAAACGCTTCTTCTCCCCAAGGATACCAATCCACAGGATTGTGGGCGTGCTGCAAAAGATAAAGAGACTTTTGGTGAATCAAGCGATTCGTGTAAAGAGGGTGTTCAGGCATAGTGGAATGGGTATAAGGTTTTTTACTGTGCGAAAGTTCCCGCATCCGAAACTTCATATATATTTTTTACTTAATAAACTCAACGGACAAAAAATTTTCTCCCTCCTCTCCAAAAAGAAACTTTCAATGAGTCTTGACATTTCTTAACAAAAGCGTTAGCATGCGTCGCACTCTCGATCGGAAAAGACCTTTCCCACCTCGTCAACGGTTGCTTTCAACCTATGGCAGTTTTACTTTTTTATTACCTTACTTCCCACTTTTTTTCGTTTACCTGCTCCATTCTAGAGGCAGTTTTACTCTGCTGCACAAATGGCTATGTTGCGCTTCTAAAGAAGAAGAAGCCACTCGTCGGCCAAATTCTAGGCGATTTAAAGTAACGCATTGACCGCCCACTAGCCGCGATTTTAACGCTTAATACCGCAGCTCACACGTTTGGAGCAGCTGGAGTCGGCGTTCAAGTGACCGAACTGTATGGCGATAGATGGCTGGCCCTTATTTCCATTTTCTTGACGCTCACAATGTTATTTTTCACTGAAATGATTCCCAAAACGCTCGGAGCTCTCTACTGGAAAAAACTAGCGCCCTTTACAGCCTATTCTGTCAGATTTCTGATTGCAATCACCTATCCCTTCGTCATTTCTTTCGAGTTCATTGCCCGTCTCCTTTCCCGAGGGAAGGGACAGGAGAAAATCACTGAAGAGGAGATTAAATTGATCCTCGAAGAGGGAACCCAAGCAGGGGTGATTAAAGAGGTAGAACATGACATGGTGGAAAGCATTTTTCGCTTAGGAAATCGTCGGATCAACATTCTCATGATTCCGCGGATGGATATTGAATGGATTGATATTCGCATTTCTTCTGAAGAGTTGCGCAAGCGATTAAATGCCTTTCCCCATAATCGCTTTCCCCTTTGCGATGGAGAACTTGATAAGGTGATAGGACTCGTCACTTCGAAGGATATTTTAAATCAAATGCTTTCAGAGGGGATACTAGACCTGAGAGCTGTTGCTAAATCTCCTCTTTTTGTCCCTGAAAATATGCGCGTCATCCAATTGCTCGATATTTTCAAAAAAACACCTGATCACATTGCTATCGTCACAGACGAGTATGGAGGGATTCAAGGATTGATCACATTGCATGATGTGCTCGAATCCATTGTAGGGGATGTTGCTACAACATCCATTTTACCTGAAACACAGGTGATTCAACGCAAAGATGGGTCGTGGCTCGTCGATGGGATGATTCCCATTGACGAACTCAAAGAGCAATTCGACATCGACATGCTCCCCGAAGAAGAAAAGGGAACCTATCGGACGTTGGGAGGCTTTTGCATGCGCCAAATGGGAAGTATTCCAAAGGTAGGAGAGACTTTTACGTGGCACAAATTTCACTTTAAGATTGTTAGGATGGACGCGCGGCGGGTTGATAAAGTGTTAATTTATTTTTTCCCCTAAGCGAGGGAAAAACGTTTGTTAAAGTTGTGCGCCGTCAATTCTATGAATGATTTCTTCAGAATTCTACCCTTCCTTTCAATCATTCTTCAACATTAGGGACCTCCTCCAGTTTGACTTCGTTCATGATGAGCTCTTTTCCAAGATGAATGTGGAATGGAGCTGAGGGACTTGCTTGCGGAAGAGGACGGAATCTTTTTTAAAAGAAAATGACGAACAGATTCAAAAAAATCCTTACATAAAGGAGAGTCGCGATGACACCCGGTTGCTTCACGTAAAATCTTCCAA
>Ga0116230_10007189_pt1 | contig 10992 bp, 8 predicted proteins | sample S1TSphfallax_3_FD_88678 | JGI IMG/M metagenome (GOLD analysis project Ga0116230, IMG submission 88678) | Host-associated microbial communities from peat moss isolated from Minnesota, USA - S1T2_Fd - Sphagnum fallax MG | ecosystem: Host-associated > Plants > Peat moss > Unclassified | place: USA...
CTCAGTCGCGCCGATGCGTTCTTTGATCCCGAACCAGATCGTATCGGTCGCGGCTTCGCCGGAGCCCGACCAAGCTTTGCGGGCCTCGGCGCGCTGGCGCTGCATCGCTTTGTCGAACCCTTCGACATCGACGCCAAGGTCGCGGGTGCGCAACGCATCCTGCGTGAGATCCAGCGGAAAACCATAAGTGTCGTAAAGCTTGAACGCGGTTTCGCCGGAGAGCGTGGCACCGGGTGCGAGGCCGCGCGTCTCATCTTCGAGAATCGAAAGGCCCCGCGCGAGCGTTGTGCGGAAACGGGTTTCCTCCAGCCGGAAGGTTTCGATGATCAGGGCTTCGGCGCGGAGCAATTCCGGATAGGCTTGGCCCATCTCGCGCGTCAAAGCAGGCACGAGCCGCCACATCAGGGGCTCGGCGGCGCCCAAAAGCTGCGCATGGCGCATCGCGCGGCGCATGATCCGGCGCAGCACATAGCCGCGGCCTTCGTTCGAAGGCAAAACGCCATCGGCAACCAGAAAGGCGCAAGCACGCAAGTGGTCGGAGATCACGCGATGACTTGCCTTCTGCGGTCCATCGGGATCGACGCCCGTCGCAGCTGCGACAGCGAGGATCAAAGCGCGCATCAGGTCGATATCGTAATTCGACGTCTTGCCTTGCAGTAGCGCTGCGATGCGTTCGAGCCCCATGCCGGTATCGATCGAAGGACGCGGCAGAGCGAGACGCTCATCCGGCGCGACCTGCTCGAATTGCATGAAAACGAGGTTCCAGAATTCGAGAAAACGGTCGCCATCTTCATCGGCGCTGCCGGGCGGTCCGCCGAAAAGCTGATCGCCTTGGTCGTAGAAAATCTCCGAGCAAGGACCGCAAGGTCCAGTATCGCCCATGGCCCAGAAATTATCATTCGTCGTGATGCGGATGATTTTCGATTCGGGAAAGCCTGCGATCTTTTTCCAGAGATCGAAGGCTTCGTTGTCTGTGTGATAGACCGTGACGAGAAGCCTATCGATGGGAAGACAGAATTCCTTGGTGATCAGGTTCCAGGCAAGCGTGATCGCTTCTTCCTTAAAATAATCGCCAAAGGAAAAATTGCCGAGCATCTCAAAGAAGGTGTGATGGCGCGCCGTATAGCCGACATTGTCGAGGTCATTATGCTTGCCGCCGGCTCTCACGCATTTTTGCGCGGTCGAGGCGCGGGTATAGGAGCGCTTCTCGACGCCGGTAAAGACGTTCTTGAACTGGACCATGCCCGCGTTAGTGAACATCAAGGTTGGGTCATTGCGCGGCACGAGGGGCGATGAGGCCACGATCTCATGCCCGTTCTTCTGGAAGTAATTGAGAAAGGCCGATCTGATTTCGCTGACGCCGGTCATTCACTCACCCGTTTGGTCTCTTTTTGCCATCTTAGAGATGCCGATAGAAGACGACAACGACAAGGCGGCGAGAATTTAGGCTCTGGCTCGGCAAAAAAGATGGCCGGGTCAAGCCCGGCCATGACATTCAGCGATGCTTAGCCGCTTTTAATCATTCGTCGTCTGTTTCCTTCGGATCGGGATCGTTCAAAATACGATCGGCGATCAGGCCTGAATTCTCTCGAATCGCTTGTTCGATCCGGTCCGCCATCTCGGGATTGGTCCGCAGAAAGGCTTTGGCATTCTCTCGGCCCTGGCCAAGCCTCTGGCTATCGAAGGAAAACCATGCGCCGGATTTTTCGACAATTCCGGCCTTGACGCCAAGATCGACCAATTCGCCGACCTTCGAAATGCCCTCGCCATACATAATGTCGAATTCCACTTGTTTGAAGGGCGGGGCAACCTTGTTTTTGACCACTTTGACGCGGGTTTCGTTGCCGGTGATTTCATCATGGTTCTTGATCGAACCAATACGGCGGATGTCGAGCCGGACGGAGGCATAGAATTTCAAAGCGTTGCCGCCCGTGGTCGTCTCCGGGCTGCCATACATGACGCCGATCTTCATGCGGATCTGATTGATGAAGATCACCATCGTATGCGAGCGCGAGATCGAGGCGGTGAGCTTGCGCAGGGCCTGACTCATCAGGCGTGCCTGAAGGCCTGGCTGGCTATCGCCCATTTCGCCATCGATTTCAGCGCGTGGCGTCAAGGCCGCGACCGAATCGATCACGAGCACATCGACCGCGCCGGAGCGCACCAAAGTATCGGTGATTTCAAGAGCCTGTTCGCCGGTGTCGGGCTGGGAAATCAAAAGATCGTCGAGATTGACCCCAAGCTTACGGGCATAGATCGGGTCGAGCGCATGTTCGGCATCGATAAAGGCGCAGACGCCGCCTTTTTTCTGGGCTTCGGCGATGACATGCAGCGTCAGCGTTGTTTTACCGGAGGATTCCGGCCCGTAAATTTCGATCACGCGGCCGCGCGGCAGGCCGCCGACGCCAAGCGCGATATCAAGCCCGAGCGAGCCCGTCGAAACCGTTTCAATCTCGACCGCCTGCTGGTTCTTGCCGAGGCGCATGATCGAACCTTTGCCGAAGGCGCGTTCGATTTGCGACAGAGCGGCGTCAAGCGCCTTCGTCTTGTCCACGGACGTTCCTTCAACTAAGCGGAGATTCGCTTGAGACATGCTAGACTTTCCTTCTGACACGGAGGCGGGCGGCGTTGCAACGGCGGTGGGGCGCTTGGACATGGGTGCGGCAATTCCCTTGTGAGAAACTCCTAAAGTACCCGGTTTGTTCTTTGTTGCAAGTTCTTTCTTCGTTCTCATTGCGTCTTTTCGCAACAGTGCTTATTGCGACGGTCATGGCTTAAATTTTGCTCGGTTTTCGCGCATATTGAGCTAAACATGGGGCGGGTATGGCCGAACCTTATAAAGTCCGCGTCGTTCAGGACGACCTGATCAATTTCGGCGAGGTGCCGGAGGAGGTGAACGAGATCCTGCAGCGGGGCGTGGCGCTCTACCGGCATGACCGCGACGGCGCCGATATCGCTTTCCGTCAAGCGCTGGCTTTGGCGCCAGATTGCCTGCCATCTTATCTCTGCCTCTATAAAATCCACACGTATCAGGGCAATCTCGACGCGGCGCTGGAAATCGCGCTCGAAGGTCTTGCCGAGGCTGCGCGGCAAGCCTGTCTCAATTCCGATTGGCAGATGTGGCGCGCGGAGCAGTTCTCAGAAGACGTGAACAGCCCCGGCCATTTCGCGCTTTATACGCTGAAGGCGCTGGCCTTCATCCATTTGCGGCGGGACGAGGCGGAGATGTCTCGCCGTCTTCTGGCAAAACTCACGGATCTCGGCGCGATGGAAAAAGTCGGCGGCACGGTGATCGCGGCTTTGGCTGACGGCAGCGGCGGCTGAGTTTTCATTTGTTCTTTTCCGAAAACCCAGTGTTTTCAATGGGAAAGTTTGAGTTCGTTTGATGGCGGCCGGGTTTTGGTTGCCGAAACGCAGCCTAAGGCTTATGGAATGAAATTTGAATGAGTCTCGACGGCGGAGGCTAATATCTGTCTTCCCGCCGGCTGGCTCGGTTATCATCGAAAGACGAGTGCATAGATGGAACGCGTATTCATCAGAGAAACTTCCGATGGCCGCAAAGTCGAAGTGATCGACGGCTGGGTTTGCCTCGATGGCAAGCAGATCACCGACACGCTTGTCGATGTTAAAAATCACCCGAACAAAGAAGCGATTTATTTTTCGCTGCCGAATGCCGCCTTCATGGCTGGGCCGATCGTTTTGACTGCTGAAGAGGCTTCCGTTGCGCGCGGCGCGCTCAATCTCGCGAAACCGCTGGCGAACGACCGCATCCAGATCGAAGAGCGTTTCCGTAAGGCCTGGAATATCCGCAACCATGAAGCGGGTATTGAATAAGATTCGAGCCGCGGGTTCACTCGCCGCCTTTGCGTGAATGAAACAACGAAGCGATCCAGCGCATGTTCCGCGAAAGTGGATGCGCTTCTCTGCTTGGGTGATCCAGCCCAAGCAGAGAGCACTTTAGGTTGAACGCTTCGGCATTTTATCCAGATTGTTCTGTCTAAAAGTGCGAACAACGAAGCTTCGTTTATGCGCAAGGTGAGAACCCAAAGCGCTATTTCGCTTCTTGAGTGCTGGACACTCCAATAGAATCGTTGAAAGCCGTCATGCGCGGTCCCCGGATCAAGTCCGGGGACCGCGCATCCAAGCACAACACCCGGAGATGCCTGGATAGCCGGGGTCCATAGGGTGACCGAAGGACGCCCGTCTCTCGACGGGCTATGCCCGGCCATGACCCAATTGGAAGTCCGTTGCTCTACCCCTTATGCTCTTTCACCGCCTCGATGAGCTGTTTCAGCGAGAAGGGTTTCGGCAAAAAGCCGAAGGCTTCGCCTTCCGGCAGGTTTTTGGCGAAGGCATCCTCGGCATAGCCTGAAACGAAAATCACTTTCGCAGTCACGCCGCGCTTGCGCAATTCGCCGAGCATGGTTGGGCCGTCCATCTCCGGCATGACCACGTCTGAAACGATCAGATCGATCGCGGCTGGATCCTGATCGACGATGTCCAAAGCGTCGAGGCCTGTGGCGGCTTCGATAACTGTATAGCCGCGCGCGGTCAGAGCGCGGGCGCCGAAAGCGCGCACGGCTTCTTCGTCTTCGACAAGCAGAATAGTGCCGTGGCCGGTGAGATCCGCGGTGACGGCTTTCGCCGCCTCTTTCTTGACGGGCTCATCGTTCTCGTCGGGGATATGGCGCGGCAGCAGAATGCTGAAGGTCGTGCCTTTGTTGAGCGTTGAGTCGCAAAAGACGAAGCCGCCCGTCTGTTTGACGATGCCATAGACCATAGCGAGGCCAAGCCCCGTACCTTTGCCGACTTCTTTGGTGGTGAAAAAAGGCTCGAAGATCTTGTCTTTCACCTCGGGTGGAATGCCGGTGCCATTATCTTCGACATCGATTGCAACATATTCGGCTGGAACAAGCGATTTTTCGTTAAAGGCGGCGCAATCGGCGGGCGCGATATTCCGGGTGCGCAAGATGATTTTGCCGCCATCGGGCATGGCATCGCGCGCATTCACGATGAGGTTGACGATCACCTGCTCGAACTGGTTGAGATCGGCTTTGACAAACCAGAGATCGCGTCCATAACGCAAATCGAGCGTTACCTTTTCGCCGACGAGGCGCAGCAGCAGCATTTGCAGATCGGAGAGAACATCGCCAAGCTGCAAAACTTGCGGCCGCAATGTCTGGCGCCGCGAGAAGGCCAGAAGCTGGCGGACAAGCCCCGCGGCGCGATTGGCATTCTGCTTAATCTGCATAATGTCCTGGAAGGACGGATCGGTCGGACGGTGATTGGCGAGAAGCAGATCCGAATAGCCGATGATGGCTGTTAGAACATTGTTGAAATCATGTGCGACGCCGCCGGCGAGCTGGCCGATCGCCTGCATTTTTTGCGACTGGGCGAAATTCTCCTGCAAGGTTCTTTGTTCGGTCGTATCCAGCGCATAGACGGTTGCGCCCGTGCCGCCGCGTTCCTCGGAGGGTGACACAAAAAGCCGGGCGGAATGTTGTCCCTCGCCTTTGAGACCGACATCAACGGGTGCGATATCGCTTTTCGCTTCGATGGCGGCCGTAACAGCCGCGGCGACAGAGGCGTGATCGCGATCGAGAATCCCGGCGTAGATCGAACGGCCAGCGCTGCTATCGCCGCGTTTGAGCGCTTCCGGAATCAGCCGCGCGAAGGCGGCATTCGAGCGCGTGATGCGGCCTGTGGCATCGACGGTCGCGATCGCAACCGGCGTCGAATTGAACACCCGCGCAAAACGGACCTCAGCCGCGCGCAGATCTTCCGCTGGCTCCTCGCCGGAAGCGCGGTTCAAGACCAAAGTGCGCGAAATACCAGGCGTGCCGTCATTAGCAAAGGCAACGCGATGCAGAAGCCTGACAGGGATGCTTTGACCGCCGCGATTTTTGAGATCGATGTCAAAATGCTCTGTGCGGACTTCGCCCGGGCTGCCGGTCACGGAAGAGAGCAGCATAGCACCGCCGCCTGCGACGAAATCGGAAAGGATCAGGCCGCCGGATCCAACTTGCGCGAGATCATAGTCGAGCCAGCCGGCCAGCGTCGCATTCATATAGGAGACGTCGCCATATTGGTCGCAAGCGAAGAAGCCGGCCGGCGCGTGATCGAGGAAGTCGATCGCGTGCTGCAGCTCCTGAAACACATTCTCGTGGCGCTCGCGCTCGTGCGTGATATCAGCAACTGTCCAAAGCGTAACGCGTCTTCCGCGCGCAAAAGACAAAGGCCGCACCCGGATGCGATACCAGCCCACCCAGCCCTCTCCCGTCAATGGGGGGCTGAGGCGAAGCTCCTCGCTATTGCGCTTGCCTTCCCGCGCGGCCTGAGCAAGGCGATAGATGGCCTCTGATACCTCCGGCGTGCCTGAAAACAGGCGCTCAACGACACGCAGATGGGCGGGATCGCGCGCACGCGAAAAAGTCATATAGGCGTCATTGGCATAGAGGACTTTGCCGTCACCGTCGGTAACAATAAGACCTTCCTGGCCGCTGTCGCAGACAAGTTTGGTCGTATCATTCCGCGTTGCCTGTCCGGAAAACTGCAGAAATCCGACGGCGTAAGCAAATAATGAAAAAATGCCGATGACAGCTAGAAAGGCCAATAGACCAACGACCAAATTGGCCGCTTGGTCGCGCGGAAGAAGAGAAAACGCCGCGGCGACCGCAAAAAGAAAGGCTGCGAACAGAAGCAAGAGACCGGGACTTCCGGAACGTTCCGTCCTGTCGAGAACAGCTGGAATCGGCTGGTCGCTCATGCGGTTACCCATGAATCGTTTCATTTATATTCGATTTGCCGGAGAGTACCCATGTTCGTTTAAAGTTTTCGCCATTATTTCACACCTGTTTGAGGTGAGCCCAATTCCTTGAGAGCATAATTACGAACGAAAACATGCTATGGGCGTTGAGTGAAGGACGCCGTCCGGTTTGTTGTGGACGGATTGCTCTATTGGAGGCAGCGGTGAAACATAAATTTATCCCAGCCGTGGCAGCGGCGGTTTTCTTCGCTGGTTTCCCGGCCGCGGCGCAATCCCCTTACAACCACTATACGACGGTATATGGTACTGGTGTACCCTATTCGCCTTACGCCCCTGGTGCGCGGGGACCGTCCGCGCAGCAATGGGAGCAACAGGAATATCATGAGTCTGGAACATTAGGCCGGATGGGGCTTGGCGCCAGTCCTTACCATCCTGAAGGTCCCGGCAACGCCTCCAATCCGCGTTGAGTCGTTCTGCTCAGCCCCAAGCTGATGCTTAAGCCAGTGTGACAGCGCGTTTCAAAAGCGTTAACCATTGATTTACCTTATTCGCCCAAGGCGCCATTTGTCGTGTTAGTGTTAGTTTAGTGCAGTTTGAGTGAGCTGACCCTCATGTTGGGGTTTGATAAGTTTTTCGAGAATAAGACGCTGATGTTTTCGGCGGGCGCTGTCGCATTTCTAGTCGCGGCGCTCCTTATCTTGTTCATCTTCCGCTTGGCCTTTGGCCGCAGGCTCCATATGCCGGGCGGCGGCAGGGCACGGCAGCCGCGCCTCGGCATCGTTGACGCCTTCGATCTCGACCGTCAGAGACAGCTCGTTTTGATCCGGCGTGACAACGTCGAACATCTTTTGATGATCGGCGGACCTAACGATCTCTTGATCGAAGCGCAGATAGTCCGCGCTGAGGCGCGAGAGGCGCCGCGTCCGCGTGAAAAAGAGCCGGCGGTCGCACCTCTAAGCTGGCCCGCGGGCGGAACGCAGCCGTCCGTTCAGCAAGCGCCAACCCTGCAACCGCCGTTTCCGCAGCCCGCGCTTCAGCCATCTGCTATACAGCCGCCTTCCATAAGCGCGGAACCCAAGCTTGCCCGCCAGGAAACTGTTTTGGCTGTGCCGCGCCAAGAAGGCCCGGCTCCAATTCCTGAGGCCGCTGCCACGGAAGCTTCGTCCCCGGTGCCGTTGGCCCCGGCTTCAGCTGCGCCTCCTGCGCGGCCGCCATTCCTGCCGCTGCCGCCCCGGCGGACAACGCCGCCGCCTTCCTTCGGCTTCAAGCCGGCTGCGCCTTTGGGACCACGGCTTGAGGGTGCGGGGTCTGAAAACAATCCGCTTCCGCCTTCTCCGCCGCCACGGTCTCCCATTTCGCCGCCATCCTTCTTGCGGCCGCGTCCAGCACCTCTGACGCCTCCGCCAGTGAAATCAGCAGCTGACACCGCCGACGTTCAGCCGTCATCCCCAGCGGCGTCAGCGGTTTTGCCTCCGCCTCCGCCCAAACCTGAGCAAGCACCCGCTACTACTGAGGCGCTCGACTCGCTTGAAGAAGAAATGGCGAAATTGCTGGGCCGAAATCCCACTGAATAGCGGCTCTCTGTCAAGCCAAAGAGGCGTGCTCGACCGCGCTCTGCTCGCGCGGACTAGCTTCTACCGAAAGGCCGGGCCCTGCGCTTCTTAGAGCGCTTTCCGTTTGGGCGGAATTACCCAAACGATGAGAATTCGCTCTCGATTCAAAAAGTTAGAGCATGTTCTCATCGCAAAACCGCATACACTTTTGCGGAACATTAGGATCAAGCTTTACTGATCGCGATAAACTTTCTCGCGCCGTTCGTGGCGCTCCTGCGCTTCAACCGACAAAGTCGCGATCGGGCGCGCATCGAGCCTGCGCAGGGAGATGGGCTCGCCGGTCTCCTCGCAATAGCCGTAACTGCCGTCATCCAGCCGCTCAAGCGCCGACTCAATTTTGGAGATCAGCTTGCGTTGCCGGTCGCGGGCACGCAGTTCAATGGCGCGGTCGGTTTCGGAAGACGCCCGGTCGGCAAGATCGGGATGGTTCTCGTTTTCGCTCTGCAACACGACAAGCGTCTCGCGGCTTTCTTTGAGAAGATCTTCCTTCCAGGCTAACAGCTTTCGGCGAAAATAGTCGCGCTGCCTTTCATTCATGAAAGGCTCGTCTTCGGATGGCCTGTAATTATCGTCGAAGGTATCCGCCGCCATCGTTTTGATTATCCGCGTAACCTGAACGCCGTCCTTATAACGAGACGTGTTGTCGCATACAATCCTTTCCAGCACAGTCAAAGGTCTTATTTTTCTGGTATATTGGACTGTAGATATTCATGCCATTGCTTTGCGCAAATTTTCATCGACTTTGTCGAGAAAGCCGGTGGTCGATAGCCACTTTTGCTCCGAGCCGACAAGCAAGGCGAGATCCTTCGTCATAAAGCCGTCTTCGACGGTCGCGACGCACACGCGTTCGATTGTATTGGCAAAGCCTGCGAGCTCATCGTTCGAATCGAGTTTCGCCCGATGCAAGAGGCCGCGCGTCCAGGCAAAGATCGACGCGATGGAATTCGTCGAGGTTTCCTTGCCTTTTTGATGCTCGCGATAATGCCTTGTCACGGTGCCATGCGCGGCTTCTGCTTCAACTGTCATCCCGTCCGGCGTCATCAATACCGACGTCATGAGGCCCAGCGATCCGAACCCTTGGGCGACCGTATCGGACTGAACATCCCCATCATAATTCTTACAGGCCCAGACATAGCCGCCGGACCATTTCAGTGCCGAGGCGACCATGTCGTCGATCAGGCGATGCTCATAGGTGATACGGGCTTCGGCGAATTTAGCTTTGAATTCGTTCTGGTAGACCTCTTCGAAAAGGTCTTTGAAGCGTCCGTCATAGGCTTTGAGGATGGTGTTTTTCGTCGAGAGATAGACGGGATATTTGCGGTTGAGCCCGTAATTCATCGAAGCGCGGGCGAAATCCCGGATGGAATCGTCAAGGTTATACATAGAGAGCGAAATGCCGGCGCCGGGGAAGTTGAACACTTCCTTCTCGATAACAGTGCCGTCCTCGCCTTCGAATTTGATCGTAAGCCGTCCTTTGCCAGGTACCTTGAAATCGGTGGCGCGGTATTGGTCGCCGAAGGCATGGCGGCCAATCACGATCGGCTGGGTCCAGCCGGGCACGAGACGCGGCACGTTTTTGCAGATGATCGGCTCGCGGAAAATAACGCCGCCCAGAATATTGCGGATCGTGCCATTCGGCGACTTCCACATTTCCTTGAGCTTAAACTCCTCGACGCGGGCCTCATCTGGCGTAATCGTCGCGCATTTGACGGCGACGCCATATTTTTTGACGGCATTGGCGCTGTCGATGGTCACCTGATCCCGGGTCGCATCGCGATTCTCGACAGAGAGATCGTAATATTCGAGATTGATGTCGAGATAGGGATGGATCAGCTTATCGCGGATATAATGCCAGATGATCCGGGTCATCTCATCGCCGTCCATTTCGACGACGGGATTGGCGACCTTGATCTTGCTCATGCTGACAGCCTCTGAAAAACGGCGGGACGATGAAGTGCTCCCTTAGCACTGCTCCAAAGGCAGGCAAAGCAGTCCCTTTAGCGGAGGACGCCGGACGAGGATTACGAGACGGCTGAGCCTCTCCTAAACGTGATCATAAATAGCCAATGATTTCCTGAGCGAAGCGGATCAGAAGGCCTATCTTTCGCTCGCGTTGGCATCGGCGAGTTTCGTCGCGAAAAGCGCGATGGTGCGGGCATAGACATCGGCCTTGTTCCATTGCTGGATGACCGCGAAATTGGGCTGGCCCGGCTCCCAGCCGGCGCCCTTTTGCCAGCCATAGCCCTTAAAGTAATTGGCGGTTGAAGCGAGCACGTCCCGCACATCATGGATGAGGTCGCGGCGTCCATTATTGTCGAAATCGACCGCGTATTTGAGATAGGAAGAAGGCATGAATTGCGTCTGGCCGATTTCTCCAGCCCAGGCGCCGCGCATGGCGGCGGGAGTCAAGTCGCCGCGTTCGACAAGCCGCAAGGCATCGAACAATTCCGCTGTGAATACGTCCGAGCGGCGGCAATCATAGGCCAAAGTCGCAATGGATCTGATCGTATCAAAATTGCCGGTCACCGCGCCGAAATCGGTTTCCAATCCCCAGACCGCGACAATGACGGGCGCGGGCACGCCATATTCTTGTTCGATGCGGTCAAAGGTGTC
>Ga0116230_10007191_pt1 | contig 10990 bp, 11 predicted proteins | sample S1TSphfallax_3_FD_88678 | JGI IMG/M metagenome (GOLD analysis project Ga0116230, IMG submission 88678) | Host-associated microbial communities from peat moss isolated from Minnesota, USA - S1T2_Fd - Sphagnum fallax MG | ecosystem: Host-associated > Plants > Peat moss > Unclassified | place...
AAACAAAAAACACACACCGGTATGAACAAAAGTGCCAGTCTCACACCTGTTCAGGGACCATCAACAGTAGTATGTATGATAGTGACTTAACTACCACAACTCCCCCACTGACTTCATCAGCTCCCTACAATGGGTAAAGGCCACTGACAAGCACCAACCTGCAAACTGAGTTTCTGCTGGAATTCCAGAAGCAACGGGAAGACTCAGCCATACTACTGGCTAGCAACAGACCACAACAACAACGACAAGACAAAAAACAGACTGACAGAAAGGGAAAAGAAAAATTAAAGGAAAGGACAACAGGGAAAAACTATGAACAAGTGGGCTTACAAGAAGCTCCCAGTTACAAGACTTGAAACAAAATCATTTTGAAAGCTCCAAAAGTGGAAATTCCAAAAAGGAATTTTTCTTTAATAAGCAACCCTCTAGTTCTCTTTAGAAGAATTTTTAAAGGGTAGTTATCTTCAGAAAGACAATAAGACTGACATCTGAAAGACAAAAACTTGTTACAACTACTAAGCTTCAAGAATCTGTAAAATTGACTATTGATAACCCCCAGCTCCACAGTCATTGAGATATTGGAATGAACACAAGGCATTCTAATCATTTCAATACCTGAATACTCTGGTTGAGAGCGTTTGTCAAAAATGTCACAGGATAAACCTCAAGGACTTTGTCTCACAGCTAGATCCAAGAAATTACAAGAGAAGCCTGGACTGACTACAATGTGCAGTAGCCAGAAACAATTTCAACCCCAGTGAAGGTGAGAGGGAGGAGTGATGAGACTAATTATAACTGACTGCACATTGAGAGGCTGCAATTGCTTTGATCGAGGCTACACACCTTCCGATGAGAGCATTCAACAATGCAGATTTTCCAACATTGGTTGGGCCAAAGACAAAGCACTGTAGGACAGCACGCTGGGAGCGCTGCCTATTTCGGTCTTGTCGTCGCTGCCGTGTAATTCGGAAAGCTGAAGCTGGATCACCTGGGTAGCCAATATATATCAGGTGCGCCAAGCTCTTCTGTGGCTGTACACGTGTCATAAAGGCCCACTGCCACAGGTCCACACATTTGTGGATTGGTGAATTGTGAACATAGAAGGGAATAACCTAACTATTTCTTCCAGGTTCATGAAGAAGGCATCTCTTATACAAAAACTCACAACACCCATCAATAGTAAACATTGACTATACTTTCGTGACAGATATTATGAGGGTAGGAGTGTGTTTGGCGCAAAACCTGAGATAAAAACCCATTCAAAGTAATCCCTCCAACAACATTGGTCTCCACTGAATTTCTGTATGTGGAATCCTCCCAGGGACTGCCACCACAATTTCAAAATTATGAACTTGCAGAGAGGAAGAGAACTCTTGGGAGATACCGAACATGGGCATCCCTAAGAGCTTTACACTTATATAGACGTGGATTGACTAGAAGGCATGGAGGAAGCAAAATAAAAAAACAATGTCTGAGATAATAATGAAAAGAAAACAAAGGCAGGAGCAAAAGTTGCTCCAGTTCACAATGCACTAGGGAACCTCACCTGGAGGGGGCTGTTGAGAATAGCTCATCCAATTCTTGAGTTCGCAGTGCACCATCCTAGATTGACAAAACACACTAACTGAAATATATTCAACTTTGAAACAATTGAGATTTAAAAGCAGTGTAGCATACATTGAATATGTTGACACACCTCATAATTTGCAAAGTTATTAAGCAACTAAGAGGGGGACAGAACAGACACATGTTCCTCGAAATCTGCACAGCATGATTACTGAGATGTAAGGTGCAACAAATAAGATGAGTGGAACCATAATATTTCCAGGGGTGATTCATCCATGTGTGAGCTCCACATGCTGCACTTACCCCATCCACGTCAAAGGAGGTAAAAACTCTTTTCAAAAATTCAACTGCATTCTCTGTCAACTCAACGCTCTGCACACAACAGACACTCAGGTATAAGGTGGATGGAGCAAATACAAATAACTCAGAGAGGGGGCAGGGGCAGGAGGTGAAGGAAAGGGGGGACATGGTAGCAGAATGCTTATCAGGCAGTCTATCACAAGTTCCCTGTGCCCCATGATTTAGGATACACCAGATTTATATCCATTTCCTGGAATTGTTCAATCATCAAAATTACAGCTGATCAAAGCACATCAATGTCATAGCAATACCTGGTCAGGTGTTCGCTTAAAAGTAGGATTCAGCAACAGGTCATCCCGCAGCTTGATTTCATCATCATACCCAAATTTTCTAAGCACTGTCCATGTGGTTTCCAAGCGACCACGTTCAATGAACAAGGCATGCAGGAAGAGAAATCCAGTCAATGTCAATCCATTTTCGTTCACACCTTCGGCCATCTTTTCAGACACTACCTTCTTCACACCCACTACTTCAGATGGCTGCAAAGGTGCATTGAAGCATTTGACCTGCACCACACACAATTGCATTCTTAAAAGGGATCCAATAGACAACGATTACATGCCCTAAAACATATCTGCATTTCAAAGACAAGCTGAATAGTCCAAAACATGGAACCTAACAACCCTTCAGGTACTGTGAGGTTCCATATGTTCAGAGTTCTTGTACTTGAAAAACACTTGAAGCCAACACTGAGAACACAGGCTGCAGGATAATACCTGAAAGTTATTGAGCTCTGAGTCACTGAGAGCTCCATCTCTATCATGGTCACAAAGTATGAAGATTCTTTTGAGTGCCCGCACACAGCGAGGTCTTAAAGTCTGTGTTTCTTGGTCAAAGAGTGGTGCAGTAGGGTGAAGTATAGCTTTTTGCGCATAATAAAATACTTCAGCAATCTGCAGTCCCACACAACAGATTTCAACATAGTTTTGTATAATGAACTTACCAGAAACCCTGACTTACTTCCCTGCCTAGCCCAAGCATTGGAATAACTGTCGGAACATAGTCCCATGAACAGCTGATCCTAAGAATATGCAATATCAGGATCTAATGCAACACCCAAGACTAATAAATGGCCACTTGAGTTCTGTTGCAGCCTTAGCAGATATGGAGCTAGGGCTACAAAGAACTCCAGACTGAAAACTCCTTTCCCACTGCACACCTTCCTGTTAACAGTGCAATAAAACATCACTACAATCACAGCCTAATGAGTTGTGATAATACTGTGTACAGTCACACCCCATTCAAGCCACAATAAGACTATGACTCTATCCAGAAAGTCATCAGAAAACAGCTGTTGGGCCTCACAAGGGAGTACCTGAATTTGCTTGATAGATGAGCATTCTATACATGTTTCAATCTCCCGAAACTCATGCATCAGAGGAGCCATTACTTGTTCTAGAGTTGGTTGTTGATCATCCCGCAGATCTAGCTTGCATCCAACAACAATGACTGGCACTTTAATCTGCATAAAAATCAAAAACTCTGCTCAATTCAATTGCATTCCCCCATCCATCCAGCATCAAGTGGACAGGGTGGGCCAAAAAAAAAATTGAATCACACTCTGGGGGAATTTGTGTTCTGCTGTAAGTGCATACACAAAGGGTGAGCAATGGCATCATCAACCAGCTCAGAAAAGAGAAGAGAAACACACTTCTAATTGGCGAAGCTCAGGCAGCCAATGGCTAGAGAGCCGCTCAAGTGTTTGAGGCTGGTCACAGGCATATGTCAGAACTATAGCATCTGCCTTCTTCACCTCCGTCTCCAATTTCAATCTGTCCTCATGCCTGCACACCAAGCAAAAAAAAAACCATTTCTTCAGGAAGAAAGAACTCAAACAGTTGTGTGCATATTTTATTTCAGCATTTAGTGCAATTATGTTTGTTTTCACCTTTGCACTCAGCAAATGCAGAGCAGCAACACTTGAAGATGCCTGACTACATATATTCATAACCTTCTGTCGTTGAAACCCTAATTACTGCAAGATATCTATCGCACTCGTGGTGTTGTGAACTTAGGATTTCACAAATGATCTTTGGGGAGAAAAATTAGGTCAACCAAAGTGTTCCAGGCATTGTCACACAAGCAAAGGACTTGAAAAAATCGACTGCATTGATGGGAATGTGAATCCTGGAAAGATGAGACTGCCATTGTGATATCCAAGCCGGCGGGCGCGCGGGACGGGCGGGGCAGGCACAGCGGTTACGTGAACACGAGGTCCTAAAGAAACCAACGGCAAGAGCGGGAACCCAACAGACCTGGAAGAAGTATCGACGATTGTGAGTGGTACACGATCGGGATAGAAGTCGTGGGGGAGACGAGTCGGCGGCAAAACAGGGGGCACCTTCTCCGGGAAAGAGTCAGTAGCAACTGCGACAATGAGACTGGATTTACCAGTCCCTGGGTCTCCGATTACTACCACTTGACACCGCGCTCGCATGCCCGTTGGACCATCACCTCCTGCCATCTCCTCCTCCCTCCTGCTTCCCACTGGTCTCTACACTTCCACTTTCCACTGAAGAAAAAACCCAACAAAATCTCTAGGCCAAATCTTCTTCTTCGGGTGCAGAACTCTTCACAGCAACTGGACGCAGGAGGCGAGAGAGAGAGAGAGGGAGAGATCTCCCGAGGCAGCTTCCAGAAACTGATCGAGAGGATCTCGCTTCTCGCCTCTGCTCTCGCGCGCGCCTGCCTTCTTCGGTCGCGGACACAGCGCCAAACCCTAACGGGTCGACCGGGGCGACCCGGTCCTCTGCAGGGTCAAAAAGTAAAGGCCCATTTTTTTGCTCCCCATTTTTTTCCATTAAAAAGTTAATACAGTTATCCGCAAAGTCCTCCCCTGTTTGGAGCCCAGTTTGGTCCCCACCTTGGGTTCCTGGTTTCTGGTTAGATCTATGAAGTTTAATACAATAATTTATCCCTAGAGTTATCCCCTGTTTCGAGCCCAGTCTGGACCCCTGGTTTCTGGTTATCCATAAAGCTTTAATACAATAGAGTTTTCCTTAAATTCATGCCCTGTTGGGCCTGAGTTTCATCCCTTATTTGGTGCCTCATCCCCTTTTGATTTGCAAAGTCTACCAATTAGGGACCAAACTTTGGAAACTCAGCATGATCATCTTTCCAACAATTTTTTTTCACCTCATGGGCTCGTCCCCTATAAACTATGCTCTATGTAGGGGTTTAGGGAGGTCCAAGGAACTCATGGGAATTATAGACTAAGGGTTAGGGCTATAGGGGTTACATATGGCTATATGTGACTATATAGTCTTTATATAACTATCTATGGCTATATGAAATTATATAACGATTATATGGCTATATATGGCTACATGAAGTTATATAAGCTTTATAGACTCTATAGATTTTATATGACTCTATGAGGTTATATAAGCTTTATATGGTTATATATGGCTATATGTGACTATATAGACTTTATATAGGGCTACATGAGATTATATAGGATTTAAAATTTGAGATTTTAGGGTTTTGTTATTAGGGTTTTTCTTTGGTTCTTTTGGGGTTTAGTGTTTAAGGTTAGCATTTGGGACTTGGGATTTGAGATTTTATGATTTAGTTTCTAAGGTTTGTCTTTGGTTCTTTTAGGGTTTAAGTTTTTAAGGTTAGCATTTGGGACTTGAAAATTTAAGGTTTAATTTTTAGGGTTTATCTTTGGTCTTTTTAGGGTTTAAGGTTTAGAGTTGACCTTTAAAATTTGAGATTTGGGATTTCAAAATTTTAAGTTTATAATTAAATTAAAGGCTAATTTTTAGGATTTAAGGTTAGAGTATAAAGGTTTAGGGGTTTGATTTTTAAAGGTTGGGTTAAAAGGTGTATTCAAAGTTTGAAAATCATGGTGAAACTAAATGCTAAAGATGTTATTAAATAACATGATAGGTTTAAGAGAAGATGTTAGGGCTATGGCTTATGAGGATTATATAAAATATAGAAAGAGTTCTACACAATATGTCATCTTCAAGCTCAAGCCATGATTCTTCCTCAAGTGAGTGGACTTCTTCTTCAAGTGATGAAGAAATGTTGTTTGATGAAATGAACCAAAAATTTGTTATGTTATTCCAATGTGTTTTTAATGTTCTTAACTTCTTCAAAAACCTTCTAAATGACCATGAAAATGAAAGGATCAAAAAATTTGTTGATCGAGCAACGTGGGTCCAAAATGTTTTGGCCATGATGTAGGCCACACGCTCCTTATTCAAGCATTTCACCAACTTCACATTGATAGAGTTTGAGAAACTAACAAATCAAATAATGCCAATAATCTCCTCCCATGCTAGGTCCACAATGAAAGGAACCTTAGTGGATGAAATATGTTGACCATCATCAGGATGTTAATTGAGATCTAAAAGTTATGGAAGGACCTAGAACAACAAACATGGTTTAATGGTCACAAAAAGATATGTACAATTAATAACATTGTGCTTTTGGACCGCCATGGATTATTTATTTATATCAATTTAAGCTCCCTTGGGTCTTATCATGATGTAAACATTTTTTGCCATTCAACCATCTATTAAGATTAATATCAATATTTCACCCATTCAAATGAATATTTGAGGTATCCTTTAGGGAATCTAGAGTACTTAGGGGAAGAAATGTTCATTATGAGGAGGATGAGAAAGCAAAAGTTATCACTAGATGCGAACCATGGTGTCATCTAGGCTTACAACAAAATGCATGTAGGGTTTAAGGTCCAAGTGGAATGGGGAATTAGCGGATTTAAGTGAAAATAGAGATGTTTGATGAAAAGATTTGATTCCACAAAACCAAAGAAATTCCATCTTTTCCAAGCTTAGTGTTATCCTCACTAACTACCTTCATTATCATCACATCAACCTCACATACAAGGTTATTAGAGATCAAAACCTTGACCCTAATGCACAAGGGTGGGTAGGAGACTATTAGGTACAAGTTTAAACTTGCAAAAACTTATAATTTAGGATGTAGGGTTTGAAGTAAAAATTTGGGGTTAGGTTAGGATTTAAATATAAAGCTAAGGTGTAAAGTTTTAGGGTTTGGTTTCAAGGGTTCAAATTTGAAATTAGGGTGTAAGGTTTAAAAGACTTTTTTCTTAAAGCTTAAGACTAAAAAGATTAGGATTGAGAATATGGTTTAAGGTTTTGAAGTTAAAGTTTGAATATTGGTTAAAGGTTTAAATTACAATTTCAAGGTATGTACTAAGGGTTTACGAATCTATAATTAGGGTTTAAGGTTTAAAAACAAGGTTTAGATTTTAATAAAGGGGTGATAGATTTGAGATTAGGTTTTTGGGTTTAAGTTCTAAAATTAAGGTTACAAACCTAATATTACATATTAAGGTTTAAATTCTAAAATTAGGTTTAGGTCTAAAACTAAAGTTTACAAACACAAGATTAAGGATTAGGGTTTAGGTTCTAAAATTAAGGTTTGCAAACCCGGGTTTAAAGTTTAAGGTTTGAAATTAAGGTTCTAATATTAAATTTGCGAGGGCTTCAAATTGGGTTTTATTGGTTTGTAATTATGTTTTAGGTTTAAAATTTGAAAAAACAATAGATTACCTAATTCCAATGTTTTTATATGAACATGCTAACTACAATTCCAAAATAACCTTCACTTTTATTTTAAACTCTTCTTATAAATCACAAATAGATCTTTAACCATTTTCAAATTATTAATTTAAAGTTTATTTTTCCTTTCACAATTGACATTCATTTTCTTCAATAAGAAGGCATCACAGACATTAGACATAGAAGATAATTGACTTGTGATGGTGGCCATGTTCTTAAATTTCATGCCTATAATTTCCCCCTTCTTAGTTTTGGCTTAAGGCCTTGCATTTTGATAAAGTTGGTCAATGGGATAAGATCTAGGGAATCAACACAAATGGAAGGTCCATTTAATTCATTATGGGGAGGGTTATGACTAGGGCTATGGCTTCAAGATAAGGTTAGGATTATGGGTGTGTGGTTAATGAAGATTTGTCACCTCTTTAAAACATTTTGGCTTGCATGTCCATTAATGGATTTTAGTCATTCCAATATCACATCACATTACAATGTGGCTTGTTTGGAATGGTTTTCATTGGAATTACATAATTTTAATTCCTTCAATGTTTCTTATAGACAAATTTTCAATGTTTCTTCAACAAATTGGGAATTTAAGTAAGCTTTTAAGTAATATTAATAGACATTTTTTTTACCACATTGGGGATCGATTGAGTCTCGTGTTTTTTGATGTTATTATACATGCAAAGTGATGGTTATACGATGCTACAATTTTACTAACATCGCAAACTTATCAAGTTTCATAAGTTGTATAAATTTCATGCAAAATCCAATTTTTATAAGTTCGTACAAAAATCACATGAATTTTGTGTTATGATTAATATGAACAATATTTGTACATATTGAATATCTTAAATATTGAAACAAATGAAACATAATTTTGAATGACATACGTCAATGTTCATGTATAATAAATAAAAATCACATAATTTTATTCAAAATTACATCATGATAATTACACAAATTTAATTTAAATGTAAACATACATACTTCACATCAAAACACCACAAGTAGACGTATCATTATTTATTTATTTATTTATTATTTAAAAAATATGTGCCATTTTTACACCTTGAAGCCCACAAATTTTGCATGGACATATTGTTTTATTATTCTTTCACATATTATATTGAAAATTCATGATATTGAAAGTTTCTACAATCTACCAAAACATTTTTTTTCAACAAAGTTGTTTAGCCTTGTGTAATGTCATTGATTGAAACATTTGAATTTTAGCCATGAATTCATTGACATTTTAAAAGCTCCCCATTCCTAGTAACAAACCCACACACCTAGCATTCACATTTAGATGACCTTATAAAACCTAGGGATGGTGATTAATAACTAATTGTTGGTTCCATTCCAGAGTAATTTATTTGAAACAACTTACTAAAATTTATACAATTAGGTCTTGATATGCAATATTTACAAGAAAGTTAATAAGACCATAAACAAAACCAGTTGAAACATGGTGGTTCTATTCATGACAAACCTACTTTCACATGAAACAATAACAAAAACCCAAAATGGTAGATGACAACCCTACCCATTTAAACGAATAACATGAAAAAAGTTTAAATAAACTTACCATTTGATTCAAATATGTCTTCAAATCTACTCAAAAGTAATTTACATGAAGCAATTAAGGTTTGGGTATGTAGTGTTATCAAGAAAGTAAAAAAAAACTAAAAACAAAACCAATTGAAACATGGGATCTAGGCTTTCATGACCAATATGCTTTCACATGAGGTAATCACAAAAAACCAAACCAATAAGATGGTTAGCTACACTTACAAATCGATTTAGATATTTTTTCAATTACATTCAGTAATAATTTAGAAGAGGTAATCAAGGTTTGGATATGTGATGTTACTAAAAAGGTCAAAAAGACCATAAACATAACTAAGTGAAACAAGGTATCCATGGTTTCATGACCAATTTTCTTTCACATGAAGCAATCATTAAAACCAAAACCAACATGATGGTAACCCTACCCACCTAAACCAACAACATGAAAAAGGTTAATTACATCTACAAATTGAATCCAATCAATTAGTGGTTCCATTCAAAAGTATGTATAAAGCAATTAAGGTTTGGGTTTGTGACATTACCAAAAAGGTCAAAAAGATCAAAAACAAAACCAATTGAAACATGGTTGTTCCATTCATGACTAAACAATATAAAATATCAACAAGAACATATGCAAATTAAATTTTCGAGTTTATTGCAAAAATCATAAGAAAATCACCAAATGTCATATTAAAGTCATGTAGATGTACAAATTTTTATTATACTACCAAAAAAAAAAAATTAAAAACATCCTTGTCTAACTTTTTCTTTCATACAAATGTTCCAAAAATAATAATTCAAATTATAGGTGGGTTTTAAGATAACACCATGGAAGTTCATAACTTTGAATTGTTTCATGGTAAGATGCATTATCAATTTTCACAATCCGGAGCACATTCCAAGCCGTGGTCTTGTTCATAACATTATAAAAAAACTTGATGATGTGATCATGTAGTTGTATTTTTATTGATTTTCCAATCACATGATGATTTAGATTATATTAATGAAATCACAATCTCTTATAAGCTTAACAAAATCGACTAAGTTTATAGCTTCACAAAATTTGCAAAAAAGTTGCATTAATTTAATTCCAATGACAAGAAATTTCAAAGAATTGATATAGAGGTGATTTTTTGGAATCTTTCCTTGGAGGATTTCAAAAACGTATGGTCATCCTTGAATATATTAAAAACAATTAAAAAAACAACTACTTCATTTCCAAGTCTAATTATTTCATTTTTAAAATAATAATTATCTTCTTTCTTATAAAATATACTTTCGTCCTTATAATTACCTCATTTCTTTTTTCAAATAATTAACTCTATGCTTATAACTAAATTTTTTTTCCCATCTCACCAACATGGATATTATTTTTAAAAATTAACATATTTTTTTCATGTCCATGTTATTTATAGTAATTCAAATCAAATTTGACATTTAACAAAAAGAATTAATATTTTATATTCTTAAAATATTAAAACATGAAATCTTCAAAAAAATTCAATTATTCAAGAGATGTGTTGAAGGTGCCATTGTACCATGGTAGCCTTTATGTGTGTCCTTTTCTCCAAATAGTCCCTAAATTAAGGGACTCCTTTGCAGAAGAGAAGGGGACAAGGGACTTGGAGGAAGCCTGAAATTCCCATTCCAGGTGCTTCAGATTCCCTTTGTAGGGCTGTTGTAGAGGGATGGATGAAGTCTTTCAAACTCCCCATAGGGCTGCTGCAGACAATGCATGGTTCCTTTGGATTACCTGAGGGGCTGCTGCAGTGGACAAGAGGGGTCCTTCGGATTCCCTTGTAGGCCTGTTTTAGAGGACGGTTGGGTCCTTCGGGTACCCTTGTAGGGCTCCTGTAGAGGACGGTTGGGTCCTTCGGATTCCCTTGTAGGACTGCTGCGGAGAACGAAGACTCGGGAAGAGGAAGAAAGACGGAGGAGGA
>Ga0116230_10007192_pt1 | contig 10990 bp, 10 predicted proteins | sample S1TSphfallax_3_FD_88678 | JGI IMG/M metagenome (GOLD analysis project Ga0116230, IMG submission 88678) | Host-associated microbial communities from peat moss isolated from Minnesota, USA - S1T2_Fd - Sphagnum fallax MG | ecosystem: Host-associated > Plants > Peat moss > Unclassified | place...
GCAAAAGATGGTAGGTCGCAAGTGGAAATTGTAACCCTAACATTTGGTGGCTTTTTCACAATGAACAAAAGATCCTTGAGAACACACTCTAGAAACTTCTTGTTCTTCATCTTTCATAGTAATCTGGATGCAGTAGCAACAAGGCAATCTATAGGATTGGCATATGATTATCTTAATGAGGAGAAGTTGATCCTAGGGTTTACATTGCTTGTAATAGACATTGAGGATAAATGAGTTGTTCATGGTTGCATTCACTTATGGCAATTGGTTGTGGGCACATTTATGTGCTTAGATCCAAAACAAGGACAAATGAAAAAATAAACCAACAACAACATCCATATAAAAACATGTTTGGATTGCAAGATCCCCAATAAACAATGGTTATTGTTGGTGATAATTTAAGCAAGCAATAGCGGTGATGCAATGTTGTAGATGGTGGGGCACAAGATGTGAAATGAAATAAGGATTGGTGGAGTAATTTTGACATTTTTCAACTTTTTGGTGTGTTACTTCAGCTCTATCCAATACTTGTTCTTCTTTCCCTTCCTTCTTGTTGCAAAATATTTTCAGTTTTTTATTTCAAATTGAAGGTCGTGGCATGGGAGTGAATCAACTTTTGGCATTCGACTCTTCAAGATCCGAACCTGGATATTTGGAGATTTATGGTGGATTATTGGTCTATATTTTCAACTTATGCAAGAATATTTACAAGCAACAAGGAGACAAATGAGGGAGTGAGGATTCATTATTACCACTTTGAATCTAACATTGCAAACACGATGGTTAGAAACATGAAGATTCAAACTTGTGGAATGTTTTGCAAATTAAAGAAAGTTGTTTTTTTTGGCAAAACATATTCCATGATTTGGTGTGAAAACATTTGTGTGCATGAAAGGAACAAGATGGTGAGATGCACAAGGTTTTGGAAGGGTAAAAATGGCAATTTGTAATGAAGCAACAATAACAATAGGATGATGATGGTGATGATCTTGCAATGAGCATCAATGATTCTCATTTTTTCTCCTACAATTGACCTACTTTCAATGTGAGTAGTTCAGGTATGTGCATTGTGTTGTTTTTTTCATTCTCATGCTCCTCTTCTTCTTCAGTTTCATTTGTTAGAAGAAACATCAGTTTTGCATTCACCATCATCCTTGATGCAACACAAACAAAATTTCCTTCTTTTCTTCCTCTTTTGACACCATTTTTGAATTGAATGCTACATTTTTTCCCCCTCCAAGATTTTTTTGGCATTTGTTGTTGTAAAGCTACAATGATTTGTTGTTGTTTGGTAGAATAGAAGAAGTAGAATTCTTGCAATTGCACATAGTAATAGCAACATGAATTGTAAGGCCAATAAGAATAATGGAGAAGATGATGGCATGGGGTTGTTGGATGGACATTAGAAGATGATAAGAAGTTCAACTCTCTTGTTGTTGTTATGTTGGAGGAGATGGGTGGTGTGAAAAAGAAAAAGAAAAGACCTTGATCGAATAACAACAATAAAATGTTGAAGAATTTGTATAAGATGATGACAATAATGATGATGCTTGGGACATTGTCGTGGAGAACAAGGATGTTCAACTACTTGCCAAATTCAGAACAATGTGAATCCTAATTTTCATTATTGTGAACTTTTAAAAAAAACAAAAACATAGTGAACAAAATGATAGTTAGAAAGACACACACCTATAGAGATAAATGTTAGTAGATGTGATTGTTCTTGAAGCTCCATCTTTTTAAAATGGAATTAGGTGATAAGAATCAAGGTTGATAGTTGTGATTGTTCCTGGAAATGGTGGAATTAGGTCATAAGAATCAAGGTTGGTAATTGTGATTGTTCTTTAAGATGGTCCATCTCTCTAAGATGGAATTAGATCATAAGAATCAGGGTTGGTAGTTGTGATTGTTCTTCAAGATGGTCCATATTTTAGAGATTAAATTAGGTCATATAAATCAAGGATTTTTTTCTCTACAAATTTTTACTCGTGCAATTATTGGGTTTTTTTTTCATGTGTTGTGTTTGTCTTTTTCACATTATTTATTAACTACAACCATGTGCAAGTGTTGGAGGTGGCAAAAAGGGCTTAACATCTTTTAATGGGAGTTCAAATTCTTCTTCTTGACAAACTTGGGAACATATGAAGTGCTTACTTTCCATAAAAGGTGTTCACAAATTCCTACTATGATGTGTTAATAACTTTTCTGCCACTTCTTCCAAAGCATACTGTTGTTGGAATCTTAGACTATGAGTAAGTATAGTTGCACGAATCGTTCGACATTTTTAGCCTACCATAGATATACATGGTTGGGAGCTTGATCCAACAATTATCATGGTTGCAAGGCAATTTTTCAATATGTTAAAGCTTGAAGGAGGAAAAAAACTTGTTGTAAGTAGTTACACATTTGCTTTGACAAGAAAACGTGATTTTTTAAAAGGTCCAACTTGACTGAAATGTCCACATTGACCAAGGGGGATGGTCATTTTGACTAAAGGCTTAGGGCATGAAAGACATGAATTACTTTTGATTGAAACATTTGATTAAATGGACATTTTTTACCATGTGACAAACCAAACATTTGTTCAAAAAAGGCCATAGTCCATCAAGATGAGCAAGGCTTAATCAAATTGACTATAGTTAATGACCATTGTGATTTACAATTAGTCAAATTGGCCATTCTAATTTGACACTCAATCAAATCAACCATGCTAATTTGGTTATTTAACCTACATGTTTATTTTGCATACTTGGTACATACTAAACCTAAGTTCATAATTAATAGGCCTTAAGTTAGGCATATTACACCTATTAGTTATTTATAAAGTTTAATAGGTTATTTACATGCTACCTTTAGGCACATGTAGGTACTTAAACTTAATACATTAATTAGTTAATATTTAATAATTGATAGTTAGTATTCAATAATTTATGATTAATATTTTATATCATTAATTAATCACCAAATAAATGTCAATTAATAACCAATAACTAATTTATCCATCAACTTGTTAATTGATTAATTATTATTATCGAATGATCAATTTTATCTAATTTTTTAGCTAATATTTGATAGTAATTTATAACAATTAATAGTAGTCAATATATATTTGTAAATAATTATTGATAAGTGATTGTTTAAACTAATTTGTAAGTTAATAATAACTTGTTGTATATTATTTGATAATTATTAAATTCATAGTAAATAATCAATAATGACAAATTAATGTTAAATAACCAATAATCACTAATTAATATTTAAGATTTAGTAATTCCTAGGAAATAATCAATTATTAATCATTGATATTACTTATTGATTTATAATTTATAGTAATTCATCAATCATTTTTAATCATTTTTGTTAATTACCTACATGTAACCTATTCTATTGACTAGGTTAATAGCTTAAGCCACCTAGGCCTAGTTAGTAGGTAGGTAGCTTAACTTAAACCACTTAGGCCTTCTAGGTATGTAGCCTAGTTTAGGCCACCTAGGCCTACTGGTTAGGTATGTATCTAACTCAAGTTGCACCACCTAAGCCTACTAGGTAGGTATGTAGTTTAACCTAGGCTACTTATGCCTACTAGGTATGTAATTAACCTAGGCTACACCACCTAAGCTTACTAAGTAGGTAGCCTTGTTTATTATGTAGGTAGCCTAAGTTTAAACCTACCTAATAAGCTAGGCTACCTACTTAATATACATAGGTTAGGTCTACTAATTGGTTAGTAGGTACATGCATAGCTTATTAAATGGCATAAACATAGATAGTTTACTAGGTAAGTATAAACATAGACCTAGTAGGTACTTATAAAGCATAGTAGATTATAACTTACATGTTACCTAGGTACATGCATTTATTAATAGGCACCTCCTACCTATTTAGGCTACCTTACTTATAACCTACCTATTTATGTAAATGGTGTAAAAACATTCAAGTTCATTTAGTACAATACGCATGTTGAAAAAAATTCATGAAAATTGATTACAATATGTTGCTCCAAAATCATGTGTATTACAAATATGTTGTCCAAGGAAATCACTTTACGGGGTGGTGGTGCAATGGTTAAAAACTTGACTCTCTATGTGGACGCGAGGAGTTCAAGTCCCCACACTTGCAACCTAGGTTACCTTAGCTATTTAGATGACCTAATTAAGTAGCCTAGGTTGCAAAAGCTACTAAACCACTTGACTAAGCTACTTGGCCTAGCCTAGGGGCCTAATCTAGGGGGCTTGGTCTAGCTAGGGGATTTGAAACAAAACAAATAAGAAGATCAAAACACAAAAAAAATTGGTGGAACTTATTATTGTCAGTTGACAACACCAATTAAAGGAAAATGGAGGAAAATTGCGAGACATGATTACATATATGGATGTTAGGTACACTTTATTTCGTTGTCCAATGAAAAGCCATATCATGGGTATTGATGGAATCTATTATCCTATTGTGAAGAAGACTTGCCATATGCAATCAATTTTCCAACAAACTAATTAACTAAAATTGACAAATAAAAATAACCACTATTAAAGGTAAGACTATACTATAGTTATCATGCAGATAGGAATGTATGAGGATAAAAAGAAAATATTGTGAGGTCTATTCTAGACATGTTAGACATCCCAAAAAAAAAAGTTACCAATTGTGGCCTTTCAAAAACCATTAGGCATCTAATGGACCAAGGTTTAATCTCCACCATTCATATAGTGATTGATTTTATTTATTTTTAAACCAAAACATTTTTATCATTGTTTGAAAAAAATTAGTTGCCACTCAAATGTTTTTTGAACCTCCAACAAAAAAAAATTTGGTCATCACAAGATTATGGTAATCGAAAATTGTTTTAGTCACCATAGGATTTAGGGCGACCAAATGACACGATTTTTGATCACCCCTGATTATTTTTGGGCAACCCAATCTCGGTTTGACCTAGGCTAACCCTATACTAACGTGACATAGGGTTGCATATGTGTCCAAATTCATTAGTTGCCTCATGACTAACACACAAACATGATGAAAACCTTTACATTCATTATTACCTATGGAATATATTTTACCAACATAAATAAACACTATTGTTGATTATAGACTTGTTTGTTGTGTCACAATCCTAAGCAAGTAAATACACCCATGATACAAAGATGGTATCTCGGGGTATTGCATACATGATCCCATACCAAATGCTCCAAATTGTTTTACAAACCATTTTCAATATTTTTAAACATTTCCTAAAAAACACAAAATGCAAGCACAAATTGAGTCTTATTTGGTTTTTAAGAATGACCTAGTGTGATGTGTATGTTGAAATATACAAGATGTGAAAAGATGAAAAGAGATCACAACCATACTTGATGATGATAATGGAAAAAGAAATCCATGTCAATGCTCAAGTATAAGTTAACCAATGTCCCATCTAATGTAGGATCTATTTTAAGTAACACCTAATCATCATTATCATTGTGTTAGGTTGGAACATAATAACCCTATTGGTTGTGAATGTTGAGATGAAATGAGAAGGGATGTCCATACTTGATGATGTGGGATGGGGTGTTTGTCATCTAGTAGCTAAGGTAGTTATAGGGATTACAAAAATGCCCAAATTTATGGATTTTGCATATTTTGTGTTCCAAGTAACACATAATCATCATTCTCATATATTTCAGTCTCAACCCTTAATTTGTTATTGGCTTTGTTAAAGCTCAAGATAAAACCAAAAATACAACATATTAAAAAAAAATCATAACTCTCATGAGTATTGAAAAATCTCCATATTCATAATTTAAAATTACTAGAACCAAGTGCATCTTTTCCTTTGGCCAAAGAAAAACTCCCTATAAAAACTAAAAAATAAGGAGAAAAGAACACATGGAAAGGAAGATTTAGTTCAAAATGAATAATAAAATGAACAATATCAACAACATAAACCACATCTCTCACATGTTCATTGATTTGTTAACAAATAGTGTATCAAGTGCAAAACAAAAATATTTTTATTGCAAGATAACCAAAAATATCAAAACAATATGTTCACAAATATGGATCATAAGATCAAAAACACACCAAGGTTCTTGTCATGCACGAAACATACAAACTTGCAACAATGAAAAAGAGCTCCAAACACCAAGAAACTTAAGAAATAAGCCAAAGCTAAAAGCAAACCAACTAAATTAGGTAACGAAAGTAATCACCATCAAAGTAACCTAGTTATTTTTTCCTAGTTTAGTAACCAATGAAAAATTAATTAGTTGAACTTGAATTCTCAACACTCCCTTGCAAGCTCAAATCCACATCTAATACATTAAGCACTCTTTTAAATTTATGTAGCTTGCATACACTTAAAGCTTTTGAGAAAATGTCAACAACTTGATTTTTAATACTAATGTGAATAAGGTCAATCTCCCCCATTAAAAAAAAATTGTGACAAAATGATAATGCACATTAACAAGTAATATGTTATTGATGTTATCACAATAAATGACAACAATAACATCCATTGATTATCCCAAGTCTAAAAGTAATTTCTATAACCAAATTATTTCATATGCAACCATTGTTGCGCCTTTATACTTAACCTTTGTGTTCAACAATGTAATTGTTGTTTATTTTTTACTATTCCAACTAAGGGCACCACTCTTTAAAAAAACATGAAATCACTTTTTGATTTCCTATTTAAAATGTTGCTAACCCAATCAACATCTGTGTACCTATGTACTTGTAATTGGCTATTAGCCTCATAGAAAATTTCACACTTTGGTGTGTTTGATGTATTTTAATACACACCTCACTACATCTAAATGTGGCTTTTGTGATGATTACAAAATTGATACACCAATTTAATTGCATAACTCAAGTTTGGCCTTGTGATGGTCATGTAAATCAAACTTCCTACTATGTGTCTATCTTATATATAAATTCACTACGTCTGTCCGTGGCGGAGCTTGGGTCCGTCACAGATAGCCGACCGGGCCCGGCTCGGCACGGCACTCCTGGCCGATCAGTCGCCCGCCGTGGGGGGTGCCGGGCCTGAGCTCGGGTATAGGCCGACCGGGCCGGCATACTGTCTGTCGAGGTCCTAAAACCCATGTCACTTTTAAAACTGCCCCCCCCCCAGTCCCGAGGGCCCAAAAACTATTCAGGACCTCAATCACACACTTTTACTTCTTTACTTACCGAGTCCCGAGTCCTGAGTCCCGAGTCCTGAGTCTCGACCAATCCAGGTCCCAAGTCCCAACGCTCAGGCTTCAAAGACCCGAACAATAAAAAAAACCTGGCCCGGGCCGGGCGGTGCCCAGGTGTGTGGAACCGCGGGAGTAAGTATTAAACTGGGTCGGTGACGAATCCCGGTCTCCCCATGAAGACCCGAGTCCCGGGCCATAAACCAAGTTCTTTGCCACTGGTGGACCGGAACAGGGCCTGTGTGTTTCCGGGGCTGTCGCCAACACCGGCCCGGGTACCCGAGCTCGGTCGTCTCTCTCCTTTCTTTCTGTAGCTCAAGAAGGGAAGGGGCTGGCACGTTGCGTTTGCGCCTCACAGTGTCCGAAGGTCACGGGTACTAGTACATAATAATGTCTTCTACAAGTTCACCTCTATTTGCATTCAACTCACATTTTGTGCCAATGAAATTGAAATAGGTTTGGAACGTGTCATCCCATAATTTAACAAATTTTTCAAGGCATATTGCCTACGTGATAGCCATATCTCTTTTAAATATTTGATCACCTTGATGCCAAGGAAATAATGTAGTTTTCCCAAGTTTTTCATCTCAAAGTTTCTTTTCAAAAGTTTATTCAAATCAAAGATATTTACATCATTATCTCTTGTGACAATTAAGTCATCAACGTAGATGACTATGATTACAATATCATGATCTATCTTTTTCACATATAATGAAATATATACATTGGATATTTAGAATCCATTTGTGATAAGACACTAACCTATCTTGTTGACTAAACTCTAGGTGCTTTCTTAAACCTATAAACCAAATTAAGGTGTGTTTGATCCACATAAGATGGCGATTGCTCCATGTTTATTTCTTCATATAAATTTACATGAAGAAAAACATTTTTCACATCCATTTGATGTAAAAACCATCATCTTGCTATTGCCATAACAATGATTGTTTTTACTATTGTCATTTTAACAACTGAACTATAGGTCTTTTCATAGTTTCTATCATAGGTTTGTGCACAACCTTTGACAACCTTGTTTTGCACTTATTCATAGATTCATTTGCATTAGTGGATATTCGTATTTCACTATTATTGTTAGGCGTCTTCAAGGTTTTCTTGGTTATTCAAACTTTAGGATCGAGGGAATTACTAATTCTTCATTTACATAAATCTTTAAATCATTAACCTCAACATCCACATGAGAGTTTCTAAATGATGTTCAAACATCATTATGAATATTGTTTGAAGATTTCAATATTATTTTCCATGGAATATTATTGGACCTATGAATGGAAAATTGAAGTGGTCCACTAATCAATTGTAACTCTTGTTCTACATTTGATGAAACATTCCTTTTCCCAACCTTTCTATCTTTTGCTACCTTGATTGTTGAATACCAATTAACCATTTCATCACAAACAACATCTTTATTCACTTATAATTTTTGAATGGAAGGACTAAAACATTTGTACCCGTTTTGTTCTAAAAAATATTTAGTGAAAATTCATTTTTTAACCTTTGGGTCTAATTTTTTAATTTTTCATTTCGAACATGAACATATGCAAAACAACCAGAAACTTTAAAATGTGAGACATGCAATTTTTTCCTTATAAGTTTTTTTTTAGGTGTCATCCCATAAACTACAATAGTGGATGTTTAGTTCATGATGTAAATTGTAGTTTAAATTTTTTTTGCTCAAAAGTAATGTGGTTATTGTTTTTCATTTAACATGACAAGTGTTATTTTTATAATGTGCCTATTTTTCCTTTCAACAATTCCACTTTATTGTGGGTAATAACTACACAAGTATTTCTATTGAATGTTTTGTTCCTTCAAGTACTCATTAAATTCATTTGAAAAATATTTTTCCTCAATCAAACCGTAAGCATTTGATGGTTATGCATTTTTCCTTTTCAACCATTACTTTGAAATTCAAGAAATGTTGAAACATTTCACCTTTGTGTTTCATGAAAAAAATCAACACATCTTTTGTGTGGTCATTGATGAAGTTGACATAATATTTGCACCTTCCAATGGATTCTATTTGTATGGTACACATGTATGAATGAATCATTTGTTAGGATCTTAAACTCGAATGAGTTGTTTGAATTGGAAATGTACACCTAACTAGCATGCTTCACATACCTTTGGCATCACATTTTTTGTTCCAAACTTGGGAAAACCTCCAATAAGATTTTGGTTTTTTCATTGACTTGAAATGTTATAGATGGACATGGCTAATCCATTTGTGCCAAATTACAATGTCTCCAACTCTTCTTCCATGTGCAAACATCATGGAGTTAACCTCAAACATTGTCACATCTAAGGAAAACATATTTCCATTTTTTTCCCTCTTTTGCAATCAATTGATTTTATTTTTTCATGTCCTTCACAAAATATCCATCAAGGTTGAATATCATTCATAAACCCTATTTCACCATTTGACATGTTGAAATTAGGTTTTTAGTTATGGTTGGAACATGAAATATACCTTGAAATATTTTGTTTACCCATTTTGGATGAACAATGACACTTTGCCAATTGGTGCAATAAAATGTGTAGTATCATTACTAGTTTATATAAATTGCGGTGTTCTCAAGTCCTTTACGTTTTTGAACTATTTTTCCATGTCTAACCATGTGATTTGAAGTTTTAGAATCCACATACCATACATTGTTGATATTCGATACATTTTTTGTGATTGGATTTGCCATACGAAATTTCACAAATAGTTGTTCATTGCTTTCATTGTTTGTTGATGTATAATTGTCTTGTTGCATTTTTTCAATTTTCATGTCATGTTTCCTTTGATAATAATTGATCGACCTACATCCAAGTTTCTTGTAGTATTAGCAATTTGAGCCATCATTTGATTGCTAAACTTGATGACTTTTGCCATGGCCTCCATAACTCCTTTTTCTTTTAAGGCTTGTTCATCCACCATCATGGGATTGATTTCCTTGTTGGTGATTTTTGCCATGATTTCCATGTCCTCCATCACAACCTTGAGATGATGTTTGATCAATTTTTCTTTTATTAATATTTGAATAAAAAGCAATTTATTGGGAACTTCCATTGGATGAACTACCAACAACTTTCATTTTCTCATTTATGAAAATGAGTATCAATATTTGAAAGTTCATAAATGTTTTTTGAATTGCAATTAAAGTTCAAATTTGATTATAATATTTTTCAAAACCATTCAAGGTCAAACCATTCCACTAAATCATTTGAATCATCTATAGGGGTTTGAATAGATGTTTTCACATCTATAAGTTTTTTGGCCTTCATAGAATAATCATTGATCCTCAACTTGTTTTTTTATAAGTTATGCAACTTTTGCTTGAGTTGCATTGTATGAACTTGTGTATTGATAATATACGTTTTCACCAATGTGTCCCAAGCCTGCTAGGGTGATTTTGCATCTTGTATATGCATAATCATGAAATCAGACACATCCACCAAAAGCCAATACAAAACTTTTGTAGTTTTTTCATGCTAATAGTTTTCACCATTAACAAATTGATGTATGAATTGTGAAGGCTTGAAAAATTGATAACAACATTAAAAAATATGTTTATTTTGAATTGTCAAAATTTTGATCCTTTGGCTTTATCAAATGGGAGATCTCGACATTCTTTTGAACTAACTTCAAACTAGGACCCAAATATAAAATTATTTCAAACTTTTTGTCACCATTTCAATGTCTTTTCAAAATTTCACCATAAAAACACATCATTTCCAAAAGAAACTAACCTTTAATCCAAAGTTGAAATTTCAAATTGTCATATTCCTTTCAATACACATCCAAGTGACTTGTA
>Ga0116230_10007193_pt1 | contig 10989 bp, 12 predicted proteins | sample S1TSphfallax_3_FD_88678 | JGI IMG/M metagenome (GOLD analysis project Ga0116230, IMG submission 88678) | Host-associated microbial communities from peat moss isolated from Minnesota, USA - S1T2_Fd - Sphagnum fallax MG | ecosystem: Host-associated > Plants > Peat moss > Unclassified | place...
CGGCCCGTCGCCGGTGATGATGAAATGGTTGACGCGTTTCATGCGTTTCCTCCGTGGCGCGATGATCCGGCTGATCCGCCCCTGCACCAGCGGCCCCACCACGGCGGTGAGCGAGGTGAGGAATACGGACAGGCCGACGATGATGAGTGAAATGACGAACAGCCGCGCATCGTCGCTCTTCGGCAGAATATCGCCGTAGCCCACCGTGCTCATGGTCACCACGGTGAAATACAAAGCCTGCGGCAGGCTCTGGATCGGCGGGGCAAAACCCTGGCCGAGGATCAGCGACCCCAGCACGCCATAGACCAGCAACAGAACCGTGGCGGCGAGCGCGAACAAGGTGCCGGCGGCGAGCGAGGAGCGTTTGAACGCCTCGCCCGAAACAGCGAGCGCCGCCAGCAGCACGATCAGGTAGATCACCGGCGTCGCGTGCCAGGACTGGTGGGTATAGAAGATCGCCAGAGCCAGCTGCGCCGCGGTGATCAGCAGCGCGGAAATCCAGGCCAGGCGGGAGCCCAGCAACAAGCCGATGGCGATGAACACCTGCAACCCGCCGATGATCGCGGTCGGCACGCCGCGCAGAATCAGCTCCGGCACGCCGGCGGCCAGCGGATGCAGCGCATCGAACAGCCCGTTCAACTGCAGATGCAGATATTCGGAAAGATATTTGCTGATGGTCGGCAGCAGCGCCAGCGCCCCGGCGATCCCCTCCGCGCAAGCCAGCGGGATTTGCGGAAACCAGATGTCCAGCCGCGCTTGCCGGTAGACGCGGCGCCAGACCGGCACCAGCGTTTCGAGATGGACGAAGGATTTTACACGCCGCACGCCGCCTCGCTCATGATGGGACCCCATCATGTCGGCGGCCGCGGGTCAGCCTGCAATCTCGACCTTGAAACTTTCGATCACGGTGTTGGCGAGCAGCCGCTTCGCCATATCCTCGCCGGCCGCCTTCGCCGCCGCCGGGTCGGTCTCCGCCAGTTCCAGCTCGATCACCTTGCCGGCCCGCACCTCGCCGACCTGGGAGAAGCCCAGATTGTTCAGCGCATGGCCGATCGCCTTGCCCTGCGGGTCCAGCACGCCGTCTTTCAGCATGACAGTGACGATTGCCTTCACTGCATCATCTCCGGGCCTTTCATGTCGTGGTTGCCGGCCTCGGGCAGAATGCCGAGGCGGCGCGCGACCTCCTGATAGGCTTCCTCGATCTTGCCGAGGTCCCGGCGGAACCTGTCCTTGTCCATCTTCTCGTTGGTTTTCGCATCCCATAACCGGCAGTTATCCGGCGAAATCTCGTCCGCCAGCACGATCCGCATATCCTCGTTCTCATACAGCCGGCCGAACTCGATCTTGAAATCGACCAAAGTGATGCCGACGCCGAGGAACAGCCCGGTCAGGAAATCATTGATCCGCAGGGTCAGATGCACGATGTCGTCCATATCCGGCGGGGTCGCCCAGCCGAAGGCGGTGATATGCTCTTCCGCCACCATCGGGTCGCCGAGCTGGTCGTTCTTGTAGTAATATTCCACGATGCTGCGGGGCAGGCGGGTGCCCTCCGCGATCCCCAGCCGCTGGCTCAGGCTGCCGGCCGCGACATTGCGGACCACCACCTCCACCGGGATGATCTCCACCTCCTTGATCAACTGCTCGCGCATGTTCAGCCGGCGGACGAAATGGGTGGGAATGTTGATCTCGGCCAGACGCAGCATCAGGAACTCGCTGATGCGGTTGTTCAGTACACCCTTCCCGGTGATCGTGCCCTTTTTCTGGGCGTTGAACGCGGTGGCGTCATCCTTGAAATACTGCACCAAAGTGCCGGGTTCCGGCCCCTCGAACAGTATTTTTGCCTTGCCTTCATAAAGCTGCCGACGGCGGGCCATGGGGTATGCCTCAGTTTAAAGTTCGCTGGTCTATAACAACCAACCCGCGGCGGCGCCATGGCTGGCCTGCCCAGGCTGCCATACCGCTTCGCGCGGCTTCGGTTAAACCCGAATCATGGACGGATCAGAGCCGCAGGCGGAATTCCCGGTCACCAGGGCAGCGCTCTGCGGCCTGTTGGCGATGTTCGTCGCCATCGGCATCGCCCGCTTCGGCTACGCGCCCTTGGTCCCGGCCTTGGTGGCGGCGCATTGGTTCTCCGCCTCGGCCGCCTTCGCGCAAGGGGCCGTCAATCTGCTGGGCTACCTCATCGGTGCCGCCATCATGCGGGTCTGGCGCGGCCGGATCGCGGCCCGCCCGGCGGTGACGGCGCTGATGGGACTCACGTCATTGTCCCTGCTGGCCTCCGCCTGGGATGGCGGGGCGATCTATCTCGGCCTGTGGCGCCTGGTCTCCGGCATCACCGGCGGGCTGCTGATGGTGCTGATGGCGGCAGCCGTGGTGGGGCGGGCACCGCCGGACCGGCGCGGCCGGGTCGGCGGCATCACTTTCGCCGGCATGGGCACCGGCATCGCGTTTTCCGGCCTGGTGATACCAAAAATCCTCCCGCTTGGCCTGCCTTGCACCTGGGTGCTGCTCGGCCTGTGCGGCCTGGCGGCCACCGCGGTGGTGGGGTTCGCGATGCCGGACGCCACCATCACCCCGCCGCGCGGCACCGCCAAACGGGCGATCAGCCGGCCGGTGCTGCTGCTCATCACCGGCTACGCGCTCTGCGCCCTCGGTTTCGTGCCGCATATGCTGTTTCTGGCCAGCTTCGTCGCCATCTTCCTGCATCGCGGCATCGCCGCCGGCGCGGAGATCGCCGCCATCATGGGCATCTCCGCCGCCTTCGGCCCGCCTCTGCTCGGCCGCATCGCCGACCGCTTCGGCTTTCTCACCACACTCGCCGGCGGCTATGCCGTCATGGCGCTGGCCGTCGCTTTGCCCTTGTTCACCGGCAGTTTCCTCGGCCTCGCTTTGTCCGCCTTCGGTGTCGGCGTGGTGGCGCTGGGTGCCGTCATGCTCACCTCCGGCGCGCTCGCCGGTCTGGTGCCGGCGGACCGGCTGGCCGCCAGCTGGGGGCTGGCGACCATCACCTACGCCATCATGCAGGCGCTGGTGGCGGCCGGGTTTTCCAGCCTGTTCCACCTGACAGGCAGCTATCTGCTCCTGTTCGGCATCGGCACGCTGTCCAGCCTCGCCTCCGCCGGTCTGGTACTCGCGGCCCGCTACGCGGCCTTTGAGCGCAGCGCCGGATAATCCGTATACCCCAGCGCGCCCGGCGCATAAATCGTCTCCTCCACCAGCGGGTTCAGCGCCGCCTGCTCCGCGAAACGCGCCACCAGGTCCGGATTGGCGATGAACATCTTGCCCCAGGCCACCGCATCCGCCTCGCCGGCATCCAGCGCCGCCTGCGCGCTCTCAAAGGTGAAGGCCTCATTGGCGATGTAGACGCCGCCGAAAAGCTTCTTCAGCTGCGGGCCGATCCAGTCCGCCGCCTTGTGCTCGCGGGCGCAGATGAAGGCGATGCCGCGCTCACCCAGCTCGCGCGCGACGTAGCTGAACGTGCCCAGCCGGTCGCTATCGCCCATCGAGTGGGCGTCCATCCGCGGCGCCAGATGCATCCCCACGCGCTCCGGCCCCCAGACGGAGGCCACGGCGTCCGTCACCTCCAGCATCAGCCGCGCGCGGTTTTGCACCGCGCCGCCGTAATCATCCGTGCGGTGGTTGGAGCCATCCTGCAGGAACTGGTCCAGCAGATAGCCGTTGGCGCCGTGCACCTCCACACCATCAAAATCCGCCATCTGCGCGTTCATCGCGGCCTTGCGATAGGCTTCCACGACGCCCGGTATTTCGGACGTCTCCAGCGCCCGCGGCACGGGATAGTTCTGCTCCGGCCGCACCAGACTTACATGGCCTTCGGCGGCGATCGCGCTGGGTGCCACCGGCAATGCGCCGTCCAGGAACAAGGGCGCCGAAATCCGCCCGACATGCCAGAGCTGGGCAAAAATCAGCCCGCCGGCGGCATGCACCGCTTTCGTCACCTGTTTCCAGCCCGCCACCTGCTCTTCCGACCACAGGCCCGGCGTGTCGGCATAGCCGACACCCATCGGCGTGACCGATGTCGCCTCGGAAATGATCAACCCGGCGCTCGCCCGCTGGGCGTAGTATTCCGCCATCACCGCGTTCGGGATACGCACCGCCTCCGCCCGCGCGCGCGTCATCGGCGCCATGATGATTCGGTTCGGCAAGGTCAGGTCACCGAGTTTCAGAGGGTCGAACAAAGACGGCATGGGTGCTCCTTAAACAATGCGAGGGGCGGGGCGGCCGCGTTGCGGCAGCAGGGACAGCAAAGTCAGGCCAAGCGCCACCAAGGCGAGGCCGGAGGCGGCGGGCGGAATCGCGCCAAGGCCCAGACCATGGCCGATCACCTGGCCGCCGACCCAGGCGCCGAGCGCGTTGCCGGCGTTGAAGGCGCCGATATTCAGCGTGGAAATCAGGTTCGGCGCCTCCCGCCCGAGATTCACCGCGTTGATCTGCAGCGCCGAAACGCCGGCGAAGACGATGGTGGCCCAGGCGAACAAAGCCGCTTCCGTCAGCCAGACATTCCGGGCGACCAGCGCGATGATGCCGAGCACGATGGCGGTGGCCAGAAACACGCCGATCAGCGTCGCGCTGACCTGCCAATCCGCCAGCCGGCCGCCGATTATATTGCCGACCGTCAGGCCGATGCCGATCAAAAACAGGCTGTAGGTCACGCCGCGGGGCGAGATATGGGTCACATCATTCAGGATCGGCGCGATATAAGTGAACAGAGCGAACATCGAGGCGGAGGCGATGATCGTCACGCTAAGCGCCAGCCAGACCGGCCCGCGCAAGGCCGCCAGTTCCCGCAGCATGGCCGGCGGCTTGTCCCTATGCGTGTCGCGCGGCAGCAGCAGAAACAGCGCGATGAAGGCGGCCACGCCGATGGCGGCGACCGCCCAGAAGGTGGTGCGCCAGCCGGCCGCCTGGCCGAGTGCGGTGCCAAGCGGCACGCCGAGCACATTCGCCAGCGTCAGCCCGGTGAACATCAGCGCCACCGCCTGCGCCCGCTTATGCGCCGGCACCAGGCTGGCGGCCTCCACCGCGCCGATGCCGAAAAAGGCGCCATGGCAAAGCGCGGTGACAATCCGCGCCGCCATCAGAAACCCATAGCCAGGTGCCAGCGCGCATAACGTATTGCCGAGAATGAAAATGCCCATCAGCACCAGCAAAGCCGCCCGATGCGGCAGTTTCTGCGTCGCGATCGCCATGATCGGCGCGCCGATGAACACGCCGAGCGCATAGCCGCTGACCAGCCAGCCGGCGGTGGGAATCGAAACCGCCAGGTTTTGCGCCACCTGCGGCAACAGCCCCATGATGACGAATTCCGTGGTGCCGATGGCGAACGCGGCAAGCGCCAAGGCGATCAGCGGGGCGGGAAAATTCTTCACAGCGTCTGCTCCAGATGTTCGAGAAACGCCGCGATGGCGGCTTCATTGCGCTTATACAGAATCCACTGCCCGGCCCGCCGCCCGCTGATCAACCCGGCATGTTGCAGCACCGCGAGATGCGCCGAGACTGTGGATTGCGAGAGGTTCAGCCGGTCATCGATCTTGCCGGCGCAGACGCCCAGCTCATAAGGGTGGTCCTGGCCAGGGAAATTCCGCTCCGGCTCTTTCATCCACGCCAAAATCTGCCGCCGCACCGGATTGGCGAGCGCCTTCAGCACCTCATCAAAATCGTCAGCATGACCCTCGTGTATCGTCATGCACCGATATATAAATCGACCAAAGGCGATATACAGTGCCGCGGCGCAGCATTATTGCATGGCTGTTAATCAGTTTTCAGGTTCCCAAGGATTTATCAGGGATAGGCCGTAACCTTCGAAATCGGTCACGTTGCGGGTGGCGAGTCTGGCGCCGTAAGCCAGCGCCATGCCGCCGATCAGCGCGTCCTGTATCGCAATGGGCCGTCCCGCTTGCAGACGCGTGGCGCGCGCCACAGCATAGCATCGCGCGCAGGCGTCATCGAATACCAGAATACGGCCCGCGAAACCCGCGCTCAAGAATCTTTCCAGATCGCGCTCTATCTCGCCGCGCCGCCGGCCAACCGGTAGGCGTTGCGCGCCAAAACGAAGCTCCGCCATGACGATGCTGGGCATGTATAGCTCATCGATCGGTCTGGCGGCCAAAAATTCCGCGACATTCCGGCTTCGGGTCCTCTGGTCGCGCATCAATTCCGAGACGACATTGGTGTCGAGGAGGATCAAGGGTCGTATTCCGGGCCACTGAAATCGATCGGTGGCCGCTCGATGTCACTGCCGCGCGGCGGCAGCTCCAGGTCAAAACCCCCATTCAGTCCGAAAATCCGGTCGGCGATGTCCACAATCGATTCCTTGCGGCCAGCGCCGGTATCGCTGGCCATGGCAGCGCGCAGCGTCTCCCTCACTTCCTCGCTCACGGACCGATGGCTGGCACGGGCGCGCGCCTTCAGCCGGTCATGCAATGCCGGATCAAGATTGCGGATCAGCAGGCTGGTGGTCTTTGGCTTCGTCGCGCTAGACATCGGACGATCTCCTCGATCCTATCTGTTATCATGCGATATCATGCACCCCATTGCCGTCAACATCGCGACCCGCCCGGACCTGATCCCAACCGTCGCGGGCTGGCTGTTTGAGGCATTTTGGCGGCAGGACGGGCATGTCATCGGCGATGTCATCGACGAGCTCAGGCTTTCCGCCGACTCCGGCTTCCAGCAGACCTTCGTCCTCCTGGTCAACGAACAGCCCGCCGGCACGGCCAGCCTGGTCGCGCATGATTTGCAAGAACGCCCGGACCTGACCCCCTGGCTCGCCACCGTGTTCGTCGCCCCGCAATTCCGCGGCAACGGATACGCCGCGACGCTGATCAAGGCCGTGGAACAAGCCGCCCGCGCCGAAGCGGTCAAAACCCTGTGGCTCTTCACCAATACCGCCGAGCGCGTCTATACCCGCGCCGGCTGGCGCATCGCCGAAATATTCCAGCTCAACGGCCGGCCAACCGCCCTGATGCGCCGGGACCTCGCCTCTAACTAATCAGCGGCGTGCTCCGCCCGGACCTTGTAATCACTACCACGCCATCGCCGGCTTCAATAATCGTCGCCGGATCCGGCCGCGTGATCGTCTCGCCGTCCCGGCGGTTTACCCCCACCACGAAAATACTGCCGCTCGCCTGATGCTCGAACGCCTCGATCGTCGCACCCGCCAGCGAACTATCCGCCGGCACCGCCATCACTTCCAGCTCCAAACCCAACGTCCGTAACCCAATCCCCAATGTCCGCATCCGGTCCGAACCATCGGTGAAACTCGACGTCCGCGGATACAAAATCAACTGCGCAATCCGCTCGGCGCCAATATGCGTCGGCTCGACAACCGAATTCGCACCCGCCTGCAGTAACTTGCTCTTGGTGCTCGGCGCCTCCCCCCGCGCAATAATTTCTAACTTCTTGTTAAGATTACGGGCCGACAACGTAATAAAAACATTCGCCGCATCGTTCGGCACCACCGTCGCCAAAGCCCGCGCGCGGGAAATCCCCACCGCCTCCAAAACCCCCTCATCCGTCGCATCGCCCTGCCAGCTCGGATAGCCGCGCGCCACCGATTCATTGAACCTCTGCTGATTAAGCTCAAGAATCACAAAATCAGCCTTCCCCGCCCGCAACTCATCCGCCAACATCTGGCCAATCCGGCCATAGCCGCAAATAATCACGTGATCGCTCATCTTATCAATCTGCGTCTTCATGCGCTTCGTCCCCAGCAATTGCTGAATTTGAGTAATCGTAATGAACTGCACGAACGCCGCTGCCAGAAACGTAATCCCCAGCCAGCCCAGAACAATCGTAAGCTCGGTAATCGCATGCAGCTCAAACGATACAATCGGATGAACCTCGCCATAACCCACCGTAAACACGGTGATAATGACCATGTAAAACGCATCACCCCAAGACCACCCGTTCGCCACATAAGCCGCCGTCGTCGCCGCCACGACGACCAACATATACGCCAACCCACCATACAAATTCCGCACCGGCGACTCACTCAGCCGCCCCAAACCAACCCGCCGCTTCGCCATGCGCGGTTAACCCATGGCCGTCATGGCTGGGCGGTTCGGAAAGTAAGGCCAGGGGGCGCTGCCCCCTGGACCCCCGCGAAGGGCTCGGCCCTTCGAAACCCATTAAGAAAAAGGGTTATGGAGAGCGGGGCCTCTAGGTGTTGCAAACTCCCGTTGGCCCCGCTCTCCATAACCCTTCCTAAAGGATTCCAAAGGCGAGCCTTTGGCGGGGGGTCAAGGGGGGCAGCGCCCCCCTTGCCTTGCTTGCCAACAGCCAGCCGCGATGGCCTCGGCTTCACCCGCGTTCGGCGAGTGGGGTGTAGTTGCGGCTGGGGGCGCCGGTGTAGATTTGCCGCGGGCGGCCGATGCGTTGTTGCGGGTCTTCGATCATTTCCATCCATTGGGAGACCCAGCCGACGGTGCGTGCCAGGGCGAAGATGGGGGTGAACATGGTGGTGGGGAATCCCATGGCTTTCAGGATGATGCCTGAGTAGAAATCGACGTTCGGGTAGAGTTTCCGGTCGACGAAGTAGGGGTCTTCCAGGGCGATTTTTTCGAGTTCCATGGCGAGGTCGAGCATCGGTTCGTCCTTGATGCCGAGTTCCTCGAGGACTTCGTAGCAGGTATGCTGCATGATTTTCGCGCGCGGGTCGTAGTTTTTATACACGCGGTGGCCGAAGCCCATGAGTTTGACGTGGCTGTTCTTGTCTTTGACCTGTTTGATGAATTCCGGGATGTGGTCCTTGTGGCCGATTTCGGCGAGCATTTTCAGCACCGCCTCGTTGGCGCCGCCATGCGCCGGGCCCCAGAGCGAGGCGATGCCGGCGGCGATGCAGGCGAACGGGTTGGCGCCGGTTGAGCCGGCGAGGCGGACGGTGGAGGTGGAGGCGTTTTGTTCATGGTCCGCGTGCAGGATGAAGATGCGGTCCATGGCGCGCGAAAGGATCGGGTTTTCCTTATACGGTTCGGCCGGCACGGCGTGGAACATGTGCAGGAAGTTTTCGGCGTAGTTCAGATCGTTGCGCGGGTAGATGAAGGGCTGGCCGACGTTATATTTATGCGCCCAGGCGGTGATGGTGGGGATTTTCGCGATCATCCGGTAGGCGCTGATTTCGCGCTGCCGCGGGTCGTGGATATCGATACTGTCCGGGTAGAAGGCGGACATGGCGCCGACGACGGAGCAGAGCATGGCCATCGGGTGCGCGTCGCGCCGGAAGCCGTCCCAGAAGCGGCGGATCTGTTCATGCAGCATGGTGTGCATGGTGATGCCGTAGGTGAAGTCTTTCAGCTCCGCCTCTTTCGGCAGGCTGCCGAACAGGAGCAGGTAGGCGACCTCCAGGAAGGTGGATTTTTCCGCCAGTTGCTCGATCGGGTAGCCGCGATAGAGCAGGATGCCTTCATCACCATCGATATAGGTGATCGAGCTTTCGCAGGAGGCGGTGGCGCCGTAGCTCGGGTCGAAGGTGAAAATGCCGAGTTCGTTCTGGATTTTGCGGATATCCGCGCAGGCCGGGCCGATGCTGCCGCTCAGCACCGGCAGGCTGGCGGTTTTATTTTCATAGGTGAGTGTTGCGGTTCCGACCTGCTTGCTGGTTGCGGTGTCGTTCATGCGCGGTTACCCCCTGTTTGTGTGCGGATTGGGCGATCCCCGGCCGCCCGGCTTGGTCGAGCACATTAAATCGCTTGCGTGGCAAAAACGCAACCTTCGCGCCCGCAGCATTTATTGAGCGCGCTTGTTAAGCGGGCCGCAGGTCCGCCGGTTGCAGGAAGCGCTGCAGGGCCGCACCGCCGGCGCCGAGTTTGCGCCACGGCGTGGTGATCAGGAACTCGGCCAGTGCCGCGGTCGGAAAGTCGCCGGCCATGCGGTCCCGCGCCTGGCCGCCGCCGGCCAGGGTCTGCGCCAGCTCCTGCAGGCCGGGGTTGTGGCCCACCACCAGGGCGCTGCGCACGGTCTCCGGCAGGTCGCGCAACAGGTCGCGGATCTGGTTCGGGCTGGCCATGTACAAGGTCGGCAAGGTGTCGATATTCGGCCGTTCATCCCACAGCCCGGCATCTTCCAGGGCTTCCAGCGTCTGTTGCGTGCGTTTGGCGGGGGAGACCAGCACCACATCCGGCGCCAGGCCGGCCTTGCGCATGGCGTTGCCCACCGCCGCGGCGGCGCGGCGGCCCTCCTCGGCCAGCGGCCGGTCATGGTCGGAACCACCGGCGCTGGCGGGTGTGGCTTTGGCGTGCCGGAGCAGGATTAACTGGTGCATGTTGCCATTCTGCCATGGCGTTTGGCCCCTGTCGCCCTAATTAGTGCGGCGGGTTGAACAGCATGGGAGAAAGACCGCATGGATCGACGGCGTTTGCTGCTGGGTGCAAGCACCTTGGCGGCCCTGCCGGCGGCCGGCAAGGCGGCGCCGCTGCCGGTGCCGCCGGGCGGGGAGATCGGGTTCAAAGTGCTGCGGAACGGCACGCCGGTGGGCGAGCATCATCTGCAATTCAGCCAGTCCGGCGATGATCTGACCGTCACCATCAATGCCGCCCTGGTGGTGAAAATCCTTGGCATCACCGCGGCCACCTACAACCTCACCGCCAGCGAGCTCTGGTCCGCCGGTGTGTTTCAGCGCCTGGACAGCCAGGTGATTTTCAACGGCAACGTGCTGCGCGTGCATGCCGAGAAGGTGCCTGGCGGTTACGCCGTGACGGGCACGAATCAAGACAACCCGGCGAAAAACATGCCCCGCTACATCGCCCCGCCGGATACCAGGCCGTTGACCTATTGGAACAAAGAGATGCTGAGCGGCAGCATCGTCAATCCGCAGACGGCCCATACCTATCAATCCGGCACGCAGCTTACCATCACCCCGAACGGCTGGAACCGCCTGCCCACGGCATCGGGCGGCACGCTGGTGGCGCAGCGTTTCGACATTACGGGCAAGCTGATCCTGAGCGTCTGGTACGACCAGAATAACGCCTGGTC
>Ga0116230_10007195_pt1 | contig 10987 bp, 10 predicted proteins | sample S1TSphfallax_3_FD_88678 | JGI IMG/M metagenome (GOLD analysis project Ga0116230, IMG submission 88678) | Host-associated microbial communities from peat moss isolated from Minnesota, USA - S1T2_Fd - Sphagnum fallax MG | ecosystem: Host-associated > Plants > Peat moss > Unclassified | place...
AGGTGTTTTGGGTCCTGCTGTCGAGCTCTGAACGTTCGGGAGTCCCGGAGGACCCCAAATCCCCAACTTTTCCAAGTGTTGGGCTTCACCCCCACACTTGGCCAAGTTAGGGTTGCGACACTTGCAATCCCCAATGGCCTGAGATCAAGAGAACATTGCTGGCCGGACAACAACCTCAGGATCGACCAAATTTGGTAACCTGAATGTTCAAAATCAAGTTAAGGGAGTTGATCAATGACATTCACAAGAAACATATTCTGGGATGCACGATTGCGAGAATCTATGTCATTGAATTTCAAAAGCGTGGGCTAATGCATGCACACGTTCTCATCTTCTTTGTCGAAAACTACAAGCTACACACGGTCGAAGATGTAGACCGCATGATCAATGTTGAACTTCAGAATCCAAAGACAAAAAGGTTGGCCCCATGAGACAGTTGCCAGATGCATGATGCATGGTCCATGTGGAGCTGCATTTCCAAATGCCCCATGCATGGAAGATGGCAAATGCAAAAAACAATATCCACACAAGTTCCAATCCAAGACGATGACGGATGTAAACGGATATCCTATTTATCAACGTAAAGATACGGGGCACATAGTTTTGGTTCATGGCATTGAATTAGACAATTGTTGGGTGGTACCACACAATGTCTATTTATCGACCAAATACGATGCACACATCAACATTGAGGTCTGCAACAACATTCGTGCAATCAAGTATATGTTCAAGTACATTTACAAAGGACATGATCGTGCAACTATTGAGATTTCACGCCACAGTGACAATGCCACCGAAGGGAATGTGGTCGAAGCCAATGAAATTAAAAATTATCTCGATTGTCGCTATGTATATGCATCGGAAGTAGCATGGCGCATTTTCAAGTTTGATATGCATGAGTAGTTTCCTACCGTTTAACGTCTACAATACCATTTGCCCAATCAACAAATGGTGTTGTTCGACAATGACGATGATGTGTGGGAAATGGCAGCACGGTTAGCCATTTCCAGAATGATGTTAACGGAATGATTCAAAATAAATCAAGAATCGGAAGCTGCACAAAGCCTTACGTTCAATCAATTCCCTCAACAATGGGTGTGGGATTGGAAGTTGAAATAATGGACAATGCGCAAGAGAGGCTTTGCCATTAGTCACATGTATTATGCACACCCGACATCAGGTGAATGTTATTATTTGCAGATGCTGCTGAACTGCATCAAAAGTGCCACATCCTACGAGCATTTGCGGATAGTGGATGGCATAGAGCATAACACATTCAAAGATGCATGCATTGCAATGGGTTTACTTGCAAATGACATTGAATGGCATCAACCCTTGGAAGAAGCCAGTCTTTGGGCCTCGAGATGACAACTGTGTGACATGTTTGCAATCATGCTAATGTTTTGTGAGGTGACAAATCCTAAACAGCCATGGGATGCACATTGGGAGTCTTTGAGCGATGACATTGAGGCAATGACACACCACAAGCATGATGATCCAGTTGTTACCCTTTTTAAGGATGTGCTAAAGGATCCTACATTGTATGAGATTGATTAGGTTCTCATCCGCAACAGACGCCGCCTGGAAGATTTTCCAACGCTTCCCAAGTCTAATTACGTCGCTTCTGTTCATGGAGGAAATTGATTGGTCCAAGAGGAGATGGCTAATGATTAGCATTCATTGACCACAGATGCAAACAATGCAAAAGATAGGCTCAATGATGAATTAGCCAGTGCATACGAAACTATTTTGAATGTCGTGACAAACAAAGAGGGCAAATTGTTATTTCTGTATGGCAGTGGTGGAACCAGTAAAGCATTTGTTTGGACAACGCTTTTGTCCCATCTACGAGGGCAAGGCAAAATCGTGCTTGCAATTGCCTCATAAGGAATTGCATTTTTGCTACTTTTGGGTGGCAGAACCGCCCATTCAAGATTCAAGATTCCGATTAATCTACACGATGAGTCGACTTACAACATCACACAACAGATGAAAGTGGCTGAATTGGTGCGTAAAGGTGATCTAATCATTTGGGATGAGGCACCAATGATGCATCGTTAAGCTTTCAAAACTGTTGATTGGACCCTGCATGATTTGATGCAATTGGATGATGCACAGGCAACCGAAAAGATCTTTCGTGGGAAAACCGTGGTCCTCGATGGGGATCTTCGACATATCTTGCCTGTTGTTCCCAAGGGAGGACGAGAAGACATTGTTAGTGCTTCATTGCCTCGATCACATCTCTAGCAACATGTTACGATTCTTTATTTTCATATCAACATGCGAGTCATGGCATTCAATTCTGAAGAGCAACAAGAGTTTACTAAATGGGTGTTGACTGTTGGAGACGACAGTCTTCTTGCCATTACAAAAGAAGAAGGTGTCGATCCAGATTGGATCAAAATTCTGTCCCATATGAAGCTATCAGCAAAAGATTGTAGCTTAAGAGGATTAATCCGAACCATCTATCCGGATCACCAATGCCACTCTAGAGATGCCATGTATCTTATGCAATGTAGCATTTTAGCCCCCAAAAATATTGATGTTGATGAAGTCAAAAAAAATTTGAATCGCTATCTGAAGGATTGCACACGTACCTGAGCGCAGATTCTTTGGCTCTGACAGAAGAAGGTGCAAGTGTTGCTACAAGAGTTTCAATGGATTCATTATATCCAGTGGAATTTATGAACACTTTGCAATACGATGGTATCACAAATCATAAGTTGGAGCTCAAAGTGGGCGTGCCAATCCTTTTGTTGCGCAATCTCAATCAATCAATAGGTTTGTGCAATGGTACGAGGATGATTGTCAAGAGATTGAGTCAGTGTGTCATTGAAGCGGAGATCATCATAGGGAACAATGTCGGCAAACGTGTGAATGAATGAATGTCACACAATTTTTTTATTCCAAGTAATTTGTGTATCAAATGTGTTTTCAATGCACAATATGAGTGCATGAAACATATGAACTTATAAATGAACTAATGTTACCTAGTTTCCATTTCTTAGTTGTGAAATGCTAAGTTTGTGATGCAGTAACAAACTTCCCAACCATCCCCACCTCAAGTAATATAGTCTTTTTTTTCATGATTTGGTTACATTTCTTTTGCAACAATAAAGAAGAAATAGGGTTACCCTTGAACTATTTATTGAAAATTTTCACAAAATATTTTAAAGCTAATGGTTAAATGGGGATAATAAAAACAATGATCATCCATTTCACTAGAAGAATTAAGAACCAATTATCATCAAGATCAAAATACCTCATCAAATTGAAAATATTTAATCTCTTTAGTTTGTGTTGTAAGATGGGCTTAATTGGAAAGTGAATTAAAGTTGGACTTGCTTACCATTACCAAATTCCAAAATTTTAGTATTTCATGCAATAAAAAATTAAAATTTCAGTAATTTAAATAAATCAATCAATGGATGAAAACATAGTTAAAAAAACCAAGGGTGCCAAGATAAAAGTCCTTTTCCAAGGACTACATGTCACACATGGCATTCCTATATTGGTCTATAATCTTGTTTTCTCTATTTTTCATACATAGTTTACCACTGTTATTATATGTAAATAGTTTTTTTTATTACATCTTGATCTTATATCATGTATATTATGCATTCATGTTTTTTATCATATAAAAATGAATAACTTTTGTAAAAGCCACATCCTCAAAACTCATAATTTTCATAGTCAACAACACGTTTCAATCAAATGTGTTCCAATGTCTTGTAAAAACGAATTTCATCAATTTCAATTCCTTTTTCTCTTTTAATTATTAATGTTAAGATCCTTTCCAATTTTGAAGAGGAATAGTGCACATTTAATAAGGAAAAATGATGCTTTTAAAAAAAATTGTTCATTCTAAAAATTTGAATGTTTTTGAAATGCAATTGTTTTTTTATTTGCATCAAAATTTGAAATTTTTAACCTTACAAGGATTGGAACCTACTCCAAAAAAACATATTGACAATTCAAATTATTGTGTTTTTGAAATGATTTTTCAAAGATAAATAAATACAGTTTTAAGGAATGTCGATTCACTTACATGGCTCCTTTGACAATGTTTTCACCCTAGTACCAAATCCATTAAAATATTATGATATCATTTTTTGAAAAACTTGTATATCTAAAACTTTTTCACAAATTAACAAAATGTCTAACTTCACCAAAAAAAAATTTAAAAAAATATTGCATAAATTTTTTGAAAATATGTAAAATAGGTTTGGAGGTCAATCAAAGTTCGGTTGATAAATAGAGGCCAATTCTTGGGTTAGGATCAAGTTTGGAAATCAAGTTCAACTTTCTTTTATCAAAATTTATAATTGATGGTCTAGCTTTTGAAACCTAGATCAAAGTTCAAACTTGGTGAGAAATTCGGAATGGACCAACACTAATAATTATATTTTAAACATTATAAATATCTTGTGTTAAGACTAAATCAAGAATCTTGAGTCCAAAGTTTAAAACTTTTCATAGGCTAAATATAGCCTCTAGTACTACAATCACACCTAATGTTAAGTTGATGTTAAATGAACACGATCTTAACATGAATCTTTAAAAAAACCATAGATTTTAGAACATAAACACAATGTTTAGTAACAACCCATGAAAGTGCACTTTCAATCAATGTTAAGTTGGTTCTCCTAGGTGTCAATGAGTGCAAAAGAGTTAACTAATTTTTTGGTCATGTGCTAACTAAAATTGATTTTTATTTCATTTTTGCATGATGTTATCTAAATGTTAGCTTACTTAATACTACCTATGAGGCCTAAAATTATGTCTGATTTGCGGCTTTAAAATAGGCTGAAGGTACCAGGGTTTCATGTAAGGTTTTAGCTTTATTTGTAGAGCAAGGAGTGGCTCAGTGGAGGGGTTTAGCTCAAAGGCAAGGACGGAGTAAAGGGAGTAAGGGTAGGAAGCGAAAGCAGAATGGCGACGCATGCTTGTCTGTTTTGTGATCTTTGTGGCTCCATGCTCAGCTTCACCTCTGCCTCTTACGCCTCCTGTCTCGTCTGCCATGCCCAACGCAAAGTCCAAGGTATCACTTTCTGGTTTTCTTCTCTCTTCAGAAGAAGCTAGCTCTTTGCCTACTTCCCTCCTGAATTTTTTTGCATTGCTGTGTTTTAGGGTTTAGGGTTTAGGGTTTAGGGCAGTGTCTTCTAAACGTTTCATGATGTTGGCTGGCTGGCTGGCTGGCTGTATGTGGGGGGGTGACATTGTGGTTCAGAATTCGAGGGGACAGAGATATGGTGTACGAGTGAACCAGAGGTAACAAAGAAAGACAGAAACCTCTTGTCGTGTCAGTCGGCAGTTCTTTCATGTCGAAGAACCTCTGTTTTGTTTTTGTTCCCCAGGCATTCAAATGTGAACCTTCATTGAGATAGTGAATGACTCAGGATTAATGTAGTTCTGAGGAAGAAATGTTGACGCCTATGCAAACCACGTACACATGTTCCCTAAACCCTAAAGCACGGAAAGGCTTCATAAAGCCTAAAACATCTGAAAATACCCTGAAATACATAAAGGTTTTGCATAAACCCTAATTCACATGTTTCTTGGTTTATGAAAGGAAGCTTGTCTTTATCCTCATTCTTCTGAAGAATCAGCTCAAGAAAGTTCCCAACTGCTTTGCAACCTTGTTACCTAACAACCCTAACCCTAATTCTACTTTGTTCCTCTCTCTTCTAGTCGCAGAGCACAAATATTTCATAAATGGAGATTGAAAATTTCAAGTTAGACATTTCATGGTTCTTGAATTGAGACATGACATATTCTGAATCTTATTTCTTCAGACTGAGCGACAGTATTTTTGTCACTGTAAACTTCTTGTTCTCCTTATGCACTTATCTTGAACCAAACAACAGTCAAAAGCATTATCTCAACCCTGCATGTTTTACTTGAAGCATGATTTGAATTTGGAGTACCTGGAGGGGACTGGCCTGCTGAAGGGATTGTCTGCTGATTATGATTTTGTGAAACTGTAGTGATAGGCTTCCCTGTTGCTTTCTTGTTTCTGCTGTTCTCGGGGGTGCAGGATTTCATGAGGCGATTAGGATTGGACCTGCTCATAACACCCTTGGATGATACAGTTGGAAGCAAACAGGGCAATCAAATACAACAGCGTGCTGTGGTATGTAAAGGGCTAGCTGTTTGGAGATATTTGTTTTTCAGCAGAAGCAGTAGTGCAAATGATTGCAACCTATGACCACCTTGCAAAAATCGTTGTTTTACTTAACCACTAGGCCATGCTAGAGTTTACCTACGATAGCTAAATAGAAAACCCAGCTATAGTCGGTTCATTGGGTGACCTATCACTGAATGAAATGTGGATACCTGGGGCTGGACCTTGGGGGAAGAACATTAGAGCAGTTAGGAAGTGTCCACTTTCAAGTAGTCCCTAGGGCGAAGAGACACAGTCATGGTTGGTAAAATATTTGTTCTTCTTTTCTTTCTGAGCAGAACTTGAGGTGGCTGTTTCCAGGTAAATGATGAATGCCCAAAGTGCAAACATCCCAACCTTGAGTATTATACCCGTCAGGTACAACTCTGTACTTCAACCCTTATGCAGTGGAAGTTGGCAATAAGGTCAGGGTTTGATCATTTATTCATGTGGCCTTTCTTGAACCTGATTGATTAGTTTTTCACTTGATTCCAGAGAGTCTGATCATTCCTGTCACTAATTTGCAAAGTGGAGCCTTCTGAGCAGCAGTTTGCTACCTTACTGCAATTAGGGGTTGGGGTTTGAGACACAACAGCCCGGATTTAGGTTAGACTAGGTTGATGGACTCAGGATGGATCAGGATTTAGCCCTTAGGGTAAATACATGAGAGGTTTGTATGGGACAGTTCATTGTATTGTAGCTGATATGATGAGTGCAGAAGTCCAGTTGACCTATTTCATGGCAGAATGGTATGATTTCTGTAAGTTGCACAGATTCTTGTAGAGGAGAACAGTTAAAGATTCATGATTTTCTGGTTGGATTTCTATTGCAGTTGCGGTCAGCTGATGAAGGGCAAACAGTGTTTTATGAGTGTCCGAATTGTCACTACAAATTCTCTCAAAACATGTAGTGTTCATTTCTTCTTCTTCTTTGCTGGATAACTGTTATCTTCAAGGAGGTTGCCACTAAGCTCATCACTAAATATGATCTACTGCTGTGATGGGTTTGCATTAAGGGGGTATCATGAGGAGGTCAGGAAATTGAGGTGAGCTGTTCACCCTTAGTTCTCTAGCATTAGCATGTACAAGTGCAATTCTGAGCTAGTGGAATTCATTTTTGGTTTTTATAAACTGGATACCTTTCCCAAGTGCAAGGTTTACGGAGTTCAGTGAACATGATGAAAAAAATTGAAAATTGCTTGTACATTAGATGCAATGTTGGAGTATAAGTAGGCCATAAATGTAAGTTGTTTCTACCAGAGGTTGAAGCATGGGCTGATTATGTTTGTACAGCTTTGTTGTGCAACCTACAAAAATTCCTGCAAAGGGGAGACTGTTGCTGGAATCACATCTCTATCCTGAGAAGGGCAAACCTGTTTCTTTATTTTTGCAACCATTACCACTGTCATAATTGTTGAATTATATTTTCCTGTGTAATCCTTCACCACATTCCCCAGATTTGTATTTTGTTGTATTGCCAATGCAGATCCCTGATTATGGAAAGATACTTCACTGAAACAAGTCTGGAAAGCAGTTCATGTTTTCTGCAAGGAGGGTCAAGAGAGTGAAAGAAAACAAATTTCATGTCTGGGTGAGAGTATGAACTTTTCACTTAAGTAGAACTGGGACATTCTGCTGGGTTGCTGGGTGCAGCATAATATCTGGGATTACAGGAAATGGATATCTGCAATCAAATTCCTAGAGGACAGCACATGGCTTTTATTGCTTTGATAACAAGGCACCACTTACAGGAAGGGCTTGAGTTCAATATTGGTGGTGATCTACCTGACAAGTGGTGGAGTCATGCGATTTTGGGAAGCCACCACCAGCAATTGCCTTTCACCTGACAATAAGCTGTAACATGTCATCAACCTAGTCTTGGTGTACAGACACATTGACTATGCAGACAGCCAGCTAAAGGTTGTTGCCAGGTTCAAGGTAACAAACACCTAATCCGTAACAGAGCAGTAGTGATAGCTTTTTGAGGACCTGATCAGTGGTTGTAAGTGGAGAATGTGATAGTTGGCTTATGGTCCCATATGATACAATTTGCTTACAGTAACAACCTTACAAGGTGATCAAAGAAGAATTGTTGCTGAATGCCTATGAAATACCTATTGCTTGATTAAAAATTGGCAGATATTTCATCAAATTCTATATAGAGTTATTCTGCAGAGATTAGGGTGTGATCAATGTACAACCTGCTGCAATTCCATTACCAGATTCCAATTTCTAAAACACTAATGTGTGCCTCCCAAAGGGGTGGGTGAGTGGGTGGGTATATCCCACCAAAGAGTGGCTTTTTCTTTCCCTAATACAAAATCCCACATGCTTTGTACTTAATATAGGGACACAATTCAAATTTAGGCTCAGATCAAGAAAGGAGCCATTTGGAGGCAAATAGAAGCGTGGATTGAGCCTCCGGTCTGTCCTAAAAGACCCTAACGAAGGCCGGTTGTACCCTTCTAAACTGGGGCAGTGCTATGTGCTGGTGCTTCAGAAGCGGTAAGCTCTTTGCTGCGAGTGCCAAGTGTGGCGCTGCTGCCGCACCAGTGCACGCTTCTTGTTTGCCACTTCCCTCGCCTTTGCCTCCTCCTGTCTTCTCCTCACTGCAACAACAAACATTCAGATCTTGAGCAATTCATCAAATTACAATTGCGGTGGCAAGCAGATTAATCCATCAACAAGAAGAAGAGGAGGAAGAATGACGGCATCATAGCTCCAGTTGTTTTTCTCCCCTACCGAAGCGAATGTTTTAGGAACCTCTTTTTCATGTGTTTATGTTCTCAAATCTGAAAATTGAAGCGTGAAGAGGCGGCAAGGATTAACCTTGAGCTGCGAACTCAAGAATTGAGGTTGAACGAGAGTTTTAACATACCTGTAGCCACAGACTTTATGGCAATGTTCGACTCTTTAGCCGCTAAACGAAGAACACTGGGATGCAAGGCGCAAAACAAACTGTGCCGCAAGTCGGCACCCAAGTGTGCTAATTTCTCGTTGATTCTGGCACCGACAATCGCCATCTTCTTGCTGGTCGCAACTCCGATAGTCCCGAACTTTGGTGCCGCCGATCGGTTCACAGCGTCCATGTTGCAGTACGTCCACGCCCGATGAATCGATTGATGCCTAATTTCCCCTGCTGCTATCTCCGCTTCCCTGTACGCTGCCAAGTATGGTATCCTTACTTGCTGTTCTCGCCTGCGACCTGCGTCCCTCTGCTACTATAACCTCAATATCCCCTATACGCTGCACCTTGCCATCGACGGCACGTTGTCGATCCCGTCCGCGCCGCAATATATTCGCGTCCCTGCACGTCGCTGCTTCTTGCCTTTGGTAAATCGGCGTTCACATATGAGCCTTATTATACCTTAATTCTGCTGTCAAAATACGGATTATCTGAGAAAGTCGACTAGCAGCAACACTAGAGCGTTGTCCCGGCAGTGAGATGAACCAGCGAATAAAATTTAGAAAATTCACAAAGCTCGCATATGATCTGCTCCTTCATGAGCATCAAACTCTCAGATCAGCTCGCCAGAGTCATATCAGGACTAATTTACAAAATTCACACAAATCTCTACCTATGTCGCACAAGACTAAAGAGCTGAAAGAAAAAAAAACTGATGAATGGGTAGCAAGAAAATTGGATTTTTTTGGTAGCAGACTCTGAAACTGGTTTTGGCTGCAACAGTCCTCCAACACTGGATTTCTGATGACGAGTACTCCGGGTCCGAGAGAGCAGCACAAACTCCTGCAAGTTTATACTAGGTACGCGAGGGCATGTGTGAGGAGGGAGGGGGGGAGGGGTCAACAGGATTCACCGCGTACTCCATAGTTTTCCACTTCCTAGGAAAGCCACAAGCAAGCGCTCCATCGCGTGATGGGTTCTGGGCTCCTCATTGCAACTTCAAACCAACAGCCAGGAAACGTTCAGTGAATTTCTCCAAAAAAAAGTGAACACATTTAGTTAGATAGTTAGTTACTTAGTTAGTGAGAAAGTGATCCATCAAGCTCCCACAAAATGAACTCATAGTTTAATTAGGAAATGTTTCCATTGAAGTACCTTGGTGGTGGCTTTGGCACAAATAGTATTATTCTTCCAAATGCTGAAATTTTTAAAATTTTTAAAAAATAATTCTTGATGAATAAGTTTTTTTGTCAAGGATTTAATGAAAAATCGTTTGGAATATTCTGAAAATATTCCGATTTTGGAAAATGGAATCTTCAAAAATTAATTAGTCAATTAATTGTTCGACAGCCATGTGCTAAAAGCTGCTGTTGCTGTACTGCACGAATTTGGAAATGTTCCATGAAGTTTGCAAAAAAGGAACTCATCATTAGTTAGGAAATGGTCCACAACCTTTGCAAAAAACAAAACAAAAACAAAACAAAAACAGAAAAAAAAAAGAGAAAAGAACTCATAGTTTGTTAATTAGTTAGTTACATGAAAGTTGGGGGAAAATGAACCCAACAGGTAACTTACTTAACTTTGTTTCCAAAATGTTCCATGAAGTTCCCAAGAAATGAACTCAGAGTTAGTTCCGAAACATCGTTGTTGTTGCTCCTGAGTGGTTTTTTTTTCCTTTACACAGAGTCAAACACACCGGCCAGCCACTTTACAGACTATGGAAATCAAACAATTTGGACAAATGAGAAGGAAGGAAGGAAGGGGCAACACACTGGCCACTTTACAGACTATGGAAATCGAACAATTTGGACAAATGAGAAGGAAGGAAGGGGAAGATGGGCCAACGTTACTTGGAAAGTAGTTTGATCTAGCGACCACTTTTTAGACTTGCGGTCGAAAGGAAGGAGTCTTTTTGGAGAG
>Ga0116230_10007196_pt1 | contig 10986 bp, 9 predicted proteins | sample S1TSphfallax_3_FD_88678 | JGI IMG/M metagenome (GOLD analysis project Ga0116230, IMG submission 88678) | Host-associated microbial communities from peat moss isolated from Minnesota, USA - S1T2_Fd - Sphagnum fallax MG | ecosystem: Host-associated > Plants > Peat moss > Unclassified | place: USA...
TAATATAAGCTTCTTAACCAGCTCAGCTTCTATTCTAATATAAAAAATAAAAAGTAAGAACCCTAACCTCGACTCACAAACTAAAAAAATTAAAACACTAAAAAAATAATTTAAAGAAATATAATCTAATTTAAGAGCAAATAATATCACGGATAAAAATACTAAACTTAAAATCTCAATAAAAATAAGAACTTTTATATAATCTCCCCACAGGACAAAAAACATTCTAATCAAACCTATAACCATTAAACTAAAAAACATAAATTAATAAACCATATTATTTTCAGAATAATAACTTCTTAATTAGAAAAAAAATAAACAAAAATATAAAACACTAACTAAACCACCAAGACTTCTATAAGGCCACTCTACAACACAACCACCTAGTCAGGTCAGCATACAAAAAATCAAAAAATGAAAAACCACAACATAAGAACTTAAAAAATCATTAAATTTAAAATAGTTTTTTGTAAGAAAAGGTAATAACATAAGTATTACAATTCTTATTACTAAACCAATAACTCCCCCCAACTTATTAGGAACTCTGCGCGAAATACAATAAGCAAATAGAAAATACCACTCAGGTTTAATATGCTCTGGGGTTTTTATAATATCCACAAATAAAAAATTTTCTGAATCTATAAAAACAAAAGGTATTAATAACAATAACAAAGAAAAAAATAAAAGTAAAATTAGAAGAGATACAATATCCTTCACTGTATAAAATCAATGAAATTCAACCTTATCATTTATTGAAGTAACACCCAAAGAGTTTCTCCTACCCCCTACATGTAAAAATATTAGATGAACTAAGCTCAAAACTAAAATAACAAAAGGAAAAATATAATGCAAAATAAAAAAACGTGATAAAGTAGGACCTCCAACACTGAAGCCCCCTCAAACCCATTCTAAAACAGAACCACCCACATAAGGAATTACATAAAGTAAATTTGTAATTACAGTAGCAGCCCAAAAAGATATTTGCCCTCATGGCAAAACATAACCTAAAAAAGAGACCATTATTAACAATAAAAAAATCAAAGCCCCTGTTTGCCACACTTCGATCATATAATAAGACTTATACCAAATCCTACGTCCAATATGAATAAAAATTAAAAAAAATAATAAACTAGCCCCCCTAGAATGAATAAAACGAAACTCATAACCGTTTTCAACTTCCAACATTAAATAACTAACCGAGTAAAAAGCATAATTAACAGAGTCATTATAATATAAAGATAGTAAAAACCCTCTTACCACCTGTATCACTATTGAGATTCCCAACATAAAACCAAAATTCCAAAACCAAAGTAAATTCCTAGGTCTGGCTAAATCTGATAAAAAATAATTAAACAATTGCACTATATAATTTTTTTTCAAAAGTCACATTAAAAAAACTTAAATATTAAAAAACTAAGAACCATAAATATGAACTTTCAACAATTAGATATTAAAATATCATAACGACTACGAGGAATAAAACCTCGAACTACAATTAAAAAAATTAAAATCAACCAAAAATTGTAAAACCCCAAAAAAACAACCCTGGTAACCCAACTAAAGAAAATCAATATTCCATACTCCGAAATAAATATATAAGCAAATAAAACTCCTATATATTCAATATTAAACCCCGAAACCAGCTCACTCTCGCCTTCAGCAAAATCATAAGGTCTGCGATTAGTCTCTACCAATAAAATTAGTAACCAAATAATAAAAAGATCAAACAAATACCAAACAGAGAACCTATAGTTGTAAAAATTTCAGCTGAAATAATATATAACAACAAGAATTAAAACAAAAAACATGATAATTTCATAAGCAACTATTTGAGAAGATCTTCGTAAAGCGCCTAAAACCCCATAAACATTCTCACTACTTCATCCCAACATAAATAAAACATAAACAACCATCGATCTTATTATCAAAACAAAAAAAACTATATTGTTAAAAATTACTCTCACCCTAAAAAATCATAGTGCTATCCCTAAAAACCTCATAACAACAATAGAGAGAAAAGGAATTAAAAAATAATAAAGCTTATCAATTACCATCCTCTTCAAAATGAGTTTGCCCCCATCAACTACGGGTTGCAATAAACCCCCAAACAGAAGCTTAGTCGGGCCTTTGCGATTCTGAACATAGCCTAAAATTTTACGTTCCAATAAAGTGAGGAAACAAACGCTTAAAAACATTATCACAATAATTAATAACAATTCAAGAAATAAACGAATTAAAAATTATTCCAAAGATACCCAAAACCTTTATTCTAAAAACTTAATTCTCAGTAATCTCCCCAAGACTTAAACTTGGTACATAAATCTGCCACACTAAAATCTTAATAATTACGACATCAACGTAGCCCAATTCCTGGCATAATAAACCATTAACCCTATTTAATGTGGATAAACCGCTAATCAGCTACTTAGGAAACTTAAGCTTACAAAGCAAACATTATCTTTTAACTAACTAAATTTCTATTTCCATTATATAAATATAAATTAAACTTCAAAAAACATAAGCCTGAATCGCACAAACCAAAAACTCAATAAAATACAAACCGAACAATAGTACTCTAATTGAAACAACCAAGTAATTCGCAATATTAAAAGCGAAAAACCTAAACATAAGTAAGACTACATGCCCACAACTAATATTAGTAGCTAAACGAATGGCCAGAGTTAAAGGACGAATTAACACACCTACCAACTCCAAAACGGGAATAAATAATTTTAATACACCCTCAATTCCCCTAGGAAGAAAATGTCTTAATAATCTAAAAACACTATTAACAGCCCATAAAACCCACAAGAACAAGACTAAACTAAAAGCATAAATAAAAACATAGCCATAATTTATCGTCAAACCTACACTATAATAAATATACCTATTATAGTTAAGGAATAAAAACAACAGGATAAGCACTATTAGTTTTATCAAAAAATACCTAATAACCTTAATCTCCATAAAAATCTTTAAAACAAATAAAAAGCTAATCCTGTTAGAATTCATACTAAAATTTATAAACACCAAAAATAAAACTACCAAACTAAAAAATAAAATCATATAACCCTAAAATAACACTATTAGACACTCAAGTTAACCATATCAATAACACTACTCTAACCAAAATTAAAACCATTATAGAATAATCTTCGATACGACAAACCGACACAAAATTGCTTTATCTATTATTAAACTATCTTGATTACCAAGAAATCAAATACTCTACTTTTTTAACCATAATAAAATAAGGATCGTAACCTTGAAACTTTGATTTGATTTAAAAACTAATGACTGCAAACCATTAAGAAAAATACTTTATAAACCTAAAAACGTAAAGAACCTGAAACCTTAAATAAATTTAAAGAATACCTTATAACCAAAACATTAAACAAAAGAGCAAAAAAAATATATATTCATATAAACTCACCAAGATCAGAAAACTTTCTAAAGACTCCAACATCATAAATATAGAATAAAGAAAAGCAAAAAACCAAAAAAACCTTAGAAAATTTGTCACTTATAAATCAACATATACAAGAGATATATAATATGAAAACAACTACCCCCCTAATATAAACCAAAATAATTAAAAACTTAATATAAATCATATTACAGAAATAAAATAAAGCTAAATAAACGACTAGAAATACCAAAAATAAAACGCTAAACAAATAAGAAAAATTAAACATTAAAAAAGAAATTCAAAATAAAATTAATAAAATTAATGAATCCTAAATTCATCTCATTATTCTGACATTATACTATTTACAACATAAATGATATTCCTTTCGTACTACATCATTAACCACACAGATAAAATCTAACCTAGCTCACGCCGGTCTAAACTCAGATCACGTAAAAATTGATAGTCTAACAGACTAACATTAATAAATTCTACTTTATTAGTATGATGATCCAACATCGAGGTAGTAAACTTCAAATTTAATAAGATCTTAAATTTAATATTACCCTGTTAACCCTAAAGTAATTGTAAAAAATAATTCAATATTTACTAAATTTACCCCAAATAAAATTAAATTTAAAATTTATAGGGTCTTATCGTCTACTAATATTAAACAAGTATTTTCACTTTAACTAAAACTTAAACCAGTTATTAAAAATCTAATAATCTTTATATTCCTTCATTCCAGTCCTTTATTAAAAGACTAATGATTATGCTACCTTAGTACAGTCAGATTACTGCAGCTATTTAACCCATTGAGCAGAACTCACCTAAAAAAAAATAGGCTATGTTTTTAATAAACAGTAAAACTAACACCCAATTATGTTAATAACTATATACAAAGCAAATATTAAAAATTATAATAATACAAAAATTGAATAAAAATATTAAACAAAATTAAAACTAAATTCAATTCAAAAAATTCAGATATAATAAACCCTAATTTATCATTAATAACTAATTTTATTACTAAAATATTTTTCATTTTAAAATTAATCAAATAATAAAACTAATTAAATCTTTTATTTTCTACTTTTGTCCCTTATACAAAAAGTATATTAAAAACTAAATAATAAAAACCCTTACAATTTGCAATTGTACACTCAAAGCTTTCATATTATTAATTTAACAATAATTGGTTGGAAATCAAACGTAATTAATACTTTTAAACTATAAATAAACCTTAGCTGTCTCATTAGCAGCATGAAAACTAAGAGGATACTCATACCTTCACTCGACATCCCAATAACCTACTAACACTCTTACCAAAGAACGCTTTGAAGAAAAAGCCTCTCAAATAATAAAAATAATTATTACACCACCAAAAAAGGAAACAAAAGCTCCCAAAGAAGAAACAATATTTCAAAACAACATACTGTCATTATAATCAGAATAACGACGCGGCATGCCTGACAACCCTAAAAAATGCTGAGGGAAAAATGTTATATTAACCCCAACAAATAAGATAAAAAATTGAACAAGAAGATATTTAGAATTCATACAAACCCCTGTAAACATGGGAAACCAATAAAAAAACCCAGCCAACAACCTAAAAACAGCACCTATTCTTAAAGCATAATGAAGATGAGCTACAACATAATAAGTATCATGAAGGACAATATCCAAACTTGAATTAGATAAAATAATCCCCGTTAAACCCCCTATAGTGAATAAAAAAATAAAACCTAAAACTCAAAATAAAAGATAATCAAAAGAATACACTCCCCCAAACAAGGTCCCAATTCAACTAAAAATCTTAATACCTGTAGGCACAGCAATTGCCATAGTAGCCGCAGTAAAATAAGCGCGAGTATCTACATCCATTCCGACTGTAAACATATGGTGAGCTCAGACAATAAAACCCAACAAACCAATAGAAATCATAGCATAAACCATACCCAAATACCCAAAAATCTCACCTTTTTTAGAAATTCTAATTACAATTTGAGAAATTATCCCAAAACCAGGTACAATTAAAATATAGACCTCCGGGTGACCAAAAAACCAAAATAAATGTTGATAAAGAATTGGATTACCACCACCACTAGGATCAAAAAACGAAGCACCAAAATTTCGATCTAATAGCAATATCGTAATCCCACCAGCTAAAACAGGTAAACTTAAAACCAGTAAAAACCTAGTTACAATCATAGCCCAAACAAACAAATTTAAAAATTCTAATCTTAAAACATACCTAATCTTACCCTTCAAACAAGTAGTAATAAAATTAATACCCCCTAAAATAGATGAAACACCCGCCACATGAAGACTAAAAATAGCCAAATCAACAGAACCCCCAAAATGATAAACAGAATTAGATAAGGGGGGATACACGGTTCAACCAGTGCCTGCCCCTAAACCAACCAATATTCTCATACTTATAAATAGCAGAGCAATTGGCACTAACCAAAACCTCAAATTATTCAAACGAGGAAAAGCTATGTCCATCACATTTATTATTAAAGGCAGAAGTCAATTACCAAATCCTCCTACAGCAACAGGTATGACAAAGAAAAAAATTATCAAAAACGCATGAGCCGTTACCATAGAATTATAAATCTGCTCATCTATAATAATCCTGCCAACTATACCTAACTCAGTTCGAATTACTAAACTAATTCTAGCTCCTAAAAACCCAGACCAAACACCAATAATAAAATGTAAAGTCCCAATATCTTTATGATTAGTTGAAAACAATCATCGTAACACAATTTCTTAACATTAAAACCAGTAAAATGATAAATAAATTCATTATATAAATCAAAATTGATATATCAAGTAAAATAAATTTTATAAAAATAATTCTAAAATAATACAGCAAAACAAGAACATCAAAAATGGCGAAAAAAAATCCAACTTTTAAAAACCTCTCTAATCTAATAATTACATAAAATTTTATAAAAAAAAGCAAAAAAGGAGGAATAACTATAAAAAAAAAAAGAACTAATACCAACTCTATATAAGAATCAGAGACCTTAACTAAATAGATAATGAATATCACAACAACCAAATACAATAAAACCACAAAAATATAATACATGCCATATAAACTGAGTAAAAGCATCCCAGTATTACCAATAGAGGAATAAACCAAAAGTAACCAGAAATCAGAAATCAACAACAAATTTACCACAACGAAAAAAACACTTAAATAAACTATAAAATATATAAAGCCCAAATTGATATTGAAAATTAACCATAATATTCAAAAAACGGATAATTTCTGCAAACCTAAAACAAAAATGTTACCAAGTAAACCAACTTTTACTCTAACTACGACCATTCAATAAAAGAAGGGGAACATCCCCAACTTAGCAACTAATAATAAAAAAATAAGCTTATCAATGAAAAAAAGAATAGAAATTAATAGTAACAAAGATAAAACACTTTGTAAAAAGAAATAAATGATTAAACCGACTCTTTTAGGTTCATTATTAACGATAATCAAAATAAAGAACAAGAATATTAGCTCTATAAACAATCAAATAATATAAATATTAGATAAAGAAAGTATTAGAAATAAAATAAAAAAATATATTAAAAACAATTAAGATATGAAATATTAAGCAACAATTAACAAAAAATCTTAAAAAGAAACAAAACTCTAATTAGAAATTAGAAAAAAATTCTTCTTATCACCCCTTATTTTAAATCAAAAAATCGTGATAAACTGAGTGCCGTTTTTTCTTTGATTAACACACGCAAAAACTTTCAAAATTTTTAAAAAAAAATTGTAAATTAAACCTAAACTCCCGTTTTAATTTCTCAAACCAAATTTTTAGAAAAAAAAAGACATGGAAACACATATAATATTTCTATGCCTTTTTAAAGACTTTCTTATATTTTGAATACTCCCCCCCTCCAACAACGTCTTAACATAGTTATCCAATTCATGATACTAACTATATTAAGATTTATAAAATCATGATATTCTTTTCATCCTCATTTAAAAAAATTAAAAAATAAATCATTAAATTATCAATTCAAACAATTATTTGAGATTTTTTTAAAAAAAAGAAGAAATTTTTCTACATGATAAAGTTGATATATTTTAACTAATAATTTCAATATTTTAAATCCTTAATTATTATGATTTAAATTAGTATTCTATATAACTAATTATATTTTTATAATAAGTAATAAATTATTTGTTTAATACAAAATATTAATTAAATAAAATTATAATAATGAAAGAAAATAGTATTGATAACAAAATTTTTAAATAATAATATTTAACATTAATTTTCACAAAGAAAAAATGATTGGGATTAACATCACATTCTCCTCATTCCCTGTTCCCACACCTCTGGCTATAAAGGATATGTATGGTACCTAGAGTAAAACTCATTATTGAGTCTTCATTCAAAATAATTACCATTTAATTAGCTAGGCCAGTGAGCTCGGTCATCCACAGTTTTTTTTTTTCGAGCCAAGGAGGCAATCTAAACACCCCCTACATAATCTTCCTCTAGAGGGAACCTCTAAGTAAAACTATAAGATCCTCATAATCTAATCACGAAACTAGTTCCACATATATAGTCCACAAATATCTAAATAAATTGGCTAGCCGAGTAGTGCCCATACTTTTACATTTGATACGAATGTTAAAAATACTAATATTATGAGTATAATCAATTTTAAATGATTAAGAATACACTCATTATTTTACTAACTAAAAGATTAAACAAATGAAAACAAGGAATGATTTTTAAAAAATTTAGAGATAAAAATGAATAATAATTTAATACTCTATTCTTATAATATATTATGATTTTTAAAAAATAATTTATTTTAAAAATTAAAATTCTTTAATTATTTTTAAAAAAAAAAATTATTTAAATTCATAATAAAATTATCAATTCTAAAAATATATAAAAATCTAATATTACGACTTTACTATTTACTCTAAAATTAGATAAAATTAAGAAACAAAATATACTATAATCCCACATCCGTTAATTAAAAAACAGAATTATAAATATAATATTTAATTTTTTTTTAAAAAGGAGGAATTAAGCTCGTACCCTTAGCTCTTATTAAGATCTATTATACGACATTATTATTATCCTAAATTAAATTTCATTTTTTTTCAAAAGAACAATAAAACATAAGAATATGAGTTATGAATAGACCCCCTTACGAAGTTCATCGGTAGAGATCAAAAAATTTAAAATGGCTTAGTAACACAAAAATCACCTCCGACACTATTAAGAATGCACACCCAGGGGAGGGGGGAAAATATATTCGGATTTTTTTTCAAAATCGGGGTTTTTCAGGGGGTAAATAATTAACATAAACCAGCAATGTAGCTGGGGGTGAATTGAAACAAAGCTTCGCTTTGTTGCGGGCTGGTAGTAAAAAGTAATAGTAGGGGGGCGCTTCACCCCCAGCTACTCGACTCACCTAAGTCTACCAAATAATCATTCTATTATTATTCTTAGTGTGACAAGAGATAAGAAAACTACAATATTAATAATAAAGCCTCTCGATCACAAAACAAAAGGTGTCACAGATATAATAATTAATTCTAAATCTAAAATCAAAAAAATAATACAAAAAATAAAAAACCGTAACGAGACGGGGAAAACTCTCACATTAAAAGAATCAAAACCACACTCAAATGTGTCAACTCTTATAGCCTTCCTTCTAACAAGAAACCTACCCAATCCTATTACCAAAGGAACCAAAACTGAAATTAATAAATAGATCAATATAACTCACATTAAAACCCTCACCAATAAATAAAAATGAATAAGAATAATCAAACTACATCAACAAAATGCCAATACCAAGCAGAAAACTCAAAATTATAATGAGATAAGGAATCACAGTTTAACAAAACCATGCGAATCAACCTACCAAAAATTAGCGCACACCCTAATAACACATGAAAACCATGAAACCCAGTAGCTAAAAAAAAAATCCTTCCATAACCCCTACTCATAAAGGTATAGGTGGCATCTATATACTCTTGGAACTGAATACATAAAAAATAAATCCCTAGTACTAAAGTAAATAATAAAGTCACTACAGAATAAAATCAATCATTATTTAAAATAGAAAAATGTCTTCAAGTAATTAAAACACCAGAAGAGAGTAAAATCAGAGTATTAAGTAAAGGTACACTAAAAGGATTGATTCTTTGAATTCCTTTAGGGGGTCAAATGCTACCTAACTCAATATCTACGACTAAAACAAAATCAAAATAACATCAAAAAAAAGAAACAAAAAACATAACTTCGGAAGTAATGAATAAAATTATCCCTGTTTTAAAAAAAACATTATTTAGAAACCTGTGCTCCACCAATAAATCACTTTCTCGACTTACATCTTTAAATCAATTTAAAATAACTAAAATAGAAATCAATAATAAAAAATTAAAACCCACTTTCATAGATAAGTACAAACTAACAAAACTCACTAAAACAGCCAATCTTATTAATAAAGGTCATAATCTTAGACTAAGAACATGAAATACACTTACCATTATTAAAAATTCTTTAGCTTAAGAGGCTAAAACTTGTATAAGCTTAATTAACAAATTAAATCAGATAAACTAACAGCCTCTAACACAATAGGCATAAAAGAGTGATTAACTCCACAAATTTCTCTACACTGCCCATGAACAACTGCATTTAATATAACTATAAAAACAAATTGATTTAAACGACCAGGAATAGCATCTATTTTCACCCCTAAAGAAGGTAAAGCCCACGAATGTAAAACATCGCCAGAAGTAATCAAAGCACGAATAGGCTCTTGAGCAGGGACCACAACCCGATTGTCTACATCTATTAAACGCACAACTCTATCCGCATCTATGTACGAATCAATATCTAAGCTCAAAACACCATCTATCTTATAGCTTCAATATCACTGATGGCCAATAACCTTTAATGTACAGAGAAATTCTACTCTTCTCTCATCAATCAAATATAATAAGTAAATTGAGGGGTAGACCAAAAAAATGAGAACAACAATTGGTAAGATAGTTCAAACCCTCTCAACTAAATGATCAGCTACAATACTAGAAGAAAATGTCTTAGTAAACAAAACAAAACCAAGAAAATATGCAACCACACATATAATAATAATTATAACTATTATTAGATAATCATGAAAATAAACAATTTGCTCTATTGTTAGACTCAAAGCATCTTGTAAAGAATATATACCTCAAAATATCATTATATTTATTTTCCAATAAATACACTATGTTACGACTTACTTTAATATAAAGCTGACGGGCGATATGTACTTTTAAAAATTCATTCAATTATTATAAATTTACTAATAGATTCATCTTCAAATAATCATTAATAAAAATCATGCAACTCATAAAACTTAAAAAATAATTTATGTGTATCTGAATAAACAAAGATTATAAATTCTCATCGAACATACAAAATTAAAAATTTTTAATACTACATTTAATGCGATATTTATTTAATTTACAAGTTTCTCTATTAAAATTAAACCGCCAATAAAATTATTTTTTTTCTACTCATTTATTTATA
>Ga0116230_10007198_pt1 | contig 10985 bp, 10 predicted proteins | sample S1TSphfallax_3_FD_88678 | JGI IMG/M metagenome (GOLD analysis project Ga0116230, IMG submission 88678) | Host-associated microbial communities from peat moss isolated from Minnesota, USA - S1T2_Fd - Sphagnum fallax MG | ecosystem: Host-associated > Plants > Peat moss > Unclassified | place...
ATTTTTTCATTATATTCAATCAAATTAGAAAAAATTATATGAATTTTTCAGTAACTTTCTTTTTAAATGGTGGGTTATTTGATTTCGATTTAACTTTTCTTGGAGAAGCTATTTTGTTTATTTTATTTTCTTTTGTTGTAACTTTTGTGTTTTTAGCTCCAATTGCTAAACAATTAGATGAACGTGCTGAATTTATTGATATAAATTTACGTAAATCAAATATTTTATTAACCTTTGGATATAAAAAATTAGCAAAATCTGTTGAGCTATTAACAGAAGAACTTGGTGAATTAAATCGACAAATAAAAATTACAAAACAGTACACAACTACAAATTTTGAAAATGAAGTTACAAGTGTACAACAAGAAAATTCGAAATTATTAAGCAAGTTAAAAGGAGAGCTTTCAATCAAATCAGCCTTACTTTTTTCTAGTATTACAAACGAATTAAGTACTATAACAGACACGTTTTTTGTTAAAAAATTTCAATCAAACTCGTAATAATTAAAGATTAGTTTATCTCTTAACACTATGATATGGAACGTTTTTTCATTTTTTTTAAGTAATGAAGAACCCTTTTTAGAACTAAATCCTAACGTTCTAGAAACAAATGCAATTAATCTTTTTATTCTCTTAGGTCTTTTAGTTTATGGAAACAAAATTTCTATTCAACCTAATTTAACATTAAGACAAAAAGAAATTAGCCAGACAATTGAAAATGCTCAAAAGGATGTTCTAAATGCTTCAAATTATTATTCATTAGCTGAAAAAGGGTTTACTCAAAGTATCTTTTGGTTGCAATCTTGGAAAAGTTTATATGAAAAAGAAAAACTTGAAATTGTTAATAATAAATACAAAATTGTGAAAAATGGCTTAATTGAAACATTTTTTACAACTGAAAATTTAATTAGTAATTTTGAAAAAAAATCTTTTTTAAGTTTACAACGATATATTATTTTTCTAACAGCAAGTAGAATTCTTCGTAAATTTCTTTTTTTATCTGAAACGGAACAATCAAAATTAATTGAAGTAACTATTTCAAAACTTGGAGGAATAAAAAAATGAGTTTTGCAAAAAAAATTGTTACAACTTATGCCAAATCTTTATTCCAAAGTTTGAAAGAAGGATTAAATTCGCAAAAATCCGAAGATTATTTTAATATTGGAAAAATTACTTCAGTTCAATCTACGAAAGCAATTCCTGATATTTATTTAATTGGGGAAGAATTATTATTACTTCGTGCTCTTATTGTTTCATCAAAAACAATAAATCAATTTTTTAAAAATCCAACGTATTCAGAGCAAAAAAAATTGTCCACAATTTTTAGTTTATTTCCTGGATTAACTGTTTCTACTCAATCATTCTTAAAAGTTTTAGCTGAAAGAAGTCATTTATCGTTAATTCCAGAAATTTCGGAAGAATATGCTCAATTGATTATTAATTTTAAAAATTCAACAAATGTGAAAATTTTAGCAGCTAGTGGATTAAAAGAAAGTTATGGTTTATTACTTTTAAATACTTTAAGAACTTTAACAAATTCAAAGGAAATTCTTTTATCTGCTTCTTATAATCCTAAATTATTAGGAGGACTTGTAATTGAATATAATTCCAAATCAATTGATGCAAGTATATTAAAAGAGTTTAGCTTATTTTTCAATGAAATTTAATTAACTTCTTTTTACAAATTTTTCTGTTAAAAATATAAACTAAAAACAAACTAAAATACCTTTTTTCAAAGAAATATGAAAAACGTAAGCCAATTAACAAATTTTGTTCAAAATAAGTTAAGCGAGTATACACAAACAAGTACAAGAACGTCTGATGTTGGAATAGTTTTACAAGTAGGAGATGGAATTGCACGTATTTTTGGATTAGAAAATGTTGCTTCAGGAGAGCTTTTAGAATTTGAAGATCAAACAGTAGGTATTGCTTTAAATTTAGAAACAAGTAACGTCGGTGCTGTTTTAATGGGTGCAGGACGTAATATTAAGCAAGGAAGTACTGTAAAAGCTACAGGAAAAATTGCTCAAATTCCCGTTGGATCAGATTTATTAGGAAGAGTTGTTGATGCTTTAGTTAATCCATTAGATGGAAAAGGTCCAATTACAACAGCAGATACTCGTTTAATTGAATCTCCAGCTCCAGGAATTATTGCACGACAATCCGTATGTGAACCTTTACAAACAGGTATTGTATCAATTGATGCTATGATTCCAATTGGAAGAGGACAACGTGAATTAATTATTGGAGATCGTCAAACAGGAAAAACTTCAATTGCGTTAGATACAATTATTAACCAAAAAACAGAAGATGTTGTTTGTGTATATGTTGCAATTGGACAAAAAGCTTCTACAGTTGCTCAAGCTATTACTGCATTAGAAGAAAAAGGCGCTTTAAAATATACTATTATTGTTGCAGCAAATGCAAGTGACCCGGCAACTCTTCAATATTTAGCCCCTTATACTGGAGCAAGTATTGCAGAATATTTTATGTATAAAGGAAAAAGCACATTAGTTATTTATGATGATTTAACAAAACAAGCGCAAGCTTATCGTCAAATGTCATTATTATTAAGACGACCACCTGGCCGTGAAGCTTTTCCTGGAGATGTTTTTTACTTACATTCAAGATTACTTGAGCGTGCTGCAAAATTAAGTCAAGCTTTAGGTGGAGGAAGTATGACTGCTTTACCTATTATTGAGACAGAAGCAGGAGATGTTTCTGCATATATTCCTACAAATGTTATTTCTATTACAGATGGGCAAATTTTCTTATCAAAAGATTTATTTAACTCTGGGATTAAACCAGCTATAGATGTTGGAATTTCTGTTTCAAGAGTTGGTTCAGCTGCTCAAATTAAAGCAATGAAACAAGTTGCTGGAAAATTAAAATTAGAATTAGCTCAATTTGCTGAACTTGAGGCCTTTTCTCAATTTTCATCAGATTTAGATAAAGCAACTTTACAACAATTAGCTAGAGGTCAACGCTTAAGAGAATTATTAAAACAACCTCAAGGTTCTCCAAAATCTGTTGAAGAGCAAGTTTCTTTAATTTATGCAGGAACAAACGGCTATTTAGATTCTTTACCAGTTCCTTTAGTTAGTGTTTTTGCTTCAAATTTACAAGAATATTTAACTGCAAAAGATACACGTGTTATTACATCAATTAAGGAATCAAAAAAATTATCTCCTGAAGCTGAGGTTCTTTTAAAAGAAGCTATTATAAAAGTTCAATCAGAAACATTAGCTCTTTAATTTTTTATCAAATTAAAAGAGATTTTTTCTTATTAAAGAAAAAATTTCTTTTAAATTTGATTCCTAATTTACGTAATGTTTTGATATCCTTCTTTTTCTAAAAATTCAATCAATTCCATATTACCTGTTTTAATAATTTTCCCCTCTCTCATTATATGAACAAAATCTGGTTTTAAATAGTTTAAAATTCTTGGATAATGAGTTATTATGATAATTCCAGCGTTTTTGGATAAATTTTTTGTTATTGCTTCGCAAATAATTTTTATTGCATCAATATCTAATCCCGAATCTAATTCATCTAAAATTATTAATTTTGGATCTAACAAAAGCATTTGAAGAATTTCATTTCGTTTTTTTTCTCCACCTGAAAAACCTTGATTTAAATCTCGATTTAAAAATTCAATAGGCATTTCAAGTTCGCTTAATTTTTTTTGAACAATAAGCATAAATTCTAATGGCGTAAGTTCTTTTTCATTCAAATATTTTTGTTTTTCGTTAAATGCTAATCGCAAAAAATCATAATTTGTAACACCAGAAATTTCCAAAGGATATTGAAATGCTAAAAATAATCCTTCATGAGATCTAATTTCAGGAGACATTTCTAATAAATTTTTTTTTAGAAATTCTATATTTCCTTTTGTAATTTCATATTGTGGATGTCCTGCAATAATTTTTGATAAAGTACTTTTTCCACATCCATTAGGTCCCATAATTACATGAATTTCATTTTCTTTTATTTCAATATTTAATTTTTTTAATATTGGTTTATTTTGAATTGATGCTTCTAAATTTTCGATTTTTAAAATTGTATTTTTCATTATTAATTATCCTACTGTTCCTTCTAATTTTAATGATAATAATTTATCAGCCTCTGTTGCAAATTCCATTGGGAGCATTGTAAATACGTCTTTACAAAAGCCACTAATTAATAAACTTACAGCTTTTTCTGGATCAATTCCACGTTGCATTAAATAAAAAAGTTGTTCTTCTCCGACTTTTGAAATTTTTGCTTCATGCTCTACAATTGAACTTGAATTTCCTATATCTAAATATGGAAATGTTAAAGCAGTAGAAGAACTTCCTAATAAAAATGAATCACATTGAGAAAAATTTTTTGAAAATAATGCATTTGAACTTATTTTTACTAAACCTCGATAAGCATTTTTTGAATAACCACAAGAAATTCCTTTTGAAATTATTTTACTTTTTGTTTTCTTTCCTAAATGAATCATTTTAGTTCCAGTATCAGCTTGTTGATAATTATTTGTTAAAGCAACTGAATAAAATTCTCCATAAGATTTTTCTCCTAAAAGTAAGCAACTTGGGTATTTCCAAGTTATAGCTGAACCTGTTTCAACTTGGGTCCATGAAATTTGTGAATTTTTTCCAATGCAAAGCCCACGTTTTGTTACAAAATTATAAATACCCCCTATTCCTTCTTTATTTCCACTATACCAATTTTGAACTGTTGAATATTTTATTTTTGCATTTTCAAAAGCAATTAATTCAACAATAGCGGCATGTAATTGATTTTCACTATATTGAGGTGCTGTACAACCTTCAAGATAATTTACACTTCCATTTTTTTCTACAATAATTAATGTTCGTTCAAATTGGCCAGCATCTTTATCATTAATACGAAAATATGTTGATAATTCTAAAGGACATTGAGTATTTTGGGGAATATAACAAAAAGATCCATCACTAAATACAGCAGAATTTAATGCAGCAAAAAAATTATCACCAGAGGAAACAACTTTTCCTAAAAATTTTTCAACTAAGTTAGGATATTCTTGAAGTGCTTCAGAAATAGAACAAAAAATTACACCAGATTTTGCTAATTTTTCTTTAAAAGTTGTTGCTATTGAAACACTATCAAATACAGCATCAATAGCAACATTTGATAATTGTTTTTGTTCTGATAAAGAAATTCCTAATTTTTCAAATGTTTTTAAAATTTCAGGATCAACTTCGTCTAAAGATTGTAATTGTTTTTTTTGTTTAGGAATTGAATAATATGTTATTTCTTGAAAATTAATTTCCGAAATATTTAAATTTGCCCATTTTGGAAATGTCATTTCTTTCCATTTTTTATAAGCTTGAAATCGAAAATTTTTTAAAAATAAGGATTCTTTTTTTTTTTCTGAAATAAGTTCAATAATTGCTTCATTAATTCCTTTTGGGAAATTTTCTTTTTCAATTTTGGTATTAAAACCATATTTATAAGGTTGGTTTATAACTTCCCTAATTTCAAAATTTTTTTGATTTTTTATTTTATCCATAATTTTTTTGCTCTTTTTATATAATAATAATATAGGAAAAATTATTGTTATTTTATTAAAAGTCAAAAAAAAAACCAAAAATTTTTTTCTTATAATACTAAATGTCATTTATATATATTTAAAAACTAAATTTATTTTTTTTTTATGAAAAATTTTTTTAAATCAATCGGTATTAGCTTTTTCTTTGCAATTTCGTTTTTAACAATTGTTCAATCTTCATTTGCAATTGAATTAGATGAAGCAGTTAGAACTATTCCTTTAAATTCTAAAGAAACTGTAACCTTAACTCCAGAACAAGTAAAACGTGGAAAGCGCTTATTTATCAACTCATGTGCTACTTGTCATGTAGGTGGAATTACTAAAACAAACCCAAATGTTGGTTTAGATTCTCAAGCTTTAAGTTTAGCAACGCCTCCTAGAAATACAGTTGAAAGTTTAGTTGACTATATTAATAATCCAACAACTTTTGATGGATTAGAATCGATTGCTGAAATTCACCCAAGTATTAAGAGTGCAGATATTTTTCCAAGTGTTCGCTCTTTAACACAGGATGATATTTTTGCAATTGCCGGACATATTCTTATTCAACCAAAAATTGTTGCAGAAAAATGGGGTGGTGGTAAAATATACTTTTAATTCACAATTAATCGTATAAATAATAATGGAAACGCACGAAATTTCAAATCATTTTGATTTTTTACTTTTAGTAAAAAATCAATTTACTATTCAACTTTTTCATGCCTTTTCCGTTTTTTTAATTAATGGTGTTTCATATTTTTATATTTTTATAAAATTTTATAAAGTTCTTTGTTATTCGAAAATGACTTTTGAATGGCTTCCTATGATTAATCCATATGTATGGCCATTTTCATTTTTTCAAGTATTAACAGGTCCATATTTTTCTTTTTGGGCAAAAGTATTTCCAAGTTTAAGACTCGAAAATTCTTCATTAGAAGTTTCTGGAATTGTTGCATTAGAAGCGTTAAATTCTTTGCTTTATTTTTGCGTTCGAGCAACTCATGGTCTTATTGCTATTCTTGAAGAAGTTGAAAAAAATTCTCTTACGGATAATTAATTTTTGAAACTGGTAAAACATTAATATCTCATTTATAATTTGATTGGAATCTATTTTTATGTGATTCCAATTTAAAAAAATATTATGTTAAAAATTAGATTAAAAAGAACAGGACGAAAAAATCAACCTTTTTTTAAAATTGTTGTAATGGAAAATTTATCGAAACGTGACGGAAAAAGCCTTGTAGAATTAGGGTATTATGATCCTATTCGCAAAATTCTTCATTTTGATAAATTTGAATTACATAAAGCATTAAATGCTGGAGCTTATCCTACTGATACGGTTCGCCATCTTATTAATCAAATCATTGAAGAAAAGCCTACTTATCAACTTAATTAGCTTAAAGCTAATTAAGTTTAAAGTTTTAATCGCTAGTAATAATTGTTGCTACAATTGTAATAGAATTCCATAAACTTGATCTAATTGATTTTGCCGAATCTATTAAACCTTTTTCTAATGTATTTAAAAAATCTTTTTTTAATAAATCATATCCAAAAGGATAACCTTTTTCTAGTACAGTTTCAAAAATTTGATAATATGGAATATTACTATTATTAAAAAGCTCTTGGAATGGTCTTATTAAGCTTTCATTAATTATATTTGCAGCAAAAACTTCATCTCCAACTAAATTTAACGATGACCAATTTGAAATTTCATCTCTTAAATAAATATAAAATGTTCCTCCGCCAGGTAAAATACCTTCTTCTAAAGAGGCTCTAATATTATTAATTGCATTTTCAACTTTTTGTCTTTGCTCAATAATTTCATATTTATTTGAAATTCCAACTTTAATTTTTGTTAAATTTCCAGAAAGTCGTGCAATTCTTGTTTTAAAAATGGCTTTTTCATCTTCAGATTCACTTGTTAAAAGCTCTCGATTTAATTCATTAATTCTTCTTTTTGCTAAAATTTTTGAAAATTTTGAGAGAAGAAACGTGCTTTTATCTTTTTTAATAACAACTTTTTCTGCTTGTCCTAAATCATCAATTGTTAAAGGAGCAATATTTTTTTGGGATGTTGGAATAAAATAATTTGAATGTGTTAGTGTAGCTAAATCTTCTAAAAGTCCTGTTTTTAAAAATTTAATAGCAGTATATTTAACCACAACAATTTTTAATTTTTTTTGAATATTATTTAAAACTAAGGTCGATAAAATGTCTTTACTAATATCTTCTGCAATTAAAACTAAAGGTTTATTATTTTTTTTAACATATTCAATAATATCTCTAATTTGATTCAAAGAAGTTAAAGGTTGACTTGTTATTAATATATATGGGTTTTCATAAACAACTTCAAAAGTTTTTAAATCTGTTACGAAATACGAAGAGGCAAATCCTCTCTCTAGCTCAATTCCATCAACAATTTCAATTTCATTTTTTTCAGAAATATTTTCTTCAATAAAAATTAATCCATCTCTTTTAATTTCAGGTAATGATTTTTCAACGATAGATAAAAGCTCAGGATTTAATTTTTTCCCAACAGAAGTTCTTAAAATTCCATATAAATCTGTTATATTTTGAATAGGAGTTGAAAATTCTAATACTTTTTCTAATAAAAAATAAGCAATTTTTTTTAGACCATTGCTTAAAAAAATGGGATTATAACCATTAATTAAAAATTTTAGCGATGTTTTTAATAATTGACAGCTTAGTAGCGTTGTTGTTGTGGAACCATCACCTGAAATGTTAAAAGTTTTAATAGATGCTTGCTCTAAGAGTTTTAATAAAACATTGCTTGAACTTTTTGAAAATTCTAAAGATTTTAATAAAATTGAACCACTTGTAATAAATTTTAATTCAGCATAATTTGTTGAAACAATTCCATTTTTTCCTGTTGGGCCTAGCGTTATTTTAATAGCATCATCAATATCCTCAATAGTTTTTAAATTTGTTTCAAATTGATCAAATAAAGAAAATTTTTTCATATTCTTTCTGCTTTTTTATTAATCTTGTATTTTTTTTTTGTTAAAGTTAATATAATTATTATTAGAAATTAGGGCATGTAGCTCAGAGGCTAGAGCGCGTGGCTACGAACTACGAAGTCGGGGGTTCGACTCCCTCCTTGCTCATTTTTTTTCTATAAAAATTCAAGATTTGTATATAATTATATAATATACAAAAACATGGGATATAGCCAAGTGGTAAGGTAACGGATTTTGACTCCGCGATTCGAAGGTTCAAATCCTTCTATCCCAGCTTTATTTATTTTTTAAAAATTTATGCCTTTAGAAATTCAATTTATTGATGGAATAAAAGAAACTACTGCTCCAATTGTAAAAGTTACTAAATCTCTTAATGGAAAAACAGGAACGGCCACATTTATTTTTTTACAACCCAAAAGTTTAGAAATTGCTTTAGCAAATAATGTCCAAATTAATGGAATGTCTTTAATTTGGGAAAACAAAAAAATTTTTACCTCAGATCTAAGACTTTTTTTTAAAAATGGAAAACCATTTATAATTAAAAGCATTTTAATTTTTAAAAACTCTATAGAATGGTTTGATTTTTTAAGCTTTATGAATCTTTATTCAAAAGAAAAGGGTTTATTATTTGAATCCGATTAATGGTTTTTTTAATCAAAATTAACAAAAAATATAATAAAAATAATATTTTTCAAAAACATATTTTTGAAATCTTTTTTAAATTATAACATAGAGAAAAAAGCAAATTATTAATTCTACTATTTAAGTAGACTCTTTTTGAAAGAAAATTAAGATTTTATTCCGTCAATAGTTTTATTTTTTTTTATGAATTTTTTCAATATTTTTTCGGATGATTATGACGAATTTACATATGAAGATGAAGATGAAGAAAAAGGACCTGCGTTAGAAATTTATGGAACCGATTTAACTCTTTTAGCACAACAAGGACAATTAGAGGAATGTTTTGGACGTGAAAAAGAATTACTTGAAGTTATGGAAATTTTAGTAAGACGTCAAAAAAATAATCCTGTTTTAGTAGGAGATGCAGGAGTAGGAAAAACAGCAATTGTAGAATTATTTGCTACAAAAATAGTAAATAATTTAGTTCCTTTTGTTTTAGAAGGACGAACAATTATTAGTTTAGACTTAGCAAGAATTGTTGCTGGATCCCGCTACCGTGGGGAGTTTGAATTACGTTTTCAAAGAGTTTTGGATGAAGTTTTAGCTCAACCAAATATTATAATTTTTATTGATGAAATTCATAATATTGGAGGAACAGGATCTGCAGAAGGTTCACTAGATGCTGCTAATATATTAAAACCTGTTCTTTCTAGAAGTGGATTTCAATGTATTGGAGCAACGACAACAAAAGAATACCAACGAATTGAAAAAGATCCGGCTTTAAATAGACGTTTTCAACCAATTCAAGTAAAAGAACCTTCAATTGAGCAAACTGTCCAAATTTTATATGGGTTACGCCCAAGTTTAGAAGCTTTTCATAATGTTGAAATTTTACCAGGAGCTCTTCGTTTAGCTGCGGATTTAGCGTCTCGTTATATTTATGATCGATTTCTTCCAGATAAGGCAATTGATTTAATTGATAGAGCAGCAGCAAAAGAAGTAATTCAATTAACAAATGTAACTGAGGGATCCATTATTTCATCCATTGTAAATGCTGCTTTAAATAATTTAGGAAGCTTAAAGGTTGAGGCATTTAGACGTGGCGATACAGCTACCGAATTTGTTTTTCAAGAAATTGAAAATGCTTATCGTAATTTTCTTTTACGTTGGATTGAATCGCCTTTAACAATACCAGAACAACCGAAAGCTGTTTTATCACCAATTTCGCAAGCTTTATTTGATCAAATGAGAGTCTCTGTTTTAAAAAGGGTAGATGAGCTTTTATTTTCTTCAATGAAGTCGAGATCTGGGACAAAAATTATCAAAAAAAGAAAAGATTTATCAGCTCAAAAAAATGAGCAAATTTATGAAGAAATTGCTTTAGATATTAATAATGGTCAGAAACCAAAAACAAGTTTATATAGAATTTCTCTTTTTTTATTTGGAGAATGGTTAGAAGGTGAAGAATTAAAATTTTTAACTCCTGTTTTTAAAGAAAAATATTTTGCTGAATTAGCCTCTTTAATTAATCAATTTAATTTTTATTCATATTTAATTGAAATTCGACAACAAATTTCTAATAATCCTTTAATTTTTTCTTTAGATAAAGATTTTCTTGAACAAGATATTGAAGAATATGAAGAAACATTTGAAATGTTAAGTGAGCTTGAAGAAATTAGAATTGATGTTGTGAAAGATTTTTTAACAGATTTTAAACCAATTATTAGAAAAGGAATTGTTCAAAGCTTAAAATTTAGTTCAGAAATTACTTTATCTGAAAATGAACTTTCAACAATTTATACTTTATTAGGTTATTTTTCTACGGAAACAGGA
>Ga0116230_10007203_pt1 | contig 10979 bp, 9 predicted proteins | sample S1TSphfallax_3_FD_88678 | JGI IMG/M metagenome (GOLD analysis project Ga0116230, IMG submission 88678) | Host-associated microbial communities from peat moss isolated from Minnesota, USA - S1T2_Fd - Sphagnum fallax MG | ecosystem: Host-associated > Plants > Peat moss > Unclassified | place: USA...
AAAGTAAGTTGCTACTGGTAACTTGATAGCATGGTGATATCCAACAATAATTAGTCATTCTTGACAAATGATACATGCTCAAACTCTGATTCTGTAATATGAGACCCACAGAAACATTTACATATTTTCAGAATCTAGCTACTCTTGTCTACGATGGCAGTTTTTGAACTACTGGACATGTTTTCAAGAGTTCTTTTCCTCTCTGATATCCTCTACTCTGGCACAGAACAAAACTGATTGTATGTACTGACTAAAAAGCCAGAGCTGCCAACAAGTTGTATCTACAGAAGTGTCCTGACTATCAGTAGTTGCATGAACACTCCCTGACTGACCACATATTACATAGGAATGCTTTCCTTATGTTACATGGTCACTCCCTTGTCAAACTTTGATTTTGCCAAAGTCCATTTTTCATTAGAAAAACATAGAGGGAACATGCGAAGTCCTAACTCCAGAGGTTTTGTACTGCTGCAGTTGTGACAGAGACAATTGTAGTACCTTAGGTGAAAACACCCACTCACATCGCGTCTGTTTCATGGAACAAAGACCATGACATAAGGATCTGACAAAAGTTTTAAACATGTAACTACCCAAAATTTGGTAAAGGACTATACAGTATGGTGGCATGAGGAAAAAAATAAGCCACCAAAGAAACTAGATAATTAACTTGTGAAGGCCAATTTTCTTCTTTTGCAAACTGCCAAAACTATTGGTGGGAAATTCGAAACAAAAGATGGTACAACATTGAGGAGCTTGCGCACCAGTCAGAAATGATTCAACGGCGATGGAGCACATGCCTATTCACCACCATAGTCAAGCACCTGTGTCTAGAATATGCTGGTAACTGCATTTGCCCATCAACATCCCACAATTTTTCATCAAAATTCTATGTACAATCTTCACCTAAGTCATGAGTACTAAATACCACCATCTTGTGAGGAAACAATTACCAGCCATGACACCAATGTAGTCAGGTCAGTCCAGGTTATGTTGAACTTAGTAGTTGTTGGTCCGTGTCTGAGGCAAACCTTCAGGTTGCTGGTATACTCCAGCCTGTGGAGCACTGCTGACTGCACCACCCATAGCCAGAGGCTTTTGCAACACTTGGTGCACACTGGAAGCTGGCCCCAATTGTGATGGGTGGTAGAGGTTTGTTGGATACACTGTGCCAGGGTGCATATGAGTGTGCGCAGATAGTTGCGGAAGAGAATATGGGTTGTGGTGGCCTTGGCCTGCAAGATTGTAATACGAGTTTGTTTGAATGCCTACAGTCAATCCCATGTCCTGCGGTGGAGGTGTTGGAATCCAGACTGTTGAACCCTCTACCTGCAACACACCCAACTGCCCAACTTAAACACTTGCTCCCTACATTCACAAAGCCACAATCAAACTCATTTACACTGTACATAAAAAGAACAGTCAACAATAGGTTGTTGCAAAGTTGAAAGGGGACCAATACAAGCTCCTGATCACATCCTACATTCACTTTGGAAGCCCAACTGGTAAATGACCTCCCTGTGAACAACAGCCAATGGCACTATTTTCTAACCTCAAGCATCATATATAAAAGCACTAGACCTCCCTCAACCACAGTGGAGTAAGCTTCTCACCTGCTGACCAGGGATGTATGCAGTATTATCTTTGTACTGTGATGCACCCACATCTTCATATGTAGTAGATGTACCACCTATCATACTAGGGTTGATAGTATATCCTGATGGTGTGCTGTTGTAACCTTGATACCCCACAGTGGCAGCAGAGTGAGGAGAATTGCCTGAGGCAGTGCTTGTCTTGTACTGTGGCCATGAATACTTTACTGGTGTTACACCACCTGCAAGATATGCAGGTGAAGCAGCTGGAGGGTAATTGGATCCTGAGGGTGCCTGTGTGTACACACTGTTGCTAGGAGCATAGTTATGCTGATATGGAGTCTGCATGTAAGGGTAGTTTGGCTGCATATACTGGTAACTCAAGAAGTTTCCATAATGGCCTTGAGTGGGCTGGGCTGCATATGCATGTATAGGGAGTGCCTGTTGAGGTGTGCTTGAAGTGATCTGAGAATTACTGCCAGGTTGAGTGGGTGCAAAACTTGGCCCTGAGGATGATATCAAGGAATTGCCACTCTGCAACCAAATACATTCCCAAAACCATCAGTAAAAATTAGAAACAGGCAGCAAGGGCAGCACCAGTTCCAGCACTCCAGAAACTCCACTCCACCTCCATCCACAGGGACTACAGATGTTAATCAAAACAACAATTGCAATCTAGAAACAGTATTTCAATTCATTTCTGCAAGTTTCTCCAAGTTTTTAAAATGAGGCACTGCCTTCTGCACATGTTTTCAAATCCTTACAGTCTTGACTTTCAAATCCTTACTGAAAGTAATCAAAAAGTTTTCATAGAAAGCTCCATTTTTGTCAGTTTTAGGTTTGGGAAAGGTGGTAATTAATATTAATGACTCACTTAATGCCAGGAATAGACACCAGCATTCCTCTTACCTGTTGAGGTGGAAAAGCACTTGGTACACCACTCATGAGGTCCAAATTTCCACTAAATTTGCTGGTTGCATTAGATGTGATATATGGGGGATATAGGTTATCCCCATCTGTCCATGGTCGAAAACCAGGAGTATAGTAGCTCATAACAGTATCTGTGTATGGCTGCAAAACAACACCAAGTACATTGATGCAAAATGTTCAAAATTTTGGGAATCCATCAATGGCCTCAATTTGGGTCCATTTTCTGAGCTATCAAAGTCATCTTCACAATTTGTACAGGTTCAAATCAAGAACAAGTAGAGAGATTGTACTTACTTGACACAAGGCCAGATGCTTACCATCAAACTTGGCAAATGTGGGACATCTGGCTGTGAGTCCATTGGCTCATAACCATACTGCTGGCCTCCAGAGATTTGAGGCATCAGGCCAAACCCATGATAATTAGATACAGTTGGCACATAAGGGTATTGAGGACCTCGTTGCACCATATTTTGTGCTTTTGCAAGCTCAAGAGCTTGAGTCACTGGAGATACTGGAGCTGGCAGACTAATGGAAGTGACTTCATTCTGTGTAATCAGTTTCTCCAAAGGTGTTGGTTGTGGCTGATGACCATAGCTTTCAGCTGAAGACATGTTTGCCACAACACTGTACACAACAAAAGGCCATTGCATCAATGAGTCCATCTTTTCAGACTTCTCTAAGGAGAATAATTGAGTTACCAACATAGCTTGTCACTAAGACTTTGGCCTGCTTTTGATGCTTGCCAACCCAACTAGCACATAAAAGAGTGCCACAAGGAATTTAAAACTACAGCTATCTGGCAAAAGACACCTGCCTGGTGTCTGAAAAGTACATCAACAGTCTTAAGGTATAGGAGGGTATGACATCCTTCTTAGATTCAAATTAAACAAAACCTCCACAAAGTTCTGGAACAGAGATTTGATATCCAATATAGTCAAACCCTGGAAATTTCTGCAGGAAAGGCTACCCATAGGTTATACCTATATTTGTCTGGCTCCTCCACAGGAGCATCCACTGGAATGCTCTCCACAACTGTTACTGACTGTCGAGTTTCCATCGATTGATAGCTTGTCACAGATCCAACCTTAAAGTCAGGACCAAAACTGCCAAAACTCAAGTGTGTGTACTCTGCTTCAGGCACCTTGAGATGGTTGGGAATTACAACAGGCCCATTTTCCTCCATGCTGAAGAGATACAGCTTTGATGTAACCTCACCAATCTCCAGCACAGCTTCTGAAGGTGCAGGCACATCTGCACCACTTATAATAAGTTTAGCACTCAGGCCCTTGAGTTCCAGTTGCTGCCACGAGTTCAGCACAATATCTAATCAGAGGTTAAAAAGCCCCTACCACTACTAAGCCAAACATCAATGGCAGGATTCTGGATTCTAGTCCGTGTGTTATGCACAAGTCTATGGCATCTGATCATAGATGACTTAAAAACTATCCCAAATTCACCTTGTGAATGGCACCTCACACCAAACCCTGGTGGGCAGTTACTAGTAGGAGTTGAGATTTATGCGGCTTAACAGGGTTGATTACCTTTCTGAGTACCAAAATGCAGTTGCTGGGAAGGATGTAAAGGCCTGCCATTTGACTGGCTTCCAATTGGTACCAGTGAAGAATCTTCTTGTGAAACTCCAGTTTGGAGAACTGGACTTCTAGCTTTGAAAGTAACACCTTCATCATGTGGAACATCATCTGTTAATTGTGGAGGGACAGAAACAGAAAGGGAAGTAGGCCTGGTCGCCTTTGCCTCAACATCTGTGTCCAAACTACTTGATGCAGCAGCTGGTTGGGCAACAACTGTTGGTGCCACTGATGCCTGTGATAATGATGTTGAAACAGGACTAACCTCCATGGTAAGGGAATTAAAAGGCTGGTCTCCTATAGACTGCTGAGCTCCAACTTTTCCAATGCCTTGCTTGAACCCACCTTGTGCACCTTGGGTATGTGGAACCAGCAATGGATGAATCACTGAGTCTGTTGAAGAGGAGTAAAATCCAGATGACTGTGCCAAAGTCATCAATGGCATCTCAACTGAATAGCCTACAGGCTGCTGAACTGGTGTGGTGCCAGTAGCAGGACGAGGGGGAGAAGCAGAACCAGGAGCAGGATCTGAAGCAGTCTCTAGAGCTAGACCTGAGTTGGGAGTAGGAGTTGGAGACTGGACTACAACAGGCAGGGGAGGTAGTGTTGCTTCAGATTTCAGAATGTCCACCATTGTTGTATGTCCTTTGTCCCATGCTGCTTGTGAGACTGGTGGTGGCTGTGCATAGCTCGAATTTCCATTTGGTAGGCCCTCTGATCTGTCATTGATTGATGACTCTGCTTGTAATGATGCTGGTACAACACTGCTGCTCCACAATTTCAAAAACATGACATCTCTTAACAACCAAAGCTATAAACATTGCAACAAAATGCAGATGTCAATCCAGCTCAGAGTCCCCACACAATTGAGCCCACCAACATGTACACCCAACAAGATGAAAGCAAATCAACAACTTTCATGCACAGTCACATCTGAAAACGTGTGACACACTTTGGAAGAGATGGTGCAGACCTTGATTGCAGATTCTGTGTACCCAAATTAGCAAGAGCAGGCACTGAACTGGGCACCCTTTTACTGGGATGAATGCCAATTTCCCTTGCAGCAAACGGCTTGCCCCGTCCACCTGCATATTCTACACATATTCTAGCATTGCCAAAGTTAATACAGTGTCTCACAGCACATCAGTGGATAATGGGACACCAAAACACTGCTTATAAATTCTTCATGCAAGTCTGAAGAAATCACAATATTCCAATGTAAAACCCAAAGCCGTCACCAAAAAGCTTCAGGGGTTAACCAACCAAACTGACATTGAGAATGGCATATGAGGGCATACCACCAAGATCCACCAACATAAGGCTACAAGGCTAAAAAGATGCTCAGCATGCTTATTGTGTGAAGGCCTTTACCATGTGATTGGTGATAGAAAGGGGATGCTCCTCTGCCTATACCAGACCAACCAGGCCTGGTAGAGTCCCCCCTGCTGCCTGGCCTTCCTTTAAACTCCACTGCATCCTTGTGGGCTGCACTCTGCACCACCACAAATATGAGTAATGAACCACCCGTCTCCAAAATATGTCAACTACTACATGCATGGCTCTTATACCCAAATCCTTCAAGAAACAGAGTATTACTTACGAATGCAACTGGCGAGACATCTGCAAACCTAAACACAGAGACAGACACACACAGAGACAGAGAGACAGAAGCACCTCTTTTTTCTTATCTCGCTTTCGTTTAACTTCATGGAAGTTGTCTGCAGATGCAATATCGAGAATTAGCAGCACAAACATAAAGCTGAGAGCCTGCTTTGAAAGACAGAAAATACATGTAGACACGAGGAGCTCCAATGACACACTGAAGAAGCGCAGAAAAGAAAGGCAATAAGATAACCGTCACACACTTGCAAAAGACTGACCTACATAATTGTGCAATTCAAGCGCGGCGAGAGGTGACAACCACACACTGCCCAACGCAAACAAGAAAGAAAACAAACCAAAAACGCGTCTTTCGAAGGATACCCAAAGATGAAAACAAAACCGAGAGCGTGGAAGTGAGTCAATCTCCATTACAAAGCACCCACATCCTTGAACAAATATACACCCAAATAAAATCCAAACCGCAATGTAGACAGACAGAAAAGGAACATACCGTCATTGAGCAACCGCTGCACAGTCTCATTCAAATCCATATTACATATTTTGAGCATCGAATAAATCTCATCATCAGTGTTCCTAACAATCTCCTTCAAGCTTTGCACAACCTTCAAAGCACTGGCCGGAATTTGCACCCCACTGTTGCTGGCAATCCCGGTCCGTCCTACTCTACCTCCTCCTACTCCCCCTGCTTCTGGTCCTGGTCCTCCTCCTCTTCCTCCTCGCCCCCTGGCAGTACTCATTATTCACACCCACCCTCCTCCTCCGTCCAGAGCTTGGTCTACAGGCCGAAGCCAACGCGAGGAAGACGACGACAAGCAGGGCTCTGCGTGTCACAAGAGCCTGCCACAAAGAAAGACAACTCTCTGTCAATGTGGCACCATCAAAGAGCTTGACAAAGAGCAGGAGGATTTGCAGCGCTTGCTCCAAACCCTAAATTTTTGTATCGCCGCTGTTTTTGCGCCCAAATAACGTCCCTTTCATTTCATGGCAGCGCTTTTTAGCATAATAATGAGCATTGAGTTCCAAACTCCAAATAGTATTATTTATAAGAATTCCTTTGTTAGATTTTTTGTATTAAAATTGGGCCTATCAACTTTCAAGTTTCAACCCCCTCCCCCCCCATCCCAAAATTTGAGCCTATGATTCTTGACCCATCACCCAATGGTCTTAATGGCAATTTGCTAGAGCAAAAATGAGAATAGCTAGTTTTCATTAACCTTTTTTGTATGAAAATTGGGTCTATCATTCATTAATGACCCAATGGCCTTTAATGGCATTTACATCAGTACATAATGGGCCAATGCCAATTTAGCCACAAGACACATGAGAATTTAATTTATTAAACTTTTTGTATGAAAATTAAAGCCCTTCATTCATGACCAATAGTCTTATTGGCAATTGCATCAGTACATTATTGAGGCAATTGGCAATTTTGCAACAGTACATAAGGGAATACCTTTAGTATAATAAACCTTTGTGTTAAAATTTTGGTCCTCCATTAATGACCCAAATTGGTCTTCGTGGCAATCAGCCTTTTTTTTTTAACTGGCGAAATTTCGCCAAAAAGTGGAATTTTTAAAAAATTAATTAGAAAATACGTTGATTTTGGAGGGTTTTTATTGCCAGAAGTGAGAAAAAAAATTAGTATAAATTGCCAGATTCCTTTAATTAGTTTTCAGATTGTGGATTTTAAAATTTGTACTTCATAACTGGTTTGTGTATAGCCAGATCTGGCTGAATCTTCCTGAGGATGAACACCAATTTTTCTATATCTTCTTATGGCATGATCCCCACTTAGGCTACATTAAAAAATTCCTTAAATAAACACTAATGGCAATTGGATTATATGTTTGGTTAGGTATCAATTTCCATTATTAAATTTAATCTTTGAAATTTTGGGGCTATTGTTACTGACCGGATTATGTCTTGATGGCAATTGCAATACCACCACATATATGGAAGATTAAGGATTACTTACTTTGTTTCATTTTGATCGAAAATTGGCAATAGTAAAGAGCAAAGCCTGTTTGAATTGCATAGCTTATTTTCTCACAAAAATGATCACGCAAAAGAATGCAAGAGCGACAATTGGGCCTATCACTAATGACAAGCCAATGGTCTTAAATAATGGCCATTGGGACTTCGGAGTACCCCACACCTCCTTTAGCCCAGCTCCCGCCTTTTTTCACTTCCCTCCTTTTTATCACCTCAGTCCGAAACTAGCTGCACGTTTTGAGATGCTTCCACATTTTGCTGAAGGGGGAGGTTCCAGTTGGAGTGTGTCCTCCCCAAGGGAGGCACCCAAGTGTGTGAGCTCAAGGGTATTCCCCAACCTCAGGAGAATGCATGAGTACTGGAACACCCCCTTTCCATTAACAAAACTCTTTTTATTTCCTCGCTTCTTTCTTGTTTCATAAAAAAAGAAATATTTCCTGGGGAACATGGGAACATGGGAACCTATAAAATTGGGGGCACTTCCTGTGAATAATGCCCTAGGGTTCTTCGGATGTAGGAGATCCATCAAAATAGACATAGAAATAAAAAAGGGAGTTGTTTTACGCTCCCGCCAAATTGCAGGAACACACATTTTTCAAGCCCATGCGCGCAAGGTAGAACAACAACCCATCACCAAGCACCCACGGGGTGAGCAAACATAATAATTCAGAAGATGGTCCCTTGAGTGATAGATACTCTGGAACCAAACTACTGGTCCTTAAAACTTATTGTTGGGGACTTCTTTAACCTTTTATTCGGAGATGCTGGTTTTGCGTTTAGTAACCAACCGCACACTTCTTTCAATAAAAGAATCAAACACTTCTTCCAATAAAAGAATATTGATCACCATTTGTTAGGCCATAAATGAGGTTTTATCATAACTAACCAAGGGGTGTGTCACACAGTGGCATTGCCCATTTACATTAAAAAGTATTTTAAGTCAAAAGAAGAATTATGGAAAATCAAAGATTTCACCTTTCAAATATATAATCTTTAAAAAAATCCTTTAAAAGAAACCCAAAGTCCTTCTCAACATATTATAACTCTATAACTAATCTCAAGTTTCAACACAAGCCAAAAATATCATCTTACAAAAATCCTCATTTTAAAATAGACCTACTATCTAGGGGCCCAAATCCCTTAAGCTACTGTACTCTATAATGAATCTAAACACAATATCCTTGCCTTCCAAGGCAAGGCCAACAAACTTTTTGAAACACACAAGTGTTTACATTCTTGTAAACATCATTGTTTAGAATAAAGTTCACATCTATCTATGAAACAAGGTAGTTTGTTTGTTGGGCCCTGCCCCCCACAGGGACAGGCACTATGGCATTCAATCCAACTTTTGGAAGTTTTATCTTATTGGAATCGGTTTCACATTATGTGAACCAGTTTTTTTGTGAAAGTGTTTAGACTGTTTAGATTGAAACGGATTTTTTTGGTGTTCAGAGTGTGGACACAGTAGGTAGATGTACAACATCTTATCTATTAGCAGGGCCAGTGTGTTTTGTTTTGTCACATTGAGATCTCCCAAACCACACTGCTTGATGCTATGCTCGTGATCCCCACACCAGACTGCTTGATGTTATGCTCGTGACATTTTTGGAAGCATCAACTTGGTTTGAGATTAAAGAGTAACAGCCTGAAAAGCTATGGACTATTGAATTATTTTCTCAATGAAAATTAAATAAAATCAAAACTGAAAACTGTATTGAAATTTGGGGGTGTTCTTGGTGTTGTTGGAAAGCCCTTGGCTAGTCAGATTTAGTAAAGTTTTCTTTCATAATTATCAGAGCTAAGGTGTGGAAGATTATTATTTTTGGACTGAATTTAGTTGCTGGAAATTCAAACAAATTGCAAAAATTGGGCTTGGAAGGAAAAATCAGTTGAGCACTCAATGTGTTTACATTGTCAAATTTTTAAAAGTTCAATTTTGAAAATGTGAAAAATAAAGAATGTGTTCACACTTGGGCCAATAACACAGGCTACACTATTACTTATTAATAGGAACAATATTGTTTGTGTATGAAGAATTGCATGTCCAGGTATAGGATGTGCTCACAAGATATTAGACTATCTTTTTGACCTTTCTACTTTGAAAGATTTTATCTTACTTGTTTCAAAGCCAAATAGAGATATGTAAATGGCTATAGGGGCACCAAGTGAAAGGTTACCTAGACCCTTGGAACCTCTTGCGTTGAAAGTGACGAGAAAGTGAACACATTTTTTTAAAAAGCTTAACAATTCATTCACCTTACTCATTTCCATATCTAAAATACACATAAGAATTATAACCACCAAGAAGAGCTTTTTTAATAAGGTAAAGTCCAAGGAGTGCGGCATTCCTACAAGGAAAGTTCACCACTTGAAGCATTAGCTAAGGGAAAGCTCACATTTTGAAAATATCTCACCTTGAAGACATTATTGTTGATAAAGTTCAATTGTTAAATGGAGCTTTACAAATGGTCAAAATTATTGCGCCATAGAATGGGTTCTTCCATTCATATAGATGGCATTACAAAAATATTTCATAGGTGGGTGGGCTCTTCCATTTGTATGGATGGCATTATGAAAAAAATAAAAATTACAATGTGACCCATACAAATATTTTTTCACAAATTTTCACAATCTCATTTGTAGAAGTGGAAATTTTTCACAAAATCATTTGTAAGAATGGGAAAGCCCATGTACAAGGTAGCAAACAAAAAATACATTTTACATGACAAAATGTTTTCCAAATACAATAGGAAATTTGAGGGGAGGGGCAAAGTAAGTCAAAAGTGTAAGAAATGTTTATATCATTTTTTATGTCAAAATAACTCTCTAATCCCACTTCAAGAATATTATGTCTTTATAAATGTTTGGACTATAACCATTTTCCATTAACAATGGTAATTAGATTATTTACTAAGTTAATTTCATACATGTAATGCATGCATTATTTTAGGTCTATAGTCTAGCATTTAAGTTATTGTCTTTTGGTGTTGGGAAACATCTAAATAGTAACTAGTATCATATTAATGTTTCATGATATGAAAGTAGTTTAGGGATAATACACAATGATATTCTTGTTAAATGTGTGAATTTTATTCCACAAGAAAACAAGCACAAGTATAGGTGCAAGTGTGAGCCTTGTTCCAATGTAATAGAAAGAACCTATTGTCACCAAAAGAGAAGACAAGTAAAAGTTTGCACCTAATTAATTGAGGTCATAAACAAATAAATAACTTATGAAATTTTGTAGTAGAATAGA
>Ga0116230_10007205_pt1 | contig 10975 bp, 9 predicted proteins | sample S1TSphfallax_3_FD_88678 | JGI IMG/M metagenome (GOLD analysis project Ga0116230, IMG submission 88678) | Host-associated microbial communities from peat moss isolated from Minnesota, USA - S1T2_Fd - Sphagnum fallax MG | ecosystem: Host-associated > Plants > Peat moss > Unclassified | place: USA...
CCATCTGGCTGCAACAGCCGCAGCTGCGCTTCGTTGGCGCGCATCTCGGCGCGGATCTGCTTGATGCGCAGGGAGAAGAGCGTCGACAGGATGGCAGTGCTCATCAACGTGATCACGACCAGCGTCAGAACGTCCGCGCCGCCCAGGGACCGGAGCACGTGAAGGTCGCCGAACAGCAATGTCACGCCGATCGGCCATCCGATTGCCACGCCGAGCAGCGGCAGACCTGCGAAGAACAGCGTGCGCTCCCATGCCTTCATGGCGGCGATGCGCTGGCCGCCAAGGATCTTGAACCCCAGCGCATACAGCCCTTGGATGATGTAGCCGATCACCAGCGCGACCACGAGGTTGCGGCCGTAAGTGACGAGCCACTCCTTCGGATCGAGCCATTGCGACAGTTTGTGGGCTCCCAGGACGAACGAGAGCAACGTGAAAACGATGGCGATGAGGGCAGAGAAGACGGCCGTACGCAGCAACTGAACGGACCACGGTGCAACCGGCGAGTTCGGCGAATACCACCAAAGCGAGAAGGCGGCGCGCGGCTGCGAGGGAGCGAGGGAGCTTGGGCGGTTCATGGAGAGCCAGTGTAGGCAGCGCGCCGCGCCGCGCCATCCGGAGACGACCGGTCGACGGCTTAGGCGATGAATGGCGAGTCGCGGGTGCGAATAGCCGCGCGTCGGTCGCCCGTAGAATCGCCCACCACCGATCACGCGACCACAAAGCCCCCATGCACGTCAAAGCTTCCGCCTTCAAGGCCTACGACATCCGCGGCATCGTCGATGACGCGCTGGACGATGCCTTCGCCGAGCACCTCGGCCGCGCGTTCGGCAGCGAGGCGGTGCGGCTGGGCGAGAAGGCGGTGGCGGTCGGCCGCGACGGCCGCGTGTCGGGGCCGAGGCTGGTCGCGGCGCTGATCAAGGGCCTGGCCTCCACCGGCCTGGACGTGGTCGACATCGGCGCCGTCACCACCCCTATGCTCTACTACGTGGCCGCGACGCGCGGCCGGCACGGTTGCCACTCGGGCATCCAGGTCACGGGCAGCCACAACCCGAAGAACTACAACGGCTTCAAGATGGTGCTGGCCGGCCGCGCGATCCACGGCGAGGACATCCAGAAGCTGCGCCAGCGGATGGAGACGGAGACCTATGTCACGGGCAAGGGCCGCGTCGGGACGATGGACGTGCTGGCCGAATACACGCACCGCATCACCAGCGACTGCAGGCTCGCGCGCCCGCTGAAGATCGTCGTCGATTCCGGCAACGGCATCCCCGGCGCGTCGGCGCCGGGCATCCTGCGCGCGCTCGGTTGCGAGGTGATCGATCTCTACAGCCGCGTCGACGGCGACTTCCCCAACCACCATCCCGATCCGTCCAAGCCCGAGAACCTGGTCGACCTGATCCGCACCGTGCACGCCACCGAGGCCGAACTGGGCCTGGCCTTCGACGGCGATGGTGACCGTCTCGGCGTGGTCACGCGCGGCGGCAACATCATCTACCCCGACCGCCAGCTGATGCTGTTCGCGCGCGACATCCTGACCCGGGTCAAGGGCGCGCCCATCATCTTCGACGTCAAGTGCTCGCAGCGCCTGCCCATCGCGATCCGCGAGGCCGGCGGCGAGCCGCTGATGTGGAAGACGGGCCACTCGCTGGTCAAGGCCAAGCTCAAGGAGACCGGCGCGCCCATCGCCGGCGAGATGAGCGGCCACATCTTCTTCAGCGAGCGCTGGTACGGCTTCGACGACGCCACCTACACCGCCGCGCGCCTGCTCGAGATCCTGTCGCGCAGCGCCGACCCGAGCGCGGTGCTCGACGCACTGCCCACCAGCTTCAGCACGCCCGAGCTGAACGTGTCGTGCGCCGAAGGCGAGCCGCCCCGGATCATCGAACGCCTGCTGGCCGAGGCGAGCTTCCCGGGCGCGCAGATCCTGACGATAGACGGCCTGCGCGCCGAATACGAGGACGGCTTCGGCCTGATCCGCGCCTCCAACACCACGCCGGTGCTCGTGATGCGCTTCGAAGGCCACACCGACGCGGCGCTGCAGCGCATCCAGCACGATTTCATGGAAGCGCTGAGGAAGGTCAAGCCCGACGCCCAGGTCGGCGCCGCCGCGCATTGACCCGGCGCGCTCACGCATGCGGCCGGCGATGACGTCCATGCAGCGCCTCGCGCTGCGGCTGCTGATCCCGGCGATCCTGCTGCGCTACTGGTTGCGCGGCCGCAAGGAGCCGGGTTACCGCGTGGCGATGCGCGAGCGCCTGGGCTACGGCGCGACGATAGCGCCCGGTTCGATCTGGGTGCACGCCGTGTCGCTGGGCGAGACCCGGGCCTCGAGCGCGCTGATCGCCGCGCTGCGCCTGCGTCGTCCCGAGATGCGGCTGTTGCTGACCCACGGCACCGCCACCGGCCGCGACGCGGGCCAGGTGCTGCTGCACCACGGCGATCATCAGTCCTGGCTGCCGCTGGACACGCCAGGCGCGGTGCGCCGCTTCCTGCGGCGCACGCGCCCGGCCATCGGCGTGCTGATGGAAACCGAGATCTGGCCCAACCTGCTGCACGCGACCGCCGAGCGCGGCGTGCCCATGGTGCTGGCCAATGCGCGCCTGTCCGAGCGCAGCGCGCGCCGCGGCGAGCGCTTCGCCGCGCTGCTGCGCCCGGCCGCGGAGCGCGTCGACGAGGTGCTCGCCCAGACCGCGGACGACGCCACGCGCCTGCGTGCCGCCGGCGCGCGTCGCGTCGCCTTGTCGGGCAACCTCAAGTTCGATGTCAGGCCTGCGCCCGCACTGCTCGCGCGCGGCAGGCGCTGGCACGAAGCGATCGGCCGACCGGTGGTGTTGGCGGCGATCACGCGCGAGGGCGAGGAGGCGGAGCTGATGCGCGAGTGGGGCCGCCTGCAGGGCCGCCGTCCGTTCCTGATCGTCGTGCCGCGCCACCCGCAGCGCTTCGATGAGGTGGCGGCGCTGCTGGTGCAGCACGGCCTGCGCGTGGCGCGCCGCAGCAGCTGGTCGGAGATGCCCTCCGAGGAGGCGCTGAAGGCCGATGCCTGGCTGGGCGACTCGCTGGGCGAGATGCCGCAGTACTACGCCAGCGCGGACGTCGCGCTGCTGGGCGGCAGCTTCATGGCGCTGGGCGGCCACAACCTGATCGAGGCCGCGGCCAGCGGCTGCCCCATCGTGATGGGCCCGTCCACCTTCAACTTCGCCGAGGCGGCACGCCAGGCCGTGCTGGCCGGGGCCGCGTGGCAGGAAGCCGACATGGCGCACGCGCTGCGGCGCGCGCTGGAGGTCGTGAGCACCGAGCTGCAGACGATCGCAAGCGCGCGCGCACTCGCCTTCGCGGCGACGCACACGGGCGCGGCCGATCGCATGGCCGAGCACATCGTCCGCCTGCTCTGATCGACACCGGCGCCTGTCTCCACCAGGGGCTTCGCGCCGCGTCCTAAGATGGCGCGCCGGTGCGCTCAGCGCCGACCAACGAAGGAGCCCCGCCCATGCACCGCCTGAACCGATTCGCCGCCCTCGGCCTGCTGGCCGCCGTCGCATTGCCCGCCTTCGCGCAGGACGTCAAGGTGACCCCGCTGGGTGGCATGGACGGCGAGTTCTGCGCGCAGGATCGCGCGCTGGTGTTCGAGGATCCGAACGGCACGCGCGTGCTCTACGACCCGGGGCATACCGTGGCCGGCGGCGCCGACCCGCGGCTGGGCCGGATAGACGTGATCCTGGTCAGCCACATGCACGCCGACCACGTCGGCGAGGCGCACATCCCGGCCGTCAATGCGGGCACCTGCGCGAAGCCGGAGCTGTCGGTGGCGACGCCGCAGACCAACGTCATCGACATCGCGCTCGCGAAGAAGGCCAGGATCGTCACCGGCAGCGAGATGCCGCCGTTCTTCGCGGCACGGCTGAAGGCCGGCGGCGGCGACCCCGCCAATTCGATGCTGGCCCGTTTCGGCGGCAGCGTGACGGTGGGCGGCGTGAAGATCGCGACGGTGTCGGCGCTGCACAGCAACGGGGTCGATCCGGCCTTCATCGGAGGGGATCTCGGCGCGGCGATGAAGACCGCGGGCATCGCGGGCGACGTCGGGCCCGCCACCGGCTATGTCCTGCGCTTCAGCAACGGCCTGGTGGCCTGGTTGTCCGGCGACACCGGCATCCTGGCCGACCAGCGGCTCGTGGTGCGCGACTACTACCACGCGAGCCTGGCCGTGATGAACATGGGCGACGGCTTCACCACCGGCCCGGCCGAGGCCGCCTACGTCGTCAACGACCTCGTCCAGCCGGTGTCGGTGATCCCCTCGCATGCCAACGAGGTCGGCACGGTCGACGGCAAGGTGCGTCCCGGCAGCAAGACCGAGGCGTTCATCAAGGCGGCCCACATGGCGGTGCATGTGCCGCTGTCCGGCCACGTGATGGCGTTCGACGGCGCGGGCCGCTGCGTGGCCGGCTGCGCGCCTTGACCTGTCCCCCGGCGTCCTGCGGCGTTGCTTCGCTACGCGCAGGATGACTTGCTGCGGGTGTGGATCCTGCGACTTCGCGCAGGATGACTTGCTGCGGGTGTGGATCCTGCGACTTCGCGCAGGATGACTTGCTGCTGGCGTGGATCCTGCGACTTCGCGCAGGATGACTTGCTGCGCAAGTCACTTCACCAGCAGCGCGTCGATCGGCAGCAGGTCGTTGTTCGAGAGATTGCCCGCGGCCTGGCGCAGCTTGAGCTGCGACAACAGGTAGTTGTAGCGGGCGCCGGCGGCGTCGCGCTGGGTGGAGTAGAGCTGCGACTGGGCGTTGAGCACGTCGAGGTTGACCTTGACGCCTACCTTGTAGCCCAGCACCGTGGCGTCCAGCGACAGCTTGCTGGACGCCTCCGCGGCCTCCAGCGCCTTGACCTGCGCGGCCTGCGTCAGCGCGGTGACGAATGCGGTGCGCGTGCCCAGCACGACGCTGTTGTGTGCGCCCTCGGCGTCGGTGCGGGCCTTCTCCTCGAGCGACACCGCCTCGCGCACCTGGTTCTGGATCAGGAAGCCGGTGAACAGCGGCACCGTCAGCGTCAGCCCGATGTTGTTGCTCGAGCCCGTGCCGGCGAACGCGACGCCGCCCGGCGAGAACGAGTCCTTCTGGCGGTTGCGGTTGTAGCTCGCGGCGAGCGCCAGCGTGGGCAGGTTGCCGGCCTTCATGCGCGCGGTCTCGAGTTGCGCCACGTCCAGGTTGATGCGCGCCTGCTTGAGGCTGGGGTTGTCCGATTCGGCCAGCGCGACCCAGTCGGAGGCCTGGCTGGGCATCACGGGCGGCAGCACCGCCGGCAGGATCAGCGGGTGCGGCGTGACGCCGTTGCGTCCGACCAGCTGGTCCAGCGTCACCTTGGCCACGATCAGGTCGTTCTCGGCGCCGATCAGCTGCGATCGCGAGGTCGGCGCGGGCCTCCGCCTCGCGCGTGTCGGTGATCGTGGCGTTGCCGACCTCGAAGTTGCGCTTGGCCGAGGCCAGCTGCTCGGCGATGGCCTTGCTGTTGCCCTGCACCGACTGCAAGGCGTCGGCCGCGGCCAGCACGTTGAAGTAGGCCTGCGCCACGCGCACGATCAGGTCCTGGTCGGCCTGTGCGAGCTGCGACTGGGCCAGCTCTTCCAGCCGTTGCGCCTGGTCGATCTGGAGGTCGTTCTGGCGGTTGTAGATGGTCTGCTGCGCGTTGATCGTGGCGCCGAGGCTCCGCGGGGTGGTGGTCTCCGTGGCGGGCACGTTGACGATGTTGTCGGGGTTGCCGGCAGTCGGGGCGGCCACGCTGACGACGGTCGGCTGCGTCGAGCCCTGGCGGCCCGCCGCCACCTGCAGGTTGGCCGACGGCAGGTGCAGCGAGCGGGACTGCTCGTAGCGGTAGTGCGCCGCGTCCGCATTGGCGCGCGCGCCCAGGTAGGTCGCGTCCACGCTGCGCGCGGCCTGCACCACCTCGGTCAGGCTCTGCGCCGGTGCACCGGCGGCGCCGAAGGCCAGCACGAGGGCGCCGACGAGCGGCGTCAGGGCGGGTGACATCGAAGCGAAGCCTGGAATGGACATGCGGGGATCCTTGGGTGATGCGAACCGGTTGACGTTGGGTCAGGGTTGTACGGCCTGCGGTGCCGCGATGCACGCGCGATGCGACGACCTGCAGCCGGCGCACCTCCTGACGACGATTTCAGCCGACAGACTGCGGCGGACGCGCGCAGCGTGGCGCCGCAAGGCTGGGCCGAGCCTTACGGATCATGCCCGCCGCGGGAGGGCTACTTCAGAAATGGAAGCGCGCCGGCTCCGGGAAGCCGATCAGGCGCGTGGCATTCACGTCGAACAGGCCCAGGCGCGCGAAGCTGCCGTCGGCGGCGGCGGTGTAGCGCACCGCCTCCATCACCGGCTCGCTGCCTTCGATGGCCACCAGGCGGCCGCCCGGCTTCAGTTGCTTGAGCAGTTCTTCGGGAACCTTGGAGACCGAGCCGGACAACATGATCGCGTCGAACGGGCCTTCGGCGGCGTGGCCGTGCACGCCGTCGGCCTGGACCACGGTGACGTTGGCCGAGCCGCTGCGGCGCAGGTTCTCGGTGGCCATCCTGGCGAGCGCCGGCTTGACTTCCAGCGAGATCACGCTCTGGGCCCGATGACCGAGCAGGGCGGCCATGAAGCCGGAGCCGGCGCCGATCTCCAGCACGCGCTCGTGACGCTGCACCTGCAGCTCCTGCAGCATGCGCGCCTCGACGCGCGGGGGCAGCATGTTCTCGCCCTCGACCAGCGGCACTTCGGTGTCGACGAACGCCAGCGCCTTGTAGGCCGGCGGCACGAAATCCTCGCGGCGGACGACGGCCAGCAGGCCCAGCACGCCCTTGTCCAGCACGTCCCAGGGTCGGATCTGCTGCTCGATCATGTTGAAGCGGGCTTGTTCGATGTTCATGCTAGTTCCTCGGAGCGAATGGGGGGCCTGCGGGCAAACCTTCAAATTCTAAGCGGGCAGGACGGCCGCGTGGCCGCCGGATGCGTCGGATGTGGTGTGCCGTGCCAGCAGACCCGTGAGAATGAGGCGGAAATGCGCCTGCATGAAGGCCACCGGATCGACGTCCAACTCCTTGGCGATGCCGCAAGCCGCGAACGAGTGCTTGTGCACGCACAGCAGGATCATCGGCATCAGCAGGGAGTGCACGGCGAAGGCGATGCCCACGGGCGCGAATTCGCCACGCGCGATGCCCCGCTGCAGCAGGCCCGAGACGATGTCTTCGCCCGGCTTGACCACGCGCTCGACCCAGAACTCGCCGATCTCGGGAAAGTTGCGGATCTCGGTGATCACCAGCTTGAACACGCCCGACGCGGGTCCGGCGTAGACGCGCGTCCACCAGGACACCAGCAAGTTCTCCAGCGCCTGCGCTGCCGGGCCTTCGGCGGCCGCGGCTTCCTGGACGCCGGCCTCGATTTCGGCGCCGAGGAAATGCTGGATCACCGCCTTGAGCAGTTCCTCCTTGCTTGGAAAGTACAGGTACAGCGTGCCTTTGGACACCCCTGCGGCCTTGGCGACCTCTTCGCTGCGGGTGGCCGCGAAGCCCTTCTCGACGAACAGCGTCAGCGCTGCCTCCAGCAGTTCGGCCGGGCGGGCCTCCTTGCGTCGACGGCGCAACAGGTCGGGATCGGAGGGGAACGGGGGCATCGCGTTAATGACTCGTTGGTCAGCAATGTAGCAGCAATTGCTGCGAAGCCGCTGTCGGCCGCGCGATTCAGGCCGGCGAAACGCGAACGTGTCGGCGGCAAGCGTCCCCCGCGCGTTGATCCATCAGGCTCGCCCTCCGGGCCAAGGAAGATCGATGAATCACCAGGTGGGTCAACGTTATCGGCGTCTGGCGTTCGCGCGCATGGCGGCGCTCTCCGCCGCGCTGTGCGCCGGCGTCCTCGCGGTGCTGTCCGGGTGCGCGAGCCTGATCGGCACGCACGACGTGGACATCAGCGAGTCGCAGCTCACGCTGCTGCTGGCGCGCCAGTTCCCGATGGACCGCAAGGTGCTCGAGGTCATAGACCTCACCATCGCCAACCCGCAGATCGAGCTGATCCCGCAGGGCAACCGCGTCGGCACCGAACTGGACGTCACCGCGGTCGACCGCCTGTTCGGATCGTCGGCGACCGGCCACGTCAAGCTGGACTACGGGCTGCGGTTCCAGCCCTCCGACCACACGATCCGCATGACGCAGGTGCGCGTGCGCGACCTCAGCCTGTCCAGCGGCTCCAACAACCTGCGCGGCGCCGCGCAGCGCATCGGCGGCCTGGTCGCCGAGAACGCGCTGGAGAACCTGGTGATCTATCGCATGAAGCCCGCGCAGGCCGACGAGATGGACCGGCTCAACCTCGTCGCCTCGCCCATCACGGTGACGCCGCAAGGCCTGCACATGACGGTGTCGCCGCGGCAGAACTGAGGGCACGCGCACGGCGGCGGCCCACAGGCTGGGGCAACCTCGTCCGCGTATCATCCCGCGCTTCTAACAATCGGGCCGTGAGCGGCCTCACGGAGCGTCGAGCGTGGATACGTTGTTGCTGATCAAGGCCGCCATCATGGGCGTGGTGGAGGGACTCACCGAGTTCCTGCCGGTGTCGTCCACGGGTCACCTGATCCTGACCCAGTCGCTGCTGGGCATTCCCGATTCCGACGTCATGAAGGCGTTCGAGGTGGCGATCCAGCCCGGCGCCATCCTCGCGATCCTGATCGTCTACTGGCAGCTGATCAGCCGTACTCTCGGAACGCTGACGACCAGCGCCAATTCGCGCCGCCTGGTCACCAACATCATCGTGGGCTTCCTGCCCGCGGCGGTGATCGGCTTCGCGATCCACAAGACGATCACCAAGTACCTGTTCACCGGCCCGGTGGTGGCCGGCGCCTTCATCGTCGGCGGCCTGATCATCCTGTGGGTGGAGAGCCGCAAGGAGCGCACGGTGCGCGTCCATCACATCGACGAGATGACCACGCTGGACGCGCTGAAGGTCGGCTTCTGCCAGTGCCTGGGCATGATTCCCGGCACCAGCCGTTCGGGCTCCACCATCATCGGCGGCCTGCTGGTGGGGCTGTCGCGCCCGGTGGCTACCGAGTTCAGCTTCTTCCTGGCCATTCCGACGCTGATCGGCGCGAGCGTGCTGGAGATCTTCAAGGTCCGCCACGAACTGGCCGGCAACCTGCACGAGTACCTGCCGCTGTTCGCGGTCGGCTTCATCGTGTCCTTCCTGGCCGCCTGGGTCTGCGTGCGCTGGTTGCTGCGCTACGTGTCGACCCACACCTTCATCCCGTTCGCCTGGTATCGCATCGCGTTCGGCATCGTGGTGCTGGCCACCTGGCTGACCGGCATGGTGCACTGGGCGGACTGATCCTGCGGGGGGGGGCTGGCTCCGCGGGTGACGCGTCGGGCGAGTCGCCTTCGGACGCGGCCCCCCGCGTCAGTGCTTCTTGAACACCAGGTCCCAGACGCCGTGGCCCAGCTTGATGCCGCGGTTCTCGAACTTGGTCAGCGGACGCCAGTCGGGCCGCGGCGCATAGCCGTCGGCGGTGTTGGCCAGCGCCGGCTCGGCGCCCAGCACTTCCAGCATCTGCTCGGCGTAGGGCTGCCAGTCGGTGGCGCAGTGCAGGTAGCCGCCCGGCGCCAGCCGCGTGGCGAGCTCGTGCACGAACGGGGCCTGGATCAGGCGCCGCTTGTTGTGCTTCTTCTTGTGCCACGGGTCGGGGAAGTACACGTGGATGCCGGCCAGCGAGCCGGGGGCGATCATGTCGCGCAGCACCTCGACGGCGTCGTGCTGCAGCAGGCGCAGGTTGGTCAGCCCGCGTTCCTCGATGCGCTGCAGCAGCGCGCCGACGCCGGGCGTGTGCACCTCGATGCCGATGAAGTTGTCCTGCGGGCGCGCGGCGGCGATCTGCGCGGTGGCGTCGCCCATGCCGAAGCCGATCTCCAGCACCGTGGGCGCGTGGCGGCCGAAAGCCTGGTCCAGGTCGAGCAGGCCGGCGCGGTACGGCAGCAGGTACAGCGGCCCCAGCGCCTCCATCGCCTTGACCTGGCCGCTGCCCATGCGGCCGGCCCGCAGCACGAAGCTGCGGATGCCGCGGCGCGGATAGTCGGGGCGGTCGTTGTCCGACGGCGGCGCGTCGGCGGGAAGGTCGGCGCCGTCGGCGCGGGGAGAGCGGGTCATCTGGGCCAGCATTCTGCCCGAAGCCGCTTGTCCTTACCTCACTGCCGGCGCGTGGCCGCCAGGATCTGGTCGTAGGTGCCGCCGTCGTCGAAGTGCGTCTTCTGCGCCGACTTCCAGTTGCCGAACACCTCGTCGACCGTGAACGTGTCGACCTTCGGAAACGCCTTGCCGTGGGCGGCGAGGATCTTCGCGTTGCGCGGACGCAGGCCGTGCCGGGCGGCGATCTCCTGCCCTTCGTCCGAATAAAGCCACTGCAGGTAGGCCTCGGCCTGCTTGCGCGTGTGCTTGCGGTCCACGACCTTGTCCACCACCGAGACCGGGTTCTCGGCCAGGATCGTGCGCTTCGGATAGACCACTTCGAAGTTGTCGCCGAACTCCGCCTTGATCAGGTCGACCTCGCTCTCGAAGGTGACCAGCGCATCGCCGATCGCGCGTTGCGCGAAGGTGGTCGTGGCGGCGCGCCCTCCGCCGTCGAACACGGGCACGTTGGCGAAAGTGCGGGCCACCTGCTCGCGTGCCTGCGCCGGGGTGCCGCCCGCCTTGATGACGCTGCCCCAGGAGGCCAGATAGGCGTAGCGGCCGTTGCCGGAGGTCTTGGGATTGGGGATCACGACGCTGACACCCGGCTTGGCCAGGTCGGCCCATTCGTGCAGGCCCTTGGGGTTGCCCTTCTTGACCAGGATCACCTGCACCGAGGTGGTGGGCGCGCTGTTGGCCGGCAGGCGCGTGGCCCAGTTGGCGGGGATGAGCGCGCCGCGTTCGGCCAGGATGTCGATGTCGGTGGCCTGGTTCATCGTGATCACGTCGGCCTCGAGGCC
>Ga0116230_10007206_pt1 | contig 10975 bp, 10 predicted proteins | sample S1TSphfallax_3_FD_88678 | JGI IMG/M metagenome (GOLD analysis project Ga0116230, IMG submission 88678) | Host-associated microbial communities from peat moss isolated from Minnesota, USA - S1T2_Fd - Sphagnum fallax MG | ecosystem: Host-associated > Plants > Peat moss > Unclassified | place...
GCTGCTGCACCTTGGCCACGTAGTAATCGTAGAAACGATCGAACGAGGTCTGGGTCAGCACAAGCAGCCCGAAGAGTCCCGGCGCCCGGCGGGCGAGCGCATCCTCCTGCATCCCCGGCGCCGTTCCGGCCGGCGCCGAACGATAGAGGGCGAGGGCGGTGCCCGCGCCGAGCAGCAGCACTACGAGGCTCGTCCCCAGCACGACGGCATGCGCGGAGCCCTCCGCCTCAGGGACGAGGGACATCACGCCGGCGAAAGCTGCCGGGTAGAGGCCGCGATAACCGCCCACGGCCGCGAGCACCCCGAGCAGGACAAGCGGAGCCCAGAGCGCCACCCCGCCCTCGTGGGCGTGGGCCGCAGCCTCGCTGCGCGACGAGCCCAGAAAGACGATCTTCCACATCCGCACCATGTAGAGTGCCGTCAGAATCGCGGTGAAGGCCAGGACGACGAAGACCGCCGGATTCTTGGCCCAGGCGAGATAGAGGATCGCATCCTTCGAGAAGAAACCGGCCAGGAAGGGCAGCCCGATGATGGCGGCGACGCCGATCGTGAACGTGACGAACGTCAGCCTCATCCGGCCCGCCAGCCCGCCCATCCGGAAGATGTCCTGCTCGTGATGGCAGCCATGAATCACCGAGCCGGAACCGAGGAACATCAGCGCCTTGAAGAAGGCGTGCGTCGTGAGGTGGAACATCGCCGCCCCGACTCCCGCAGCCACCAGCACCGTGGTGCCCCCCCGCTCGATCGACAGCGACCCCAGCCCGAACGCCGCCACCATGTACCCCAGCTGCGACAGCGTGGAATAGGCCAGCACCTTCTTGATATCGCGCTGAACGATCGCACAAAGGGCGGCGTACAGCGCCGTCAGCGTCCCCACCCAGAGAATCACGGTCAGCGCCTCGGGCACCATGAGGACCTCGATCCGGCACAGCATGAAAATGCCGGCCGCCACCATGGTCGCGGCGTGGATCAGCGCCGACACCGGGGTCGGGCCCTCCATCGCGTCCGGCAACCACACCTGCAGGGGCAGCTGTGCCGACTTGCCGACCGCGCCACAGAACAGCAGGAGCGGGATCAGCCGGCTGGAGACCAGGCTCCCGTTCGCCGCGTGCTCGCCCAATTCACTCAGGCTCACCGTCCCATTGGCCCAGTAGCACATCACGATGCCCAACAGGAAACCGAAGTCGCCGACCCGATTGACGATGAAGGCCTTCTTGGACGCGGCGACCGGCGCCGCCCGTTCGAACCAGTGATTGATCAGCAGATAGGAGCTGAAGCCGACCAGTTCCCAGAAGATGAACATCATGAACAGATTGTCGGCCAGCACGATCCCGATCATCGACGCCATGAACACCGACAGTCCGCCGAAATAACGCGCGAGCGCGGCGTCCTCCGCCATGTAGCTCAGCGAGAAGACGTGCACGCACAGCCCGACGACACCCACGATCGCCAGCATCAGCGCGGCGAGATCGTCGAACCGGAAACCCAGCGAGAGGGAGAAATCGCCGAACCGCAACCACTCCAGGGACGAGGCGAACCGATAGCCGCCCAGTGCCAGCGTGAGCGCCCCCACCGCCACCGCCGTTGCCGCCAGCGTCGAAAGCGTGGCCGCCACGCGGCCCTGGCGCCGCAAACCGAGCGCGATCAGCGCCGCGCTGGCCAGCGGCACCAGCAAGACTGCGAGCGCGAGATGGGTGCCGGTCAGGGCGGAGACGGAATCCGAAGGGGCGGCCATGGGGTCAGGGTCAGTGCTTCAGGGTGTCGAGGTGCGAAACCATCACCGTCTGCCGCTTGCGGAAGAGGGCGACGATGATCGCCAGACCCACCGCGACCTCGGCCGCGGCCACCGTGAGGATGAAGAAGACGAAGACGTCGCCGTCGATCGACCCGTTGAACTGGGAAAAGGCGACGAGGGCCAGGGTCGACGCCACCAGCATCAGCTCCAGGCTCATGAAGATCACCAGCGTGTTGCGCCGGAACAGCACACCGAAAAAACCGATGACGAAGAGCAGCGCGCTCAGCATCACATACGCGTTCAGCGAGGCGGTCATCGCGGGTCCTCCGCCGGGTCGAACCGCTGGCTGAGCACGATCACCCCGAGCATCGCGATCAGCAGCAGGAAGCCGATCACCTCGACCGGCAACAGGTAGGTGGTGAACAACTGATACGAATAGTGCTTGAGCGTCGCGCCCACGTTCGCCCCCGCCGCCGCGACCGCCGGCGCCTCGAGTCGGCCGCGCACGGAGAGCAGATCGAGCCCGCAGAGCAGCAGCGCCAGCGCCACCAGGCTGGCCCACAGCGAGAAGCCGCGGTAGCGCCAGGTCTCCCCTCCCTGCATGTCCAGCAGCATGATGATGAAGAGGAAGAGCGCGACGACCGCGCCCGCGTACACCAGCAGCAGCACGAAGGCCAGCAGGTAGGCGTGCAGCTGCACGAACAGGCCGGCCACGCCCACCAGGCTCAACAGCAGGCACATCGCCCCGTTGACCGCGTTCTTGCTCACGACCACGCCGATCGCGCAGGCCACGGTAAAGACGGAAAAGAGATTGAACAGGGTCTGGGACATGGGCGCGGAACGCGGGCCGGTCAGTGGTGGGCGGTGCCGGCCTCCGCCGCGGCCTTCTTCTGATCCCACTTGAAATGCGCGTCCGGCAGGGTGCCGCCGATTTCGTACAGCTTGTCCTTGTGATTCACCATCTCGGCGCGGGTGTATCCGGTCATCGAATATTGATTCTGCAGGAAGATGGCCTCCTCGGGGCAGACCTCCTGGCAGAGCCCGCAGTAGATGCAGCGCAGCATGTCGATGTCGAACGCCACCGGACCCTTCTCGATGTGCTCGCGCCCGCTGCCCTCCGGGACGGAGCCCGGCGTGATCCGGATCGCCTTGGGCGGGCAGACGAATTCGCACAACTGGCAGGAGACGCACTTTTCCCGGCCGTGCGGATCCATCACCAGCGTCGGCACGCCGCGGTAATTGGGCGAGATCGCCGGACGCTGCTCCGGGTATTCGAGGGTGTCCTTGGGCGCGAAGAAATGCTTGAGCGTGATGCTGAGCCCGGCGGCCAGTTGCGGCAGGTACGTCCGCTCGGCCCAGGTGAGCGGTTTGCGTTGAACGGGGATGACGGCCATGGCGCGGGAGGGACTAGAGGAGAAGCGGCGGGTGAAGGGCGGGAGCGGCGGAGGGCGGGACGATGGGCCGGGTCGGTCAGCGCTGCAGGACGGCGATGCCGATCATGTAGGCGATCAAGTTGGCGATCGAGAGCGGGAGCAGCTTCTGCCAGCCGAGCTTCATGACCTGGTCGTAGCGAAAGCGCGGCACGGTCCACCGCACCCACATGAAGAAGAAGAGCATGAACAGAATCTTCCCGAGGAAGATGACGATCGACACGGCCCCGAGCGCCACCGGGTGGCCGACCAGATGCAGCCAGCCGGCGAGGGTCGCGAGCGGCAGCCACGGCAGCGGATTCCAGCCGCCGAGGAACAGGAGGGTGAACACCCCGGAGCCGACGATCATATTCGAGTATTCGGCCACAAAGAAGAGCGCCCACTTGAACGCGCCGTACTCCGTGTGAAATCCGCCCACGAGATCCGCCTCGGATTCCGGCATATCGAAAGGCTGGCGGTTCGTCTCCGCGAACAGCGCCACGAGGAAGATCAGCGCCGAAATCGGCATGGTGAACAGAAACCAGGTGCCGCCCCAGAATCCGGGTGCGCTCTGGAAGGCCACCGCCCGCGCGAGGCTCAGCGAGCCCGGCAGCCCTGGAGCGTTGATCCAGAGGAAGACCGGAATAACGGCCAGCGTCATCGACAACTCGTAGGAGATCAGCTGCGCCGAAGCCCGCACCCCGCCGAGAAAGGGGTACTTGGAGTTCGAGGCCCAGCCCGCGAGGATCACCGAGTAAACGCTGAGCGAGGAAACGGCGAACACCGCCAGGATGCCGACGTCCACATTGGCCAGCATGAGCGGCACCGTCTGCCCGGCCGCATTGAAATACGCGCCGAAGGGCACCACCGTGACCGTCGTGAACGCCGGAATGATCGCGAGCGCGGGCGCCAGCACGTAGTAGAAGCGATTCACGTGGTGGGGCACCGGCTCCTCCTTGAAGAGGAACTTCAGCCCGTCGGCCATGAGTTGGAACGCGCCCAAATGCTGCAGCGCGGGACCGAGCACCGGCACCCAGGCGAACCAGGGCGGAATCGCCCGGTTCGGACCGGGCCGACCCTGAATCCAGGCGCACACCTTGCGCTCCGCCATCGAGCAGGCGCCTGCGATCGGAAACACGACGAGCAGCACCGCGATCCCCTTGATCAGGCCCTGCAGCACCAGCGGAAGATTCGACCAGAAGAGGATCATGGCGGCGTCAGGCGGCGGAGGCGGGTGCCTTGGCGGGTGAGTAGTGCAACGCGGCGCCCTCGGCGAAGGGCAGACCCGTCCAGGGTGTCGGATCGAGCAGCAAACCTGTCTCCGGCAGATTCCGATAATGGATCGGCCCCAGTGCCGCCACCTCGGCGGCCAGCTTCGCCCACACCGCATCGATTCCCGCCGGCGCCGCCGGGCCGCCCGCCGCCGCGACGAGTTTCGCCAGCACGACGAGATCGTCCGTCGCCCCGGGCGCGCCCGGCACGGCGGCGGCGAAACGCTGGATCCGGAACTGCTGGTTCACGAACGTGCCCGCCTTCTCGAACACCGTCAGGGTCGGCAGCACGATCCGCGCGGCCGCACTGGTCGCATTGGCGTGGGTGCCCAGATAGACGATCGCGACCTGGGCCAGTTGGGCTGCGCTCAACCCGGCGGCCGCCAGATCCTCCCCCACGGACACCACCGTCTTGACCGTGCCAGCGTCGATCGCCGCGCCCAATTCGGTGAGCTGCGCCGTGGGCAGTTGCCGTATCAGCCCGGTCACCAGCGCGCCGCGGACGTTCGGATTGCGGTCGGCGGAGATCAGCAGACCGTCGCCCTGCCCCACCCGACTGACCAGCCAGGCGGGTGCGCCCAGCGCCTCCGCCAGCTTTCGCGTCAGAAACTGTTCCTCGACCGAACTCCGGCCGGAGCCCACGACCGCGACGCCTCCCGCCTTGAGCAGAGCGCCCGCCGCGGATACGGCAAACTCGACCGCGCTGTCCGTGCCCTCCACCCGCACCGCCGTCAGACGGTCGTCCGCCCGCACGGCCTTGTAGAGAATCCTTCCGCTGTCCGCCATCCAGGTATCGTTCACGCCGTCGTTCCGGCGCGGCGTGATCCGGTAGATCACGCCCTCGCGCGACCAGACCACCGTGTTGGCGCCCACGCTCGACTCGGTGTCGAGGCTGTTCGTCTGCTTGAGAAACCAGACGCGCATCTTGAACCGGAAATCGGTGCTCGTCAGCGCGCCCACCGGGCAGATGTCGACGGTGTTGAGGGAGTAATTGTTCTCCAGCTTCCGTCCCGGGTAGCAGGTGAGCGTGCTGTAGCTCCCGCGGTCGATGAAGCCGAGCACGTCGTCCTTCGCCACTTCCTTGGAGAAGCGCACGCACCGCGAACACAGGATGCACCGTTCGTCGTCGAGCGTGACCCGCGGCCCCAGCTCGGTCCGCTTCGGCTTCACGTTCTTCGGTTCGATGTAACGCGAATAGCCGCGGCCGTAACCCGTCGCCTGCTCCTGCAATTTGCATTCGCCCGCCTGGTCGCAGATCGGGCAGTCGAGCGGATGGTTGACCAGCAGGAATTCCATCACGCCCTCGCGGCATTCCTTGACCATGGGCGTCGTCGTCCGGATATGCAGCCCCGGCGATGCATTGGTGGCGCACGCGATCGTCGGCCGCGGCATCCAGTTGATCCGCTGCTTGCCCGTCGCCGGATCCAGGATCGGCGCCTTCGTCGCGGGGTCCACCGCCGGCATGCCCATCTCGACCAGGCACATCCGGCAATTGCCCACCACCGACAACTTCGCGTGGTAGCAGTAATGCGGCACATCGATCGCCAGGCGCGCAGCCGCCTCGATGATATTGGTGCCCTTCGGCACGGCGATCTCCCGGCCGTCGATATTGACGGTGACGAGGTCGGGTTGGGCGGGCTGAATCATGGCGAAGGGCGAAGCTGGGTTCAGACGAGCACGGGGGCCGCTTCCGCCGCGGCCGCAGCCGGGGCCGCGCCGGCCGCCTTCGCGGCGGCGTACCCCTTGAACTCGTCGCCGAACTTGGCGATGAAACTCTGCGTCGGCCAGGCGCAGGCCTCGCCGAACGCGCAGATGGTGCGCCCCGCGATCTGGTCCGCCACGCTCTTCAGCAGCGCGCCGTCCTCGACTCGCGCCTGCCCGTGGACCATGCGGCCCGAAATGCGCTTCATCCAGAGCGAGCCCTCGCGGCAGGGCGTGCACTGCCCGCAGCTCTCGTGGGCGTAGAACTCGTTGATGTTGGCGAGCGCCTCGACCATGCTGACGGAGTCGTCCATCACGATCACGCCGCCGGAGCCACCCATGGTCCCGATCATGCCGAGCGAATCGAAATCCATCGGCACGTCCTCGATGCCCCAATCGTACTCGACCAGATCCGCGCCCACCTTGCGCTTGCCCTTGAAGCGCTCGCCGAACTTCAAAATCTTGGCCGAGGAGCCGCCCGGAATCACCGCCTTGAACGTCCGCCCCGGCAGCGGGCCGCCGCAGACCTCGTAGAGGAGCTGGCCCAGCGTGATCTTCCCCACCTCGTACTCGTAGTAACCCGGGCGCTGCACGTGGCCCGACACGCAGAGAATACGCGTGCCCGTGTTGTTCGGCGTGCCGATGCGCGCGTAGGCATCCCCGCCGATGTCGGCGATGTGCTTCACATGGCAGAGCGTCTCGACGTTGTTGACGATCGTCGGGCACTGGTAGAGCCCGAGCACCGCCGGAAAATACGGCGGCTTGATCCGCGGATACGGCCGCTTGCCCTCCAGCGATTCGATCAGCCCCGTCTCCTCGCCGCAGATGTACGCCCCCGCGCCGCGGTGCACGTAGATCTCGCAGCCGTAGCTCGTCCCCAGAATATTCGGTCCGACGAAATTCGCCGCCCGCGCCTCCGCAATCGCCTCCTCCAGAATCCGCGCCCCTTCCGGAAATTCGCCGCGGATGTAGATGTAGGCCTGCTTCACGTTGTTCGCGTAGCTGGAGATCATGATCCCCTCGATCAGCTGGTGGGGATCCTGATGGATGATGTAGCGGTCCTTGAACGTGCCGGGCTCGGACTCGTCGGCATTGACCACCAGGTAGATCGGCTTGCCGCTCTTGCGGTCGACCAGGCTCCACTTCACCCCGCACGGAAAACCCGCCCCGCCCCGCCCCCGCAGCCCGGACTTCTTCACTTCGTCGATCAGCTCCTCCGGCTTCCGCCCGACCGATTTCTTCAGCATCTCGTAGCCGCCGTGACGCACGTAGCACGCGAGGTCCCGCGTATAGCCGGGCTCGTCGATGTGCTTGAAGATGATGCGGTGTTGCGCGGGAGCGGGCATGGCGGCGGAAGAAAATCAGGCCCGGGCGGGTTCGGGGGCGCGGGCGGCGGCCTCGGCCTTGATCTGGTCCGACAGCGCCCGGGCCTTGGCCACGTCGACCTTCTCGTGGAGCGCGTCGTCGATCATCACGACCGGGGCCGTCCCACAGCTCGCGAGGCACTCGACAAAATCGACCGTCACCTCTCCGTCCGGCGACACCTCGCCGAGTTCGGTGCCGAACTGCTGCTTGAACTCCTCGCAGGTCCGGTAGCCGCCCACCAGCGCGCACGACAGCGTGCGGCAGACCTTGATGTGCCGCCGCCCGATCGGGTGCTGCCGGAACATCGGATAGAACGTCACCACCTCATAGACATTGATCGGCTGCAGCTCCAGCTGCGCCGCGATCCATTCGATCGCCTCGCTCGAAATGTAGCCCTGGTCTTCCTGCACCAGGTGCAACAACGGCAGCGTCGCGCTCCGCTTGACCGGATAGTGCGGAATCACGTCGGCAATGCGCTGAAGGGTCTCGGGCTTGAGCTTCACGAAGGAAAGACGGTTAGCGGTCGCACTCCCCCATCACGAAGTCGAGGGAGCCCAGGATGGAGACGATGTCCGAAACCATCGCGCCCACACACACCTTGGGCAGGATGGAAAGATTACAGAACGACGGCGCGCGAATCTTGAGCCGCCACGGCACCCCACCCCCCTTGGAGACGACATAGAAGCCCAGCGCGCCTTTCGGATTCTCCGCCTCGAAGTAAACCTCGCCCGCCGGCATCTGCGGACCTTCGGTCACCAGCATGAAATTCTGGATCAGCTCCTCCATCGAAGTCATGATCTTGGCCTTCGGCGGCCCGAAGATCCGCTTAGCATCCTCGGCGTACCACTTCCCCTCGGGAAATTTCGCGATCACCTGCCGGATGATGCGGACCGACTGCCGCATCTCCTCGCCCCTCACCAGGTACCGGTCGTAGCAGTCGCCCGTCGCGCCCACCGGAATATCGAAATCGTACTGCTCGTAGCCGCTGTAGGGATGATCCTTGCGCAGGTCGAGCGGCACCCCGGAGCCGCGCAGATTCGGCCCCGTCAGCCCGTAGGCGATCGCATCCTCCTTGGAGATGACGCCGATCCCCACCGTCCGGTCCTGGAAGATCTTGTTCCGCGTCAGCAGATTCAGGATCTCCTCGAGGATCGGCAGAAACTGGTCGCAGAACGCGCCCACCCGCTCCAGCCACCCCTCGGGGACGTCCCGGGCCACGCCGCCGATGCGCGTATAGCTGGTGGTGAAGCGCGCACCGGTGAGCTCCTCGAACAATTTATAAAGCTTTTCCCGTTCGGTGAAGGAATACAGGAAGACCGTCCACGCGCCGACATCGATGCCGAACGCCCCGAGCCCGAGGAGGTGGGCGGAGATGCGCGCCATTTCGGCCGAGAGGACGCGGATGGCCTGGCAGCGGGGCGGCACCTCCAGCTTGGCGAGCTTCTCGACCGCGATCGCGTACGCCATGTTGTTCGCGAGCGGGGCGAGATAGTCCAACCGGTCCGTGTAGGGCACGAACTGGTTGTAGGTCATGTTCTCGGCGATCTTTTCGTCGCCGCGGTGGAGATAGCCGATGACCGGATCCGCCTTGGTCACGACCTCGCCGTCCAATTCCAGTTGCACGCGCAGCACGCCGTGGGTGGACGGGTGCGACGGCCCCATCGAGAGCGACATCTTCTCGGTCTCGAACTCTCCGGCGGCGGCCTTCGCGGCGGAATCGGGAAAAGCGAACTCGGTGGGCATGTCAGGCTTCGGGTTTTTCGCGGCGCTCGGTCCAGCTCTCGTCCTTCGCCCGCGGTTCCGCTTCGGTCAGATTCATCTCGCCCGGCGAGGCGACGAACGGTCCGCCCATCATCGGGGCCGGCTTCAGCGAGGCGCCCGTCTCCGCCGCGATTTCGAGATCGGGCAGCGGGGTCTCGATGCCCGCCAGCGGGAACTCCTTGCGCAGGGGGAAATGCGGATACTCGTCCCACATCAGAATGCGGCGGAGGTCCGGATGCCCGTCAAACTTGATGCCGAACATGTCGAACGCCTCGCGCTCGTGCCAGTCGGCGGCCGGCCAGAGTCCCGTGGCGGTGGGCATCGTGGGGGCGAGGTTGTCCGCGCAGGCGGCCGCCACGCGGAGGTAGTCATGCCGCGCCGTCGAAAAGAGATGATACACGACCGTGAACCGCGGCGACACGCCCTCGGCCCAGTCGATGGCCGTGACGTCGGTCAGCAGATCGAAGCCCCCGTCGGTGCGCAGGTGATCCAGCAGCGCGATCAGGTCGGCGGGCGGCACGTTCACCGCCGGATGGTCCAGGCTCGCGCGGTCGGTCACCTGCGGGAACCTGAGCTTCAGGGCGGCGGTGGCGTCGGCGGTCGCGGGCATCAGGCGGAGTGCAAAAGGTTCCTTGCGGAAGGTTGGCGCTTCACCTTGTCCTGAAGTTTCATGAGGGCGTCCAGGAGCGCCTCGGGACGGGGCGGACAGCCGCTGACGTAAACATCGACGGGGATGACGCGGTCGACGCCCTGGAGGACGGCGTAGCTGCGGTACATCCCGCCCGAACTCGCGCAGGCGCCCATCGCGATGACCCACTTCGGGTCGGGCATCTGGTCGTAAATCCGGCGGACCGCGGACGCCATCTTGTAGGTGACGGTGCCGGCGACGATCATGACGTCCGCCTGACGGGGGGAAAAGCGCATCACTTCCGCGCCAAACCGGGCGATGTCGAACCGGCTCGCCCCCACCGCCATCAGCTCGATCGCGCAGCAGGCCAGACCCATCGGCATGGGCCACATCGAGTTGCTGCGAATCCAGTTGATCACCGCATCGGCCCGGGAGACGACGACCTCCCCCTCGATTTTGCTGTTATAGGCCAGTTCGGTGCTCGAGGTAACCATGGTGTCGGTTGGAAACGTAAACCGCCTGACGCTACCCCGCTGCAAAGGTCGCGCAAGAAGCTTTTCCAGATTCTTGCAAGGTCCCCCACGTCACCACTTCGGCCTTACAAAGGCCGTGCCGACGAAACGTCCAGGCCGACGGCGCGGACGCCGCAAGGAAAGAAGTGGGCGGCCACAGGAATCCTACGCGCAGAGGGGTGAAGGCGGCCGGAGTGTTTCAGCAAGGCCTTTTCCGTTGACCTAGGCTCGGCCTTATCGCTTTGATCTTCCCCTTGACCCCATGGCGGACCGTCCGCCGGGAAGCCCGGAGAGGTGGCAGAGTGGTCGAATGTGCATGATTGGAAATCATGTGTAGGCGCAAGCCTACCGAGGGTTCGAATCCCTCCCTCTCCGCCATCTCGCCAAAGGCGAGATGGCGCGTCCGCGGAACGCGGACGGCCCCGCGCAGCGGGGCGAGAGGGAGGCCACGCGGACACGCGGCGCAGGCCGGCCTGAAGGGGTTTGATTGCGGAGCCTCGCGCGCATAGCCTCACCCCATGCCGCCAACGCTCCCCACCGTCGCTGAATTCCTGGCCGCCCTCCCCGCCGATCGCCGCGTCACGATGATGACC
>Ga0116230_10007208_pt1 | contig 10975 bp, 9 predicted proteins | sample S1TSphfallax_3_FD_88678 | JGI IMG/M metagenome (GOLD analysis project Ga0116230, IMG submission 88678) | Host-associated microbial communities from peat moss isolated from Minnesota, USA - S1T2_Fd - Sphagnum fallax MG | ecosystem: Host-associated > Plants > Peat moss > Unclassified | place: USA...
GGACTTATCACACTGGGCGGCTTGGTGATTACGTTCTGGAAGCCATAAGACCGATGTTGCGAGAGCGGATAGCAGGTATCGTCTTAACGAATATTGTTCCGCGCCCGCCACAATGCACCCAGCACAGGGTCGACCACACCAGGCAACACTTCAATCTCCGGATAGACCTCACGCAGCGCTGCGGTCATCGAATCACGCACCATGGAAATATTGTGCAGCACACTCCCAGTACAGGCCACTGCCGGCAACGCGTTCGGCTCCCAGACGCGCAATTGCTTATAGACCAGCAACAGGAGCGCTGCCAGCTCCCTCCCCGCGCTTTGCAGCACTCCCAATGAAACTTCCTCACCCTGTGCAGCACAGTCAACCACCAGTGGCGTGAGCGCAGCAAAATCTGGCGGCGGATTCTGGTTTGCATGACCTATCAATTCATCCACCGTCTTTAGCTGCCATGCATCCATGGTCCGTCGCATCAGTTTCGGTGGCGTTCGATCAGCGCCCTGCTCATCCAAACAGCGAAATACACGGCGCAATGCCTGTTGCCCAATCCATAGGCCGGAGCCTTCATCCCCCAACGCCGGCCCCCAACCGCCAATGCCGATCACACGGCCCGTGCTATCGCGCCCAATAGTGTTTTGTCCTGTGCCGGCAATCACTAAAGTGCCGGCACCGCCGTGGAAAGCCGCATCCAGCGCTATGATTTCATCACCGCAGATCAGCACTTCGCCGCCAACCAGCTCATTCAGCGCGCTGTGGATCCACTCTGTCACCATCGCCACCGATACGCCCGATGTCCCCACGCAGGTGCGGTTGATTGCGTCCAGCGCTACGCTGGATCCACGCGAAAGAATTTGTAGGCCCGCTTCAAGATTGTTGCGCGCTTCATCCGCGTCCACTCGAAGCCGCTTGATGCTGCCGGTTGTGGTGCGGGCAAGCTCACGCTCATGGTCGGCGAGGACCAGCAGGGTCTTGGTCCCACCTGCATCAATTCCAAGAAAATATTCTGTGCTGTGTCTCAAATTTGCTGACAACTATTGGACTCATTCCTACGCTTGAATATGCATGTCCCCAAGTATCTCCACAATACTTGAGCGTACTACTATTGTTGCGAAATTACTGATGACGTTCAAGGTCATGTAATGCGGCAGACTACCCTGCATGACTGTGGCTACAATTCTATAAGGTGGTAGATACTAGAGGGTAAAGGAAGAATGCATTGAACTTACTGCCGGTTTTTATGAAGCTGAATGGTCGTCGCTGCCTGATGGTGGGTGCCGGTGCGGTCGCGCTCGAAAAGCTGCTGGCCATCGATGGCACCGGGGCCATCGTTCATGTGGTCGCTGAGGCAGTCCGCCCCGAAGTGGCCGAAATGGCAGCGACTGGCAAAATCACGCTGGAGCAGCGCAGTTTTCTCCCCTCTGACCTTGATGGTTTGTTCTGTGTAATCGCGGCCACCAATAACAGTGCCATCAATGCCGAAATCCATCACCTGGCACAGCAGCGAGGTCTGCTCTGCAATTCGGTGGATGACCCGCCAAACTGCGATTTTTATTTCGGCAGTGTTGTCCGTCGTAATGACCTGCAAATTGCCATATCCACTGCCGGCAAAAGTCCCGCCGTTTCCCAGCGCCTGCGAAAAGAAATTGACGCACTGCTGCCTGCCGATGCCGGAGACTGGCTCGATGCCATCGCCCAAATTCGGGCCGAAATTCTGGGTGCATTTCCACCCGGCGATGAGCGCAAACAGCGCCTGCATTCCCTCGCCCAGCGAGATGCCTGCACCGCCCCCGAATGCCCCACCCGCCTGGCCGCCATCTCACCCGATTGGGGCAAAAATCATGGCTGTTGACCCACAACTCGCAATTGCAATGCTGAAGGAACTTCGCACGCTTACCGGCGATGAAAACGGCGCCCAGCGACTCGCATGGACAGCCACATGGCTGAAGGCCCGCGAGTGGTTTCAGGGCAGGGTCGAGGAGCTTGCCTCAGAATACGGCACCATCGAGCACCATTACGATGCCGCCGGAAATAGCTGGACCACCCTGCGAGGACAGACCGAGAAGGCGCTGCTGCTCGGCAGCCATCTCGACTCGGTGCCCAATGGTGGTTGGCTGGACGGTTGTCTCGGCGTCATCAGCGCCTACGCTGTCATTCATCACCTCGCCGAACAATACAATGGCCGACCGCCAGTCACCATCCGCTTGGTGGATTGGGCCGATGAGGAGGGTGCGCGCTTTGGACGCAGCCTCTTTGGTTCCTCTGCATTCGCCGGGACACATTCCATCTCTGCCGATCGCGGCCGCACCGACTCAAACGGCATTCGCCTTGAGGATGCGCTTCGCGAATGTGGCATCAATATAGATGGTATTGGCGATGCGCAGAAGGAGCGCGCCAATGCTGCTGCTTATCTTGAGTTGCACATTGAGCAGGGACCGGTACTCGAAAAAATGAGCATGCCACTAGCTGCCGTCCTCGGGACGAAAGGAGTAGAGCGCCACGCCATAACCTTTTATGGGCAGGAGGCACATTCCGGCTCCACCCCCATGGGCCAGCGCCGCGATGCCCTCGCTGCTGCTTCAAAACTCGCACTGGAAATTCGCAACATCGCCGGCAAACATCAGGATGCGGTCTGCACCATGGGCAGCGTAAAAACTTTTCCTGGCATCGTCACTGCCGTCGTCGGTCGCTGTGAGACAACTTTGGACCAGCGTGACATCGACGCTGCTGTTCTCGCCGCCATGTTTGCTGAGGCACAATCCAGGGCCCGCCAATTCGCCGCAGAAGAAGGCTGCACCGTGGAGTGGTCCGGCATCTGGAACATCGAACCTGTGCACTTTCATCCGCATCTCATCGCGCTGGCCGAGCAGGCCGTGATCGAGACCGCAGGCGCATCCCATCGCATGCCCTCCGGCCCGCTGCATGACGCCGCCGAAGTCTCCCGCGCCGGCATTCCCACCGTCATGCTCTTTGTCCAGTCCCTGCAGGGCATCAGCCACAATAAGATTGAGGACACATTGGAACAGCACCTAGCTCTTGCAGTTACAGCCCTGGACAAACTGACTGCTAAAACCATTGCGTGGATTCAGCACTAACATCATCACTGGCAGCAATTGGAGACAACATGGCCACAACAATCGCGGAAGCAAACCACCAAATTCAGCACTTCATCTCCGGCAATGCTGTCGCCTCAAAGTCTGGGCGCAGCGGCAAAGTGACTGACCCTGCCAACGGCCAGGTCATCGCTACTGTTGAGTTCGCCGATGCCGCTGAAGTCGATGCCGCCGTTGCCGCCGCAAAAGCCGCCTTCCCCGAATGGCGCGCCACCGCGCTTTCACGCCGCGCCGAGATCATGTTCAAGCTGCGCTCTTTGCTGGATACAAACCGTAATGAAATTGCCCACATCATCTCGCAGGAAAATGGCAAAACCATCGCCGATGCCCTGGGTGAAGTTGCACGCGGTCTGAAAAATGTCGAATACGCCTGCGGGGTCCCAAACCTGCTAAAAGGTGGCTATTCAGAGCAATCCAGTCGTGGTGTGGATGTCTATCAAATCCGCCAGCCACTGGGCGTTGTCGCCGGCATCACTCCCTTCAACTTCCCTGTGATGGTCCCGCTTTGGATGCTCTCCAACGCCATCGCCTGCGGAAATGCTTTTGTGTTGAAGCCATCAGAAAAAGTGCCCTCAGCCAGTCTCTTCATCGCTAGGCTTGCCCAGCAGGCCGGACTCCCAGACGGCGTCCTTAACATTGTGCAGGGAGATAAAATCGCAGTGGATCGGCTGCTGGAGCACACTGATGTCTGCGCCATCAGCTTTGTCGGATCAACACCCATTGCCCGTTCCATCTATGAAACCGCCACCCGCAATGGCAAACGAGTACAAGCCCTGGGCGGCGCAAAAAACCACATGCTGGTCCTGCCCGATGCAGACATCAATATGGCCGCCGATGCTGCCGTCTCCGCCGGCTACGGTGCGGCCGGGGAACGCTGCATGGCCATCTCCGTGGTTGTTGCTGTCGGCGATGTGGCTGGCCCACTGATCGATGCCATCCGTGAGCGCATGATCAAAATTAAGGTCGGCCCCGGCAAGGATACCTCCAGCGAGATGGGTCCGCTGATCTCACGCGAACATCGAGATAAAGTCGCCTCCTATCTAGACTCTGCAAAAGAAGATGGCGCCAGCGTTATCGTCGATGGCCGTGAGGATGCAGCAACAAAATCAAATGGCTTCTTCCTTGGCCCTTCATTAATCGACAATGTGAAGCCCGGGATGCGCTGCTATGACAATGAAATTTTCGGGCCCGTCCTCAGTGTTGTCCGCGTTGTCACCTATGCAGAGGCGCTTAAGATCAACAACGAAAACCCCTTCGGCAATGGCACTGCAATCTTCACCCAGAACGGTGGCGCTGCAAGGCAGTTTCAGTTTGATGCTGAGGTCGGCATGGTTGGCATCAATGTCCCCATACCTGTTCCTGTCTCCTACTACAGTTTCGGCGGTTGGAAGTCGTCTCTGTTTGGCGATTTGCACATATATGGCCCGGAAGGCATTCAGTTTTACACGCGCGGCAAAATTGTCACCAGTCGCTGGCCTGACCCCGGCAATAGCAGCGTCGACCTCGGCTTTCCACAAAACCGCTAGCATGACTGGATAGCCATGCATTGTCTGCGATTGAACACATTCCATTTGTTCCAGGGTAGATACTGGAAGTACTCTGTTTACGTTGTGTTCATCACAGAAGATGATTGATATGAAAATTAAATCCAAAGACTTTCTGGCGACTCCAGACAAAAAAATTGCGCTGAACAAATGGGCCACCAGGATAAAGCCCTTATGCTCATCAAAAGATGAATATCAGGCCCTCCTTCAAAAACATGTTGAACAATTAAGTTCTCTTCAGCAACTTCACTATGCCTCGGACCAGCATGCCCTTTTGCTCATCTTTCAGGGTATTGATGCTGCAGGCAAAGATGGTGCAATTCGTCACGTTATGTCTGGAATCAATCCGGAGGGATGTGAAGTCTTTAGCTTCAAACAACCCAGCGCAGAGGAGCTAAAGCATGATTTTCTCTGGCGCACCACCTGTCGCCTGCCCGAACGTGGTCGCATTGGCGTTTTCAACCGCTCCTATTATGAGGAAGTCTTGGTCGTACGCGTGCATCCAGAGCTGCTCAAGAATGAATCCCTCCACCAAGAGTGGAGCAACAAAAAATCATTCTGGAAAGACCGATATTCATCAATAATTGATTTTGAAAAACACCTGCACCGCAACAACACGCGTATCGTTAAGTTGTTCCTTCATCTCTCCAAAGAGGAACAACGCAAACGCTTTTTAGCCCGTATCGATGACCCGGAAAAAAACTGGAAATTCAGTCCGGCAGACATTCACGAAAGAAAATACTGGAAAGACTATGTAAAGGCTTATGAGGAGTGCATAAGCGCTACCAGCACACCGCATGCACCCTGGTACATAGTGCCTGCCGATGACAAGCAGGATGCACGCCTGATCATCTCGCAAATCCTACTGGATGCTTTGTCAGAGTTGAAAATGGCATATCCCAGGACAACTGAAAAGCAGCACCGCCAGCTGCTTGCCATCAAAAAAGAGTTAAACCAGTGAAGGAGTCCCTCCCGCTATGTCCACTACCGATGGCACGATTCTCCAAAGAACACCAGGCAATCCATCACTCAAACAAAGCATGGATCAGGCTGGCAATTCTTCCGGATTTATTTTCAACATTGCACTCTCCACAGCCATCGCAGCAGACGGCCAGCAGGAAAGTCCAGTCCCACAACCCCAGGGCCCGCTTTCGCCCGATTTGCTCGACAAGATGGACCGCTACTGGTGTGCTGCCAACTACCTTTGCATAGGCCAGATTTATCTCTTTGAAAATCCTCTTCTGCGCGCGCCTCTCGCTGCCAGTCAGATCAAGCCGCGCCTGCTCGGCCACTGGGGAACATCTCCTGGACAAAACCTCATCTATGTCCATCTAAACCGAATCATCAAACAGCATGATGCCAACATCATCTACATATCCGGCCCCGGTCACGGCGGGCCCTCCCTCAATGCCTGCTCCTATTTGGAGGGAAGCTATACCGAGGTCCATCCTGATATTACTCAGGATGAAAATGGCATGCGTCTGCTCTTCCGCAGCTTCTCCACTCCGGGGGGAATCCCCAGCCACTGCGGTCCGCATGTTCCCAACTCTATGCATGAGGGGGGCGAGCTTGGCTATGCCCTGCTTCATGCTTTTGGTGCGGCCTTCGACAATCCCGATCTCATCGTTGCATGTGTCATCGGTGATGGAGAATCCGAGATCGCCCCACTTGAAGGCAGTTGGAAGTCTGTCAATTTTCTCAACCCCGTGCGCGATGGCGCCGTACTTCCAATACTTCATCTCAACGGCTATAAAATTTCCGGCCCGACTGTGCAAGCACGCACCACCGATGCAGACCTTGAAGCCCTCTACACAGGCCGTGGATACAAACCTTATTTTGTCGAGGGCAATAATCCTAAAGTTGTTCATCAACAACTCGCTAATGCATTGGACAAATGCTATTCCGACATTCGCTCCATCCAAAATGATGCTCGTTCCAATGGTTTCAAAAAGCAGCCCATCTGGCCCATGATTGTTCTGCGTACCCCCAAAGGCTGGACCTGCCCGAAAGAAGTCGATGGCATTCCTATCGAGGGCACCTTCCGCGCCCATCAAGTCCCGCTTTCCACCGTCCGTGAAAATGCAGAACACCTCAGGGTGCTTGAGGCCTGGATGCGCAGCTATCAGCCTCATGCTCTCTTCGACGAAAATGGAAAACTTATCGAAGAGCTGGCAGCGCTTGCTCCCTCAGGCAATCGTCGCATGGGTGGAAATCCCCATGTCAATGGTGGTCGCTTGTTGGTTGCGCTCGACCAGCCCAACTTTACCAACTATGCGTTGGATATTCCCGGCCCCGGCCAGGTTATTGCCGAAGCGCCCAGAAAACTCGGTGATTACTTCGCCGACATCTTCAGGCTCAATCCCAAAAACTTCCGCATGTTCTCGCCCGATGAAACCAACTCCAACCGCCTGAATTCAGTCCTCAATGCAACCAAACGCTGCTTTATGGCGGAAACCGTTTCTATCGATGACGACCTCAGCCCTAATGGCCGTTTGATGGAAGTGCTGAGCGAGCATTGCTGCGAAGGCTGGCTCGAGGGATATCTACTGAGCGGCCGTCACGGCATGTGGTCCACTTATGAGGCCTTCGCGCAGGTCGTCGATTCCATGCTCACTCAGCACGCCAAGTGGCTGGAGCAATGCCGCGATTATTCCTGGCGCCGCCCACTTGCATCCCTCAATGTCTTTCTCACCAGCCATGCATGGCGCAATGACCATAACGGTTTCAGCCATCAGGCGCCCGGCTTTGTTGAGAATGCCCTCGCCCGCCGCAGCGAAACAATCCGTGTCTATTACCCGCCGGACAGCAACTGCCTGCTCAGCGTTTTTGACCACTGTCTGCGCAGCCATAACTACGTCAACATTATTACCTGCGGCAAACAACCTCAGCTGCAATGGCTCACCATGGAGGAGGCGATCGAACATTGTTCGCACGGTGCCTCCATTTGGAAATTTGCCAGCAATGATGACGGTTCGCAGCCGGACATCGTCCTCGCCTGCGCTGGCGATGTTCCCACCATTGAAATTTGCGCAGCATCCTGGCTGCTACAAAAGTATGTGCCCGGCATAAAAGTTCGCCTTGTGAACGTGGTTGATTTAATGTCACTCATGCTGCCTGAAAATCACCCGCACGGCATGGATGCAATGTCCTTCAACGCCCTCTTCACAGAGGATGCCCATGTCATCTTTGCCTTTCACAACAACAACTGGCTCATTCACTCCCTGGTCCACGGCCGTGCCAATGAAGGCCGCTTCCATGTGCGTGGTTTTTTAGATCAAGGCACCACGACCACTCCGTTCGACATGGTCGTGCTGAATAAGATGAGCCGCTATCATCTCGCGATGGATGCACTCAGGCATGTTGCGCACCTTGGACCGGAGGTCTCAGCAGCAATTGACATCTTCCAGCACAAACTATATCAACATCACAGTTATATCCGCGAACATCTTGAGGACATGCCGGAAATCATCAACTGGCATTGGACATCTGACTTCAGTGAGCCTGACACACCACCTGGGCTGGCGAAAGACCACCCAGCCGCCAGCACATTTACAGATAGCTAATTGTTCGAGTCGACTGGTGCATTCGTCTGTTTTGTACCACTAAAAAAATCAATGATTGCGCTCACTACTTGTTTTGTCTTGCTTGGACCTTCCACACTGATTGAAAGGACACCTACTTGCTGCACCGGATAGTCATTTCCTCCTGGGAAAATAGCATTGCCTATAAATACCATCTGCCGCAGAGTGATACCGAGGTTCTCATGTAGTTTGTGGATGCCATATGCCTTGTCAATTCCTGGCTTTGTTATATCGATGGAAGTGGACCCACCAATACGCACTGAAAACTCAGGAATGGATTTTTCAAGAAGTGATTTGATCTTCCTGCGCTTTGACATATCATCATCCCACTTTTTCTTCTCCTTAAGTGGTGCTTCCTGCCCCAGTGCAGAAAAAGTAATCTGGCTCCCGCGGTCTTCAATCTGCACACCCCACAATTTTTGTTTTTTCAAGTCTACATCTGCTATCGCCTTATCAAGCGAACGCAGAATTTTGGCCTTCTCTTGCAGGGTGAGATCTTCAGAATATATTTTCTTCCAGCCATTTTTATAAATATAGAACTTGGTCCCACAATTAGGCATCAGTGCCAGGTTTGAAAGACGAGTTCCCTGTGGCAATCTCGCAAGCACCTGTTTTTCAAATTGCGGCCAATCACCACCAGAGATTATGCACACTTTTACAAGACTTATAAGGCCCTGCAATAGTGACGCCATTTCGTCGTCCAGTGATGCCTTACTTTCCGTCAGTGTTCCATCCAAGTCAAACACTATTAACTTCTTCATCATCGCACTCCTTAGCATTCAGGCGTTCGATTAGGCATCGACCCAACCAAGGAGTTCACATGCAGCTAACAGCCCCTGCATCTACTATCGAGAAACTGATGATGATGAATCTGTTCAATGCTGACCAACACAAAGTCACTAGACACTACCAATTTGGCCGCATTTAGAGCAATATGTATCATATTGAGGAATGAGATATATAAGACTCAGCTAATTGGCGGACTGACTATGGCAACGCAAATGCAAAAACATCGTCTCCAGCAGCTACTGCGAAATACTGCTTGCTTTCTATACCGTATGACATCGGCGACGCATGCATTTCCTGTCCCAGACTAAATGCCCACAGGGGCTTACCGGTATGCGCATCATCAATTTCAAACTCTTGCGCATCGTTGCCGAAGGCTAGCAGACCACCGGCGGTTGTCATTACACCAGCCCACGCTTGGCGTTCACCAATCTGCTTGTCACGCCATGTAAAATCCAGAGTGCCCAGACTAAATGCATTGATATATCCAATATTTGGCGTCGATGTTGGAGGCTTTTTTGCGCCAGTGGAGTAGAACGCTCGACCCTCCGCAAACGGCTGTGTCTTTGACTGAAAAAAGCTGCACGCCTCCAGCGAACGAAAATAAAACATGTTTGTCTGCGGATCATAGCTCGGCGAATACCAGTTGGTTCCGCCCCCATAACTCGGACACACTGTAACACCCTTTTCATCGGGAATTAAATTGTTCGATATTGGCCGCCCTTTCGCGTCAAGGCCCTTTGCCCAGTTCATGATCGTGATAAATTGCTTTGAATATAGATACTCCCCGGTGTTCCGATCAAGAACATACAGAAACCCATTGCGGTTCGCGGACACAATCAGTTTCCTCATCTGGCCTTTGAACTTTGCATCCACCAGCACCGGCGTCTGCACCGAATCATAGTCATACAGGTCATGTGGATTGAATTGGAAATACCATTTCATCTTCCCGGTGTCTGGATCAAGCGCTACCAGCGAACTGGTGTAAAGGTTGTCCCCCGGCCTCACCGTGCCGTCGAAGTCGGGAGCAGCATTTCCCGTGCCCCAGTAAATCGTGTTCAGCTCTGGATCAAATGTGCCCGGCATCCAGGTTGTTCCGCCGCCGTGTGTATAGATGTCCCCCGCCGGCCACGTCTCCGACCCTTTTTCTCCCGGCGCTGGAATTGTCCAAAACCTCCATGCCTCTTTGCCCGTCTGTGTGTCAAAAGCCGCTACAAATCCGCGCACCCCGTCATCGCCACCCGATGTCCCCACCAATACCTTGTCCTTCACGATCAGCGGCGCGCTGGTCGCACCATAGTTTTTGTTGCCAAGAGCATAAACAACATCCCAAATTAAATTTCCCGATCGCGCATCCAGACACAGCAGATGTGCATTGTCCGTTTCCATGTACAGTCGCGTTCCTAGTACCGCAACTCCGCGATTAATATGCCCAGATGCATCATCAATCAGGCCTGATGAAACAGCCCGCTCATGGTGCCACAATTGCTTGCCAGTCTTCGCATCTAGCGCGTAGGCATCATTCGATCCCGTAATAAACATCACTCCATTCACCACTACAGGAGTCACCTCCAGCGTGCCTGCATTCTGTGTGTGGAATACCCACTTCGCAGCAAGATGACTTACGTTTGCCGGTGTCACTTCATTCAATGCGCTATAGCGTCGCCCCGTGTAATCGCCATTGTAGGAGACCCAATCGCTCCTAATCGCCTTCTGCAAAAGATCACTCTGCTTAACATCAATCACACCAAGACCAGCCTCTTTCACCGCTGGTTTGGCCGCATCCTGCCCTTTCGATACGGCCGCTGTCGTCAGCAGCAGTACCGCCATCGCTAGTCCTTGTATGGGCCTGAAAAATTTCATCATCGCAAGTTTCCTTCCCTCGTGTGCAATCAAATTTTCTTAGTTGCCACCGTGGCGTCTGCGCCCGCTTGGTGCCACTTCCACCGGCGCA